>VTLG01011494.1_pt1 | contig 19535 bp, 21 predicted proteins | sample 4694571 | NCBI WGS metagenome assembly VTLG01 (sample SAMN12604809, study PRJNA352737) | marine metagenome | biome: ENVO:00000447; feature: ENVO:00000209|ENVO:00000569|ENVO:01000036; material: ENVO:00002151; isolation source: viral sequences binned using virsorter ...
TTTATAGCAAAGGAGAAAGAGAAACGTTATAAAGAAATGATACATAGTATTAATAGAGAAAAGAAACGAAAGAAGGTTGAAAGGGCCACGAAGAAACGTAAGATACAGGCCTATGCAGAAAGGTTAGACAAAGCAGCATTAAGTGGATAAGGATAATATTATAGAAGTAAATAGCAGAGAGGTGCATTGTGATGATGACCACCCTCTTGTATATTATGTGATACCCACAGAAACCAATTCGGCAGTATGTGGGTATTGCAATCGTACCTTTGTGTACATTGGAGAATAGTATGGGAAAAATTCTTTCTTTTACGAAGAAAAAAAAATCGGTAAAAAAATCGTCTAGTTATTTAGAGTATATGAAAGCGATTATAGCGAGTCATAGAGAAGGTAAGATACTTCAATTTCCTATGAGTAAAGTTATAAATAGAACGTATGGTAAAAAGTTTTAAAGAAGTAGAACAGATTGATTTGGTATGCGAAGGTATGTATCAAGACCTCGAGATTACCGAAGCAGAATATCAAGGTAAGAAGGTCAAGTTAAATGATCCAATACGTGGTGGTAGTAAGAAGTTCTACGTTTATGTGAAAGATGGTGACAAAGTAAAAAAAGTTTCTTTTGGTGATACAACTGGTTTATCAATTAAGCGTGATGATCCTGCTAGACGTAAATCGTTTCGTGCAAGACATAACTGTGATAATCCTGGACCGAAAACAAAAGCACGATATTGGTCATGTTATCAATGGCGTGCAAACGCACCAGTAGATAATTAGTATGAATAAGAATCGTTATGATTGGCGTGGCAACAAGGCCGAATATTCTGAAAGATATGGTTGGCACTTGAAACCCACCGAACAAAGAAGGCAAGAACGTTTACAAGAACACGTAGCAAAACGTAAAGGTCGTGTAGACCATAAAACAAACCGTCCTGGTAAATCAAAATAGATAAATATTCACGAACCTCTTAATAAAGAAGGAGAAATCAAATGTTAAAAAAATTAATATTCATTACAGCCATAGGTCTAGCCGTATTTGCTTATCAAGCAAATGCAGCGGAAGTTATACCTTATGGTTCATTTAATTATAAGTTGTCGAATGATGAAAATTCATCTGGCAAGTCTTATAGTAAACTTGAAGATAATGGTTCATCAATTGGTGTAGAGATTATTGATCTTGGCGCTGAAGGTGATACGATTACAGGTTTTGCATTACTTGAAGTAGGTGTTGATACAGACGATAGTGGATCAAATACTTTTGATTCTAAACTTGCATATGTAGGATTAGATTCAGATATGGGTAAACTATCAGTAGGTCGTCAATCACATCCATTTGCAGATAACATTGGTGGTAAAACATCAATCTTTAATGTATATGGCGGAAGTAGTGATTGGAACTATGCTTCAAGATCATCTAATAGTATGAAATTTTCAACAACACAATCAGGTCTTACATTAGATACGATTGGTATTGTTGACGGATCAAGTACAAATACAAATGCTTTTGATGAGTTCGAAGTTACAATCTCAACAAAGTTATTCGGTAGTGATGTATCAGTAGGATATGCTGATGATGTCAACAGCGATATATCTTATTGGGGTGTTGCAGGTTCTACTGATCTAGGACCTCTAAACATGAGTTCATCATATACAATTTATGACGCTGCAACTGATAAGTATGGATTAGAAGTAACAGCAAGTTACTCAATCTTTAGTGTTGGTTATGGTGATAAAGAAGGCACAGGTCTTGCTTATACAGCAGGCGTTGCACATGATCTAAACGATTCACTTAGCGTTTATGCAGAAGGTGAAATGAAAGATTTAGATTCTGGTTCTGATACGACTTCTTGGTCAATCGGCAGTAAATTTACATTTTAATCCAGGGCATTTCCAGCCCAAGAGAGGGACCTTCGGGTCCCTTTTTTTATTGATAAAATGAATTAGGTTTATTAATACCTAGATTTTTCTGGTAAAGGTGGTAGTCAAGAGCGACCTGCCAGTCGGCCCCATATTCTGTCCTGAAGTAGCGAATGAGATTTGGATCCACATTGTCAAAATTATGAGTGTTAAAGATATTGGTGTAATTAGAAAACTTTTCAATAAAGTAGTTAAGCATAAATTTTTTATTCCTTTCATACAAATATATAGTATGATTGTATATGTGTTTAACACATTAAGATTGCAACGTTTCTATGCAATTTCGACATAGTATATTTCAAGGCAAAAATACACTACATCTATAAATCTTTGGTCTTATAAGTACTGGTGTGCGTCCTTCAGAAAACCCTCCAAGCTAGCGCTGAGAAGGTTCCAGGACCTCTTCTAAAGACTTGTAATGGTCCTGTGATAATTGTATTACAGCATAATGTATAACTTTAAAAAGGTCGTGTTTATTCTTACCTTCTTTCTTGCCATAACGTTGAGCATATTTTAAAATATTGCCCATGCAAAATCCTTCGCCATGACCTTGATCAATGATGATTTCAGTTGCTTGTTTTTTCACACCGTTGGCATAGTGTGATCTATAAGTTTTATCAATGTAGTCCATAACTTCATTGAGTATATCGTTTTCTTTAAATTTATAATCTGGCATTTACTTCTTTCTGTTTTTTAGTTGTTGTCATAGGAACGTGTTTCACTATTTTGTTTCGAATTGTATTTGAATCAATACCAAGTATTTTACAATATTGTATAAACTGAGGATCATTGTTCATAAACCAATCAATCGCTGCTTGTTTATGTTTTAAATTTTTTCTACTAGTGCCTGTATAAGAAGCATCTTCGATGGCTTGTGTAATAATACTTGTAATAAAATTTTCTTCTGGTAACATTATATATCTCCTTGTATTTGTGCTAAGTATGCCCAATATTCATCGCCACTTTCTGTTTTATAACTAAGCGATCCTGAATAATCAAGATTTGTGTCATACTCATTTACTTGCATACCTGCTTCGCCAGCAGGATCATCAATGTTTGTTGATATGCTTATTTCAGTTACAATACCTGATCTAATTTCATTAGACCAAGATTTGTTTACGGTTACGTTGTCGCCCACTTTAATTAACATTAGGCGTCCACCAATCCATCAGCTACATCTTCAAGATATTCTTCTACCTCGTCAATGTGATTGAAACCGATAAGGTCCCAAGCAATATCTGCTGACTTTACAAGTAGCATAGCAGATGTTACAGTTTGAGCGCCTGATTTGATTTGGCTCTCAAGGTTAGATAAAAATTTCTCAGCGTTATCCATCGCCCATTGTTTTACTTTACCCATTATATATTCCTTTCTGTTAGGGTTGATATTCCTGACACAGCGTCAGTTTCTAATTTTTTTGCTCTAAGGTTTCTAATCATATAAGCATTAGGACCAAATTTAGATTCTAGTCTGTTAGCGTTATGTATTTGATTTCTTAATTTAATTAATTTGTCTATTGATTTATTTTCATTAGAGTTATCAATTATATCTTGAATAGATTGCATGATTTCAAATTTTTCCATTATGCAACCTCTCTAGGTTTGAATGAAGCACATACGGTTTCTCTAGTGCAGAAATAACCGTTATGATCAAAATACCACATTTCGTTCCATAATTTTTTATTTTTATAGATTAATGTCATCATATGCTCACGTGGCATAGTATCTAACATATCAATAAAGTTAGCAGCGGCAATAAATTGATTGCCACCGATTAAGTTTGCTGCGGTCTCATAGTCTTGACCGTCCATATCGTCATGCCTAAATCTTAATAGGTCTTTTATTACGTTTTTTGTTCTAATCATGACTATACTATACACTATTTTGGCATATTTGCAAGAAAAATCGGGTGGAAAAACCCGAAAAATGCCCGATTTTTTGATTTGTTGCAAAAATACAACACTTTTGTTCTTATTTTGTTCTAATTTAAGAGATTTTGCGGTATATTCGCAGGATCCAAGTCATGTTTGCCCTCTTTTATTGATTCGATTGCGGTTATTAACATACTTTCGGCACCTTTACGCCCAAATTGTGCCACATAACAGTCCACAACGGTCTTAAAAGTGATTGCTACCGCTTGGGACATAGAATCGGCGTGTTTAGTTAGTAGTTCAAAGAGTTCGGCTTGTATTTCAAGCATAATAAGTTGGTCATTGTCTAAATTTTTCATAATACTTCATATTATACTATATTTTTAACGATTTGTAAAGCACTTATAAATAGTTTTATTAAGTTTATTAAAAGGAAAAGGTATGTACGAGTATAAATGTAAAGTTAGAAAGGTCGTTGACGGTGATACCGTTGATATTGACATAGATTTAGGTTTCGGTATCTGGCTTAATGATGAAAGAGTAAGAATTATAGGCATTGATACTCCAGAATCCAGAACAAGTGATCCAGTTGAGAAGATTTTTGGTCTAGCAGCAAAAGAAAGAGTTATGCACCTACTCGGTGAAAGCCCAACTTTGATATCCAAAGTTAAAGGTGACGGTAACGAAGAAATGAGAGGCAAGTTTGGTCGTATTCTTGGTGATTTTAGATTACAAGATGGTAACACACTTACATCAAAACTTATGGGTGAAGGACATGCTGTTGCTTACAATGGTGGTAACAAGGAAAAGATTCAACCTAAACATTTAGAGAACAGACAAAGATTAGTCAGCGAAGGTAAAGTGGATATGCAAGGTCTAGAAATTACAAAACCAGCACTAGTTCAAAAACCAATCGTTGAAGAACCAGTTGTTGAAGAAGTTTCAGCACCTGTTAAAAAGAAAAAGAAGAAAACTACTAAAAAGAAATAGGAGATCGTTATGGGTTTTTTAGATAAACTATGGAAGGGTTGGGGTAAAAGCGAAAGCACTTTACCACCAAAAGAAAAAAAATCACCTACCATAAAAAAGAAAAAGAAGAAAAAGAAAACTACTAAAAAGAAAAAGTAATGCCAGCAGCACAACGAAACGGTGACGCTAATTCTGCAGGTGGTGTTATTAATTCTGTTCCTCAATCTAATGTCAAGTGTAATGGTGAATTACTTGCTGTTAATGGATCAAAAGGAACAGGTCATGGTATAGGTATTCATGCTGCAGGTGCTTGGAAAACAGCAAATGGTAGTTCAACTGTAAATGCAGGTGGTTTACCTGTAAATAGAACAGGTGATAATGATGATTGCCTTCATGCAAGAGTTGGTGGTTCTGATAATGTAAATGTTGGATAGTGGTATAAATATATCAAGGAGAGATTACTAAATGTCAAGATATGACGCTACACAAAACAATGAAAGTAAAAGAAGTTCTAGGATATATAAGGACTTAAATTTAGGTTTTCAACAAAATTCTGCTACTAAAGACATTCAAAAATTAACTGATGTCGAAGCAGTAAAAAGATCAGTTCGTAATCTCATAAATTTAAATCACTATGAGAAACCTTTTCACCCTGAAATAGGTTCTAATTTGAGAGCGATGTTATTTGAAAATATAACTCCACAAATGAATCATGTTATATCAAAACAAATTGATTTATTGATAAGAAATTTTGAACCAAGATGTAGATTGGTACAAGTAAACACACAACCAATGTTTGATAGAAATGGATATAGAGCACAAATATCTTTTTATGTAGTCAATCATCCAGAACCAGTTGAGGTAGAAACCTTTTTAGAAAGATTAAGATAACATGGCAACTAAATTAGAAATATCAGAATTAGATTTTGACGGTATCAAAGAAAACCTTAAAACATTTTTAAGTCAACAAGATGAGTTTACTGATTATGATTTTGAAGGGTCTGGCATGTCAGTTTTACTTGATGTTCTAGCATACAATACACACTATCTTGGTTTCAATGCTAATATGTTAGCAAATGAAATGTTTTTAGATAGTGCTGATTTAAGATCAAGTGTAGTATCAAAAGCAAAACAGGTTGGATATACACCAAACAGTTCAATATCATCAACAGCAGTTATTGATGTTGTGGTTAATGATGCTACAGGCGCTTCATTAACAATGTCAAGAGGAACTACTTTTACATCCACAGTTAATGGACAATCTTATTCTTTTTTAAACAATGCTGATGTAACAATCACACCTGATAATGGTGTTTATAAATTTAGTAATTTAAATCTTAAAGAAGGAACATTTTTAAATTTTAAATACACAGCAAGCACATCAGATTTAGAACAAAGATTTATTATACCAAATGATAACGTTGATACAACAACACTTACTGTAAAAGTACAAAACTCATCAAGTGATTCTACAACAAACACTTACACGCTTGCAAATGGTATAACAGGTTTAGATCCAACATCACAAGTTTATTTTTTACAAGAAGTTGAAAATGGAAGATTTGAAGTTTATTTTGGTGATGGTGTTTTAGGTAAAGCAATTGCTGATGGTAATATTGTAATACTTGACTACGTTGCTTGTAATCAAGACTTACCAAATGGTGCTAGCACATTTACACTTTCAGGAACTATTGGTGGGTTTTCTAATGCAACTGTTACAACTATCTCAAATGCAAATGGTGGTGTTGCACCTGAATCTATATCTTCTATAAAATATAATGCACCAAGAGATTTTGCAGCACAAGATAGAGCAGTAACTGCTGAAGATTACAAAGTATTAGTAAAAAGTTTATATGCAAACGCACAGGCAGTTCAAGTGTACGGAGGTGAAGATGCTGAAACACCTGCATACGGTAAAGTTTTTATATCAATTAAAGCAAAGTCAGGAACTAATTTAACAACAGCAACAAAAAATAGTATTGTTACTAGTTTAAAACAATATTCAGTTGCTTCTGTAAGACCTGAAATTATAGATCCAGAAACAACTTTCATTCGATTGACAACTGATTTTAAATATGATTCTGATAAAACTACAAAAGATATTTCAACTTTGAGAACAGATATCTCAAATGTTATAGCACTTTACAATCAAGAAAATTTACAAAACTTTACTGGTGTCTTTAGATACTCACAACTTCTTGAAGATATTAATAATGCTGACACTTCTATTTTAAGTAATATTACAACTTTAAAATTATTTAAGACGATCACACCAACTTTAAATTCAGCACTTAAATACACAGTATCATATAACAACTCATTTTACAATCCACATAGTGGTCACAATGCGAGTGGCGGTGGTGTCATATCATCTACTGGTTTTAAAATTAATAATGATAGTTCTACAAATGAACATTTTTTAGATGATGATGGTGCTGGTAATTTAAGAGTTTACTATTTAAGTGGTACAACAAGAATATATACTAGTTCATCTTTTGGTACTGTTAATTATAGTACTGGACAAATTGTATTAACATCAGCAAATATTACAAGTATTTCTAATGTAGATGGTGCTACTAGCACGTTGATAAGAATTTTTGCTATACCAAATTCAAATGATGTCGTTCCTGTTCGTAATCAAGTTTTACAATTAGACACAGCAGGTTCAACAATAAATGGTGAAGTTGACGCTGTTGAAAGTGGATCATCACAGGCAGGAACTACTTATACAACTACTAGCAGTTATTCATCATACTAATGGATAACAATGACCGACAAGAAAAAAACTAATAAAAGAAAATTATCGACACTTGTTAAGCAACAGGTGCCTGAGTTTGTATTAACAGACCATCCTAAATTTACTGAATTTCTTTCATCATATTTCCTATTCATGGAATCTGCTGAATTAAATTTAGAGTCAATCACAGACATAGATAACATAGTTTTAGAATCAGGCACAACTGCTACTAACTTTGTTTTAATAGATAGAACAGATAATTTTGGTTTAGATGCTGGCGACAAATTAGTATTAGAAGAAAACACTACTGCTGGTTCTTTTAGAAAAGGTGAAGTCATCACAGGCGCTACATCAGGTGCAACTGCCACAGTTCTAGCAGAAGATCAAAGAGAAAATTCAAGACTATTCATTTCAGCAAACAATGCTTTTATTACAGGTGAAACAGTAACAGGTGGCACATCAGGTCATACAGCAAAAGTAAAAAAGTATCGTGCTAATCCAGTTGAAAACTTACAACAACTTTTAAACTATTCAGATCCAGACCATACTATTTCTGATTTTTTAACACAGATGAAGGAAGAGTTTATAAACTCTATTCCTGAAAAAACAGATAGTGCTTTAGATAGAAGAAAATTAATTAAAAATATTCAATCACTTTATAGAACTAAAGGTACTGATAAAGCACATAAAGCATTTTTCAGAATGTTGTTCAATGAACCAACTGAAATATATAAACCAACCGAAGATATGCTTAGAGTGTCAGACGGTAAGTTTTCTACTGATACTTTTATTCGTTGCACACAAACAACAGCACAATCTGTAAATGATCCAATATTTTTAGTTGGTCAAGTAATTACACAGCAAAATAATCCTGCTGATGCTGACATAAATGAAGCAACAGCAATAGTAGAAAACGTTACAATATTTCAAGAGGGTTCAGTTGTTGTTTCTGAAATTGCTGTAAACAATGAAACTGTTACAGGAACTTTTGTAAATGGTGAAACCATATCTGGCGTTAGTAATGCTGATGATACTGTACAAATAGAACTAACAGTTAGTCAAGGTTTATCAACTACAACAATAACAAATGATGGTGGTACACTTACAGTTGGTGATGAAGCAACAATATCAGGTGGTGCTGGAACTGGCTCTCGTATTCAAATTGGAGATATATCAGGTGGTGGTGTTGATGAAGTTCTTGTCAATGCTGCTGGTACAGGATATGAAATAGGTGATACAATTACGTTTAGTTCAGGAACTGCTGAAGCAGAAATAGCAATTGTTGGTGGTGGTATCGCACCTGAAACAGGTAACGTTGCAATTCATGTTGAGTTAGAAACAGGCACAATCACAGGTAGTGGTTCAGGCGATTTACTTTTAGAAGATCATGGTGATGGCACTATTGGTAAATTTTTAGATTCTGCTTCACATGAAACAGATACACTAATTAGATTTGAGTTAGAAAACGAAGTAGGTCATTTACTTGCTGAAGATGATGACAACCAAGTTTCAGATACTTTCTTCATACTCAATCAAGACTCAACACCAAACACACCATCTAATTTAGAGGCAACTGATCATATAGTTTTAGAGAATGAAGTAGCAGGTCGAGGAAAAATAGGCGATAAAATAGTTCAAGAAAATGCTTCAGGTAATGGTGACATAACAGACATAAGAGTTATTGCAAGTGGTGGTGGTTATACCTCTTTACCTACAGCAACGATCACAGTTGGTGATAGATTTTTTAGTTTAGAGGCACAAACAAATAGACAACGTTTAGCAGCAATACAATTAGAACACGCTGTAGATCCAAATGGTCTAATAGAGTTTCAAAGAAATGATGGTAATGTTTTAGATGAACAAGAAACAACAGTAACACTTGAAGGTGATGGTACAGGTGCAGGCAGATTAGAACTAGAAGATGGTGGTAAAATACTTCGAGAAGATTTTGATGGTGCAAGTGCAACTATAATACCTTATGGTTCTGAAATAGGTCGTGCAACATCATTTAGTATTATTGAACATGGTATTAATTTTACATCAGCACCAACTTTAACATTCCCTCACTATGCTGTTGTGAAAACAGTTTCAGGTACCGTAGAAGCAGATGAAACATTTACAAGTAACATAAGTGGTGCAACAGGAACAGTTGTAAGTTTGACAGCACCTCTTTTAAAATACACAGTAACGTCAGGTGCTTTAGAGGTTGATGATACAGTAACTTTCTCTGGTGGTGAAACTGCTGTTGTAGTAAAATCAGATCCAGTTACAGGCACCACATCAATTGATACAAAAATTACCACAGCAGGTAAATACATAAATGAAGATGGTCATATATCTGAATTGACTAAAAAAATTCAAGATAGTTTATACTATCAAGATTTTTCTTACGTTGTTAAAGTTTCTGAATCAATAAACAATTGGCGAGACTCAATTAAACGAGCAGTTCATCCTTCTGGTTTTTATGTAACTGGAGAAGTGAACATCGCTTCAAGAATTGATGGTCAAGTAAAACAACCAGTTGGTGCTTCACTATCTTCTGGATTATTCTCTGGCACATCTGATAGTCCTATCTACATGAGATTAAATACTCTATTCTCTACATTCTTTGGTAGAAGAACGGGAGTTGGTTTAAGAGCGATGAGTAATGGTGTCGAGTTAGATGGTAAAACGAAAGTATCATCTGCTGTTGCAAGAACAGGTATTGCTGTAGGTGCTTCTGACGATTATTCAGATCCAAATACTAATACACAAAAAGAGTTAAACTTATCACCTGAAACTAAAATGGAACTAGAGCAAAGAAATAGAAGAAGTTTCTATGCCTTAAATAGTGAACCATTTACTTTAGAAGATGGCACAGGTTTCTTAGCAAAAGAAGATGTTGGAAATATCGTAGATGAATTTGGTTATACAGTAAGAGGTACTGCTGTAAGTAATGGTTTTGCTTATGCAGGTCCAAGACAAAGAAATTTAAGAGCACCCTTTCAAAGATATGCTCACAATAATGGCATACTTTTAGAGGGCGCTACAGAAACAGGAAATTCTAACGTTAAATTAGAAAACGAATCTGGTGTAATCGCAAGTGAATTTGGCGCTTCTGCAAGCACAACAATAGCAGATTGGGCACAGTTGAGATTTACAGGAACACTGAATACAAATGTTGACGGAGAAACTATGAGATTTAAAGATTTAGAGGGAACAAATAGTGATCTTGACCATAGAAACAATTTTGCTTTTCCGACAGACATAACTCAGGAACCTTCTTAATAACGTTATAAATAATAAGAAAGTAACATTAGAATAATGGGAAAATAAAATGGCAGCAATAATTACAAACAAGTTTAGAATAAATAATGCCGAGCAGTTCGTTGAGTCATTTAGTGAATCTGCTGCTACGACATATTATTTGTTCATAGGTCGTGCCCATTCTTGGGCGACCGATGCCGATGTACAAGGCAATTCGATTAACGAGGGAACAGACGCTTCCCCACCTACACCAAATGATGACGTAACATCAGAATTTTACAATTATGATGATATGATCGGTGCAAAATTAATTTCTTCAAGTGATGTATCTCATGTAATACCAAGAAGAAACTGGACTACTGGAACTACTTATGATATGTACGAGCATAATATTAGTTCATCAAATGCCGCAAATAGTGGTGCAACAAATTTATTTGATTCAACATACTTTGTTATGAACAGTTCAAATGCTGTTTACAAAGTTATTGAAAACGATGGCGCTACAGCGTCAACAGTAGAACCAACTTCTACATCAAACTCAATTTTTGAAACGTCTGATGGATATAGATGGAAGTATATGTATTCGCTAACTTCAGCAGAAACACTAAACTTTATGTCAACAGATTTCATTCATGTATCAACAGATTCTACTGTATCAGCCGCTGCCGTTGATGGTGCATTAGACACAATCTTGGTTGTATCAGGTGGATCTAGTTTTAGTACATCATCAGGTTCAACTATTTCTGCAATCCCAATTCGTGGTGATGGTTCAGGTGGTGTCGCTTCAGTAACAATTAGTTCTGGTGCGATTACAGCCGCAACTGTTACAACTGCAGGTTCAGGTTACACTTTTGCTTACATAAGGGATGCTGATATCATCGCCGCAACAAATGCTGGTGGTGCAGGATCAGGATCAAATCTGAATGTAATCATACCACCAAAAGGTGGTCATGGATCAAACGCTGTAAAAGAGTTAGGTGGTTTCTTTGTCATGTTAAATAAATCACTTGTTGGCGTTGAAGGCACATCAGATATTGGTGTTGGTAACGATTTTAGAAGAATAGGATTAGTTAGAGACCCAACTAACTTTGGAACTTCAACTGTTGCAAGTGCAACAACAAGAAGGCAACTATATGCTATCAAGTTTGGTTCTGTATCAGGAACATTTACTGCTGATGAAGAAATAAATCAGGCAAGCACAGGTGCTGTAGGTAAAGTTGTTGAGTTTGATTCTACAAATCTTATTTTATATTACTATCAAACAAGATTTCCAGATGTTGGAACAGATAGTAATGGTAACTTAACAGCGTTCTCTGGTGCAAATGCAATTACAGGACAAAGTTCAAGTGCAAGTGCAACACCAGACACTAGTAATTCAAATACAGTAAACGGAGTAGAATTTAGTTCTGGTTATGCAAACCCAGAATTAGCATATGACTCAGGAGATATAATTTATGTTGAAGAAAGAAGTCCTATAACTAGGGCATCTGACCAAACAGAAAACGTAAAATTAATTATTGAATTTTAGATAAAGGAATATAATGCCAAGTAAAACTGATTTTAATGTTAGTCCTTACTATGATGACTTTAGTAAAGCAAAAAAGTTTCATAGAGTCATGTATCGACCAGCATTTGCTGTTCAAGCGAGAGAGTTAACAACACAACAATCCATAATGCAAGACCAAATTGAAAAATTTGGTGATCATATGTTTGAACATGGTGCTATGGTTATACCTGGTGAGATTAACTTTGATCCACATTATTATGCTGTAAAACTAACATCTTTCACTGGCACATTAACAAACTTTGACAATAATACTGTAACAGGTGGAACTTCAGGAGTTGTTGCTGATGTTGTAGGAGTTGTAGCAACTGACGGTACTGATCCAGATACTCTATTTGTAAAATATAGAAATTCTGGAACTGATAATGTTTCAAACGCATTTACTGATGGTGAAACTTTAACTAGTGGCGCTTCTACTGGTGAAACAGCAGTTACAGATACAACAGCACAAGGTTCTGCTGCTCATATAAAAGCAGGAACTTTTTACATAAATGGTTTCTTTGTTGATGTAACAGCACAAACTTTAGTATTAGAAAAATACTCAAACACTCCTAGTTATAGAGTGGGTTTAACAATAACAGAAAGTTTTGTAACCTCTACTGACGATTCAAGTTTATTAGATAATGCTCAAGGTTCTTCAAACGAAAACGCAACTGGCGCCCATAGATTTAAAATAGATTTAACTTTAGCAAAACTATCTTTATCATCAACTGCTGATTCAAGTTTTGTTGAACTCATAAGAGTAGAAAATGGTACAGTTGTAAATAAAGTAAGAGCAACTGAATATGCCGTAATCGAAGATACTTTGGCAAGAAGAACTTTTGATGAAAGTGGTGATTATACAATCAGATCATTTGATTTAGATGTTAGAGAACATTTATTATCAGGAACAAATCGTGGTGTAAATGCAACAGGATCAACTTCTGCTGATGGTAATACTGCTTCAGAAGCAAAACTTGCTATGGGTCTTTCTCAAGGAAAAGCATACGTCAAAGGTTATGAAATAATTAAACATGGTCAAACTTTTATTGATGTAAATAAAGCAAGAGATTTTGAAACTGATAGTGGTATCGTAACTAGATTTGCTCAGTTACCATTTGTAAATATTACAAAATTACATAGTATACCAGATATTGGATTTATTTCATCTGAAACAGTTGCATATAAAAAAGTTAGATTAGTTGATACTTTACATACGACTAGAGGAACAGAATTAACAAACAATGATGGCACAATTCATGACATAGGTCGTGCTAAAACTAGAGGTATAGAACATAGTTCAGGTTCTGCTTCTGGTGTATTCATGTCAACATCAAGTTTAACCACAACAACTTTTAAACAATATCTTTTTGATATTGTAATGTTTGCACATCTAAATGTAAGAGGACCTGCTTCAGGTGCTTTGACAACTGGTGAAACATTAACAGGTGGCACTTCAGGTGCTACTGCTGTAGTAGAAAGTTTAACTTCATTAGGTACAGCAACAATCACAAATATTACACAAGCACAACCACCAGTAGTAACTTGTGGTGCAGGTCATAATTTTAAAGAAGGACAAACTGTTCAACTTTCTAGTGTTAGTGGTATGACCGATGTCAATAGTGGTTTCTTTACTGTTAAAAATCCAACAGCAACAACTTTTGAATTATTTGCAGAAGCAACAGCAACAAGTTCAGCACCATCACCTACTGACGGTACAGGATTTAATGCTTATACATCAGGTGGTACTGCTTCTCATACAATCGTTGTATTATCAATGTAAAAGGTGAGTTTACTCCTGGTGAAACTTGCACAGGTGGTTCATCATCAAATACTGCTGTTGTTCAATTTAACACACACGGCACAAAAGGTTTCGAACAAAAAGCATTTAATCAAACAAAAGGTATATCACACGCTGCAACTGAAAGTAACGCTGTGTTTACTGCTGACGTAGATTTAACCTCTACTTTTGGTGATGTAAAAACACTTACAGGAACTATATCAACTGTTGGTGCTGCTTCTTCACCTGGTAATATTTTGTTAGATGGCACAGACGGTTCATCATCTGACGCAGGTGACTCACTAATTTTAGAAGATGAAACTGAACCTGGTAATTTAGATATCGCTTTAGGATTAGAAGCAGATGTTGCTGATAAGATATTTGGTTCTGGTACTAACTTTACAACTGAATTAAAAATAGGTGATCAGATAGCATTTGAAGATGACTCAAATAATACTTTCACTAGAATAGTACAGGCAATTATTTCTAATACTGAAATAGAAACTGCTGTAGGTCTAGGAACAGCAATTGCAACAAACGTAGCATTTAAAAGAAATAGAACCAAAATGCAATCACCTAGAAATGATAGAGCAATATTTAAGTTGCCTTATGATGTTATTAAAACATTACTTACAACTGATAATGATGGAGTTAGTGATACTAGTTTCAAAGTAAGAAAACAATTTACAACCACGCTAGATAGTTCTGGTCAAGAAACATTAACTGCAGGAACTAACGAAGTATTTGTAGCACATTCTGAAGCAGACGTAACTGTTTCAGTTCAAACAAAAGGTGGTAGTGCAACTGCAGGAGAAGTCGGAGATGTTATAACCCTTTCAAGTTCTGGCGATTACACTCTTGGCGGTTCACCAACTGGTAAAACTTTAGCAATAGATTTAGGTAGTGCGTTCAATGGTAGTAAAATAAAAGTTTTCGCTACTGTTTCTCGTTCAGTTGTTAGTGCAAAAACAAAAACTAATAATACTAGTGAAACAACAACAGTTGATACACAGGCATTAGCACAAGCAACAACTATCAATTTAGGAAAAGCAGATGTTCATAAAATTAATAGTGTATTTATGGCAGCAGATTTTAGCACTGCAGCAACAACAAGTGATACAGATATTACAGATAGATTTGATTTAGATACTGGTCAAAGAGATAACTTCTATGATGTTGGTCGTCTTGTAAGAAAAGCAGGTGAACCTGCACCTACTGGAAGACTACTTATAAACTTTGATTTCTTCTCACATGGTACTGGTGACTTTTTTAGTGTAGATAGTTATGCTGGTTTTGACTATGGTTCAATACCATCATATACTTCTGATGTATCTGGTGAAAAGTTTGAGTTGAGAGATGTGTTAGATTTCAGACCTAGAGTTGATGACGCTTCAACAATAGATTCTGGTGGACAAGATAGATCATATGATGGCACAGGTGCTTCAACAATAAACTTTGCAAAATTTAATTCTGATATTACAACTGATTTAGAATACTATTTAAGTCGTAGAGATAAAATTTTCTTAACATCAACTGGTGATTTTAAAAATGTTGAAGGTTCTCCTAATTTAGATCCAGTAGAACCAGAAGGTTTGCAAGACGCTATGTTATTATTTAAAACATTCTTGCCAGCATACACTTTTAAAACCACTGACGTTCAAGTAGAGTTTGTTGATAATAGAAGATTTACCATGAGAGATATTGGTAGACTAGAAAAAAGAATTGAAAATGTTGAATATTACACGCAACTTTCTTTACTAGAATCTGAAGCACAAAATTTACAAATACAAGACGCTGATGGTTTTGACAGATTTAAAAATGGTATCATAGTAGATAACTTCACAGGCCACGGTATTGGTGATGTAACTGATCCTGATTATTCTATATCTATGGATATGGCAAATGGTGAATTAAGACCATCATTTCATCAAGACAATATAGCATTGATTGAATCTGATTCATCATTAGGTAGTAGCACAGCGATGACCGATACAATCAGATCAACTAATGGTTATCAAAAAACTGGTGATATGATAACGTTACCTTATACAGAAACAGTTTATCAAGAGCAACCTTATGCAAGTAAAACACAAAACATACAACCGTATGATGTAATAGATTATATTGGTACTGTAACATTAAGTCCTGAAATGGATGAGTGGATGGAAACAGAAACACTACCAGATTTACAAATTAAAATGCCTGGTACTTTTGATACTTTGATTGAAGGTGCAGCAGCAGGTGTTATTGATTTAAATTTAGGCACAGTTTGGAATAACTGGAATGAACAATGGGCAGGTGCTGTTCGTGAAACAAATAGAAGAACAGATACATCAAGACAAGGTCAGATGGTAACAAATACAACAACTATCACAACTGAACAAAGAGTTGGATTATTAAGAACAGGTGTGAGAACATCTTTAGTACCAAATGCTGTAAGAACAAGTTTTGGTGAAAGAGTTGTAAGTGTAGCATTTGCACAATTTATCAGACCTAAAACAATTACATTTACTGCTAAAGATATGAAACCTTTAACAAGAATATTCCCTTTCTTTGATGGTGTAGATGTTTCAAGTAACGTAACACCAACAGGTTCATCAGCAGGTGCGGCACTAACAACTGATGCTGCAGGCGGCGCTTCAGGAACTTTTGCAATACCAGATCCTACTAACACATCTAATCCTAAATTTAGAACAGGTAAGAGAACATTTAGATTGACAAGTAGTTCAACAAACACTATGACTGGTGATGTATTTACATCAGCAGAAGCAGACTATACAGCAAAAGGAATGATTCAACAAGTTCAAGAAAGTATAGTTTCAACTAGAGAAGCACAGATACAAAGAAAAGATGTTCAAGAAACTGAAACGATTACAAGACAAGATATAAGAGTTGAGAGAACAACTACTTTCGATCAACCTACACATCAACACGATAATCCTGATCCATTAGCACAAACATTTTTTGTTGACTCAAAAGATGGTTTAATGTTGACTAGTGTTGAGGTATTTTTCTCTAGTAAAGATACAAACACTCCAGTTCAAGTTCAAATTAGAACAATTGTAAACGGTTATCCATCTCAAACGATTGTGCCTTTTGGTCAAGTTTTCGTTGACGCTGCTGACGTTAATACTTCAACTGACGCTACATCAGCAACTAAATTTACTTTCCCAAGTCCAGTATTCTTAAAAGAAAATACTGAATACTCTTTTGTAATAAAATCTAATTCACCAAACTATACAGTTTATAGTGCAAGAATGGGACAAAGAACATTAGACGATAGCAGATTAATTTCAAAACAACCTGTATTTGGTGGTATGTTTAAATCACAAAATGGTAGAACATGGACACCAGATCAAAACGAAGATATTAAATTTAAAATTAATCGTGCTAAATTTACAACAGGAACTGCTGGCACAGTTCATCTAGTAAATGATGTTATGCCAGTTAAGACTTTAAAAAATAATCCTATTACAACAACTAGTGGTTCTACTGAAATTACAATCCATCATAGAAACCATGGTATGCACAGCACGTCTAATAATGTTACGATTGCAGGAGTACCATCAGGAACAGTAAATGGTATTGCACATAGTAACATTAATGGAACATATACAACAATAGGAAATATTAAACTAGATTCTTATACAGTAACGGCACAAAATTCTGACGCTGCGAGTTCTACTGGTAAAGTAGGTGGTAGTGCTGTAACAGCAACAAGAAATATGTTATATGATGTTATACAACCAGTTGTAGGTTTCATACAACCACCTGGAACAACTATAACATCAACTATGAGAAACACAACTGGTAAAACACTAGAGGGATCTGAAACAGAATTTACTTTAGCAACTGCTTCAAAAGCAATATCAGTGGTTCTCAATGAAGATTACTATAAAACAGGACCAGGTATGGTTGCTTCTGCGATCAATGAAACAAATGAGATGTCTAGTAGTAAATCTTTTGCTATGTCAATTAGTATATCAACACCAGTTGATAATATATCGCCTATTATAGATACTCAAAGATTAAGTTTATTCTTAATACAAAATAGAATCTTTAGTCCTGTTTCTGGCACAACACCTGACTTTGTTGCAGAAACTACAAATGTTGGTGGTAGTGCACCTGCAAAATATGTTACAAGACCAGTTACTTTAGAAAATGAAGCAACAGCATTAGATGTTCGTTTATCTGCTAGTGTTCAATCAACTAGTTCAGTAAAAATGTTTTATCGAGTAACAAGTGCTGAAGATGCTAGAAAATTAGGTAATGTAGCATGGCGTGCTTTCAATACTGACGGCACTGCTGATAGTGTTCCAGAACCATCTAAAGATGATAATGATTTCAAAGAACAAAAATTTACAGTAAGTGGATTAGAACCATTTAGTGCTTTCTCTTTGAAAATAGTATTAACAGGAACAATTAGTTCATATCCTCCATTGATCAAAGACATGAGAGGTATTGCATTGGCAGTATAGTCTATGAGCGACACAGTAAAAGTTCAAGGACATACACATCTAGTTAGAGATTTAAAATCTCAAGCAATAATTAATACAGATTCAAATGCTTATGCTCGCTACATGGCGAGAAAAGCAAAACAACAAAAGAAAGACGATCAACTTCGTGATGTTATTCGAGATGTAAATGAATTAAAAAATGAAATGAGAGAAATAAAAAATTTATTAGTAGAGATGAAGAATGGCAGATAGAAGCATAGCAGCAGGTGACACATTAAATAAATTAAGATTTGAATTTAATGGCACAGCAGAAGATATAGGAGATATTACAGGCATTACAGGTGCCAGTGGTATTATTGCTAGTGCAACCGATGTTGTAGAAGGTATTACAGCATTGAATACTGATCTTACAACCATCTCAACTGACAATCATATTTTTAGTGGTGGATCTATCATTTTCGAGGGTGCAACTGACGATGGTTTTGAAACTACTTTAGCAGTTACAGATCCTACAGCAGATAGAACAATAACTTTACCTAACGCAACTGGTACTGTTTCTTTGATTGACGCTACAGAAACTTTGACAAACAAAACTTTAACATCACCTACTGTAACAAGTGGTGTATTTAACACTGCTGTTTCTGGCTCTGCTGTGTTAGATGAGGATGATATGTCAAGTAATAGTGCAACTGCTTTGGCAACACAACAAAGTATTAAAGCGTTTGTTGAAAATACTGTAACAGCACAGGATTTAGATATCGCACCAGATAGTGGCACAGGACAAAGTATTGATTTAAATAGTGAAACATTAACTTTTGCTGGTGGTTCAAATATTGCAAGTAGTGCTACAAGCAATACAGTTACATTTGCAATATCAGATGTAGTGCAACTCACAGCAACACAGACTTTAACAAACAAAACTTTTACAAGTCCTACAATTAGTGCATTTACACTTACTAGTGGAACAAATAGTGGTTTGAATGTAGGATCAGGTGGTATTATATTCGAAGGTGCAACTG
>VTLG01002736.1_pt1 | contig 19529 bp, 26 predicted proteins | sample 4694571 | NCBI WGS metagenome assembly VTLG01 (sample SAMN12604809, study PRJNA352737) | marine metagenome | biome: ENVO:00000447; feature: ENVO:00000209|ENVO:00000569|ENVO:01000036; material: ENVO:00002151; isolation source: viral sequences binned using virsorter ...
ATGAGAGTTTCTTCCCCTTCATCATCTTCTACTTCAGTAGAATATCTTGTGCCTTTAGCCTGTTGTAGAATATCTTGGACTATACCATGCAATTCTCTTTCAGAAATACCAATTTCGTGCGCTTGCACATCTTCCCCGTCCCTTTCTAGAAGAACACTAACCCTCATAAACATACTAAAGGAGTCGCTCTTTTTTATTTCTTTTTCGTTGTAGTAGTCCCAAGCCATTATTTTCCACCAGCCCTTTCAATAATTTTTGCCATTTCATCAAATGACATTCCGGCTACATTATCCATAGAAAAGGTTGAACCTATCTTGTTATTCATAGACGGAGTTGGACTGTTGGTTACGACAAATCCCGACTTCATCAGAACATTGTCATTGTCATATGCGACCTTTTCTAATTGTTGTACTCTCTCTACTAATGTCTTTAGTAGCATTACTATTTCTTCATTTATTTCTGTCATTTAATCACCTTATTCGTTGGGGTCGGGTTGTGTAGATGGAAGGATTTCATATAGTCTATTAGTTATGGCTCGGTCTATGAATTCTACCGCTTTAGGCAACTCCTTAACAAATTGCGGATATTCTTTACCTATTATCCTAAGTCTTTCTTTATTTGCAGGGCCATGATAAAGACCTCGCAATAAAATAGTCGCCTCGTTTAATTCTGCTGAAAATGCAATAAGTGCCTTCTCTACTTCATCAGACATTCCATCTACTGCCGCCTTTTCTATCTTATCGTTATAATAATCCCAACTCATCTTAAATCATCTCCCTTCTTCGGATATACTAATTTTCTAATTTGTCTGTAGAGGGTTTCGTACTCTTTACGAAGTTTGCTCGCAGTAGATACTATATCAAGATTGGCTTCCTCCATATTTTTCATCTTCTTTGACAACTTCTTATCGGACTTCACTAATTCTAATTCAGTAATCATATCCAATAATTCTCCCAACTTAGTAAAATCTTGACCGAAATATTCTGAAGGTTCTGCCGCCTGTAAGGTCTTTTTCAATGTCTTTTTCTGCTTTGCATCTAAAGAAGTCAATATATCCTGCTTGATAACTTCTTCATACCAATCCCAATTCATTCTTCCTTCCTCCTAATTCTCTGTAGTTTTCTTTTTAATTTTAATGCTTCTATAATTAATCCCTGTAAATCGGATAAGTCTTCATCGGTTAATGTTGGTCTATTCAAAGCAACAACCAATTCAAAGGTAGTCAACCCTTCTTCATCTTCTTCTGAAAAACCAATAGGGGTTTCCTTTAACTCTTTGAAATAATCGACAAGGCTTTCCTTCTGTGATAACATCTTCGCATTGCTCTGAATATATTTCCTCATCTGTTTCATTTCTACATCTATCTTTCTAGAAATGGCGAGTATCAATTGTTGATATTTAGTGCTTGCAGTAATCCATTCTCTATATTCTTCTCCGACATACTGTTCCGGACGACTTTCTTGTGTAGTTGATTCGGGCTTTCTTTCCCTCTTAGGTTCTTCTTTAGCAGGTAATTCCTTGTAGGCCATTTTGATTCTTCTAAAGGTTTCATCATCTAATTCTAATTCTTTTGTTAATTTAGTAATTTTATCTTCTAAAGCGAGCAAGTTGTCTACTTGCTCACCAAAAGATTCCCCTAATTCACTTTCCACTCTATTCCTTGCTAAGTTTAATTCTTGCAGAATTTTCATTTCTGACCTTAACTTAACTCCCTCCTTATCTACAATCGTTAGAATTCTTTGATATTCCGGAAGTTCTTCTTCAATTTGTTTAATTTTTTCACCGGCTTCTTTCCATTCTACAGCAGTAAGAGTTCCCTTTTTCTGCTCTAAATCTTTTCGCTTTTGTTCTAAATCTTTTCGCTTTGAGTTAGCAATATCATATTTTTCTTTTAGGTCTGCAAGTTGTAATTTAGCCTCTTCTATTTCTGAATTGATAGTTTCTTGATACTCTTCCATCCTTTCTTCTACATCTATTTCACCAAGAGATTTAATCTGCTCTTTAATCTCCTTCTTCTTGGCTTTCATACCATTCAATCTTTCTTTTATGTTATCTCTAGTCAATTCTATATCGCTAAATGCAGGGGCAGTTTTTTCTCTTTCAATTGTAGTAAAACCTTCTTTCATATCAGCCATTCTAAATATTGAAGCCTTTAGATTGCGAATATAATCTGCAAGAGGGCCTTGCTGCTTAACATAGAATGTTGGGTATTCTCCAAAAGTGTCGTTGTATAATTCCAAAATAACTTCGTATAGAGTTGTCATTATATTTTTTGATTCGGTTTTATGCTCTATCACAGTAAAAATATTTTCCATGTATTGCTTAATTTGCCTAGTGTCCTTCTCGTCTACTGTTTGTATAGAAATAGCCACAAACTCTTCTATGGTTTCATAATTGATTACGGGGGCAGGGTCGAATTCATCATAAAGAGGCTTAATCAACCCTGCAATATCTCCTATTTCAGCCTCTATCATAAAAGAGGATTCTATTACGGTGCTTTTTACTTCTTCATCAAATAGAACTGATTTAAGTCCATCTCTAATATCTTCGGGACTTCTTCTAATGAAATCTCCTTTAGCATCTTTAATATCCTCATAAGGATAAGAGTCACCTTCTTTCATTTTGTAGAAACTAAATAGAAGCCTTTCTAATTTTGATTCGGGAGAACCCGCCCCACTAATAGTAGAAATTAATTGATTAAGTCCGTTACTTCTTGCCTCAAAGGTAGTTTCCTTCTTCATTCTAGTCAATCTAGAAAGTGCAGAATTAAACGCTCTATAGTTTGCATTCTGTGACTTCTGATATTCTTCCTTACGCTTTTCCTCAGAAGTTTTAGCAGACTCTCTATATCTGTCCTCCTGTTTAGTTAGCATAGGAACACCTTCAGAATGGAATGTTTTCTTTTCGGTTGCGTCTTTTCTTAGGAAGAAGGACTACATCGGGAACATCGGTTCCTGTCCTTCTTGGCTTATGCGTAGTTCTAGTATCAACACCCGCAATATCAAAGTCCCGATTCTTTTTCACGGTTCTAGTATCTGCGGCATTCTGCGTCTTAATCTGCGCTAGTTCTTTTCTTAGTCGTATTTCTTTTTGTTTCAAATCTTCTGTCATATCAACCAACTCTCCTTTCAGTTCTTGAATCTACATTTTGATTTCCGGCGTCTTGGGGTAGGCCACTAAACCGCTTGTCCGGCCCTGTTTCCATACTCGGTTTATTTCTAGTTGCCGGTGGATTCTCTTGTGGTTTCCCCCCCTGCATCATTTGTTCTTGCATCTGTCCCATCTGCGAAGCATCAATATTAGTTCCAGCGTAGGGGTCTACTTCAAATGGTTTATCTTCTTCTCCGCCCATTTCATTTTCTTGAGGTTCGGGCTTAGTAAAAGTAAAGTTTCCATCTTCATCCATCTCTACTTCAAATCCTAGATTCTTAATTTGACCCGCAATACCTACTTCTAATTCTCTCTTTCTTATTACTGCTATTTCATCCTCTTCTTCAGACGGCGGTAGTTTCAAATTCCAATCGGTAATTCCAAACTGCGTAGTGAGGAATGGGAATACATATTCATTGTAGACATTTTGAGCCATCTGTACTGCTCGATTAGTTACAAGTATTTGCATACCCTCATTATTTAATCCCCCACTAGTGGTAGAATCTGCCATGAATATTTTACTAACACCAAAGAAAGCAGAAACCCTATCTCGCAAATCATCTTTAACTGCAACATATTCCATTTCTTTTAGACTATCCATGAACTTAATCCATTCGATAGAACCCTTTCCTTCTGCTTCTATTCCCATAACCGGAATATAATGTGGGTCTTGTTCCATTCGTTCTTTAACTCCACGCCAAAAACTCATCATAGATTCCATATTTCTAGTTTGAACAGCAAGCATTCCTCTTGGCATTCTGCTCTTAGTATAGGAAGCATTGACATAATTTTCCATAGCGATAAGAGTCATAATATGATTGTAAAGAGTCATTATAGGGGATAGGCCATAAAGCCTACTAGGACTATATTTACTAAAGTGAAGAACTTCTCCTTTGATAAAATATTGGTCGTTTCCTTTTGCTCTATTTACATAGTGTACCGGATAAAGTGAGTCACCACAAACCTCACAATTATCATGTGCCTCTGACGACATAAACTCTCTGTGGTGAATACAAGTAAATCCTTTAGTTCCTCTTACTCCTTCTTCATCTGCATAGATGTGCATAGTAACAGGGTCGCCCCTAAAGATTTCTTTTATTCGGTGCATTCTTATTTTCCCATTGCCGTCAATATAATATTCCTTAACGAATACAATATAGGCATCATCCATAATATTCAAATCGTCTTCTAATTCTTTCAGCACATCTATGAATAATTGCTCTGATGAATTGACATATCCTTCTAAAAACTTCTCCGCATATTCTAATTGCTTAATGTCGGGAATTTTCAAATTGGTACTTCCACATCTAGAACATTCTTGGACGGGTCGTTGATGTTCTTTACCGCAATCCTCACATCTTGCTTCGTAGGCTTTTTCCCAAGTATATCCTCTACGAAATATTTCCTGTTTCAATTGAGTAATACAGGTTCTAACTATAACGGAGTTCTGAACTATGTTGTAGATTAGTGGCCCGTTTAACATTTGGGGAGGAGTTTTTTCTTGAATACCAATGTTGTATATCTCCCTATCAGTGGGAGTCGGTGTAGTTTTCCTAAATAAATTAGTCAAGGAAAACCTTCTCTTTTTATCTGCCATATGAGCACCCCTATCTTTACGACCAACCTATCTTTTATGAATCCTTTTGTGACATAGCCTTCGGCTTTCCGGCCCTCTCCCAACAAGAATCACAATACCCAAAGGGATTATTGTGTACGAAGAGGTAACAAATCCCGCAATATTCATCCTGCAATTATACCACCAACATTTTCAATTTCATCCATTATATTCATCTTACAGTTATTGTGTAGTTTCGCTACATTTTCAATATCAATCCCATCTTTAACAAAGTCATAACCAACATGGTCTTTATGGTTTTCATACTTCATTAGTTTGAATATCTCATCACAACGGCCTTTATACCAATCAGCCTTCTTGTATGACTTTTTCATACGAATTAGTTCTAAGAGTAGTTCTGCATTTTTACCCTTCATTCTAAAATGGGGTAGGCACTTAGTTAGCAATTCTCCAACATCTGCTTGAGAATAAAAGTTTAGCCTATTAACAGGTCTAGTATTTTGTGGAGATTTTTGGTCTAAGTGCAATCGACCAATTCCTAGTGCTTTATGAATCTCAATCATAAACGCCTTGCCCCTATCTCCTGTTGCTACCAACCCGACCCTAGGATTCATATTTCTATCAACAGTAATATATCCATCAGAGTCAATAAATGCGGCAGTATAAGCATAGATATTCTTCTTAATCATACCATCTAATTTGTAATAGCAACCTTCTACTTCTGTAATATCTAACTTGCGAATAATTTGAGGAATAACTTTCATATTATTTCTTTTGTAAAGTTTAGATGGCATACTGTCTAAGATTTGCCTAGCACTGATACCTTGGTTATTACAGACCGACTTTAGAATAAACTCATTAGTTTCCTCTTTGATTGTCTTTTTAATTTTAGATAGGTTGCTAATCTGCTTTCTAAATTCTCTCTTGGCATTATTCATTGTCTTTTGTAGAGTAGAATAATCTTTACCGTATGGCATTCCCTTCTGCTCTAATTCCGCTTCCCAATATTTACACAAAGAATCAATCATATCCCTTCTCCCTTCTATATTTTTAATACCGTGTATTTTTAGTAGGTCGCCTTCAGTAAATCTCATTTTTTGGAGTGCAGGTTTGTAAGACTTTAACCAATAGATACTATCTACACATTTATTCAAATGGTCTGAATAGCCATCTATCAGAGTATCAATAGCCTTTGTCATTTTAGTTCTATGTTCTCCCTTTAGTTTTCTTCTAGCCTTTCTCATGGACTTAATGATGTCGGGAACATATTGGTCTTGTACCAAGTATTTATCCGGAAAAATATCTAAATGTTTTCTTGCTTGAGAAGCATTGATTCTAAACTCTTGGCTTATTTTTGTTATTGCTTCGGATTCATCTACAATATTTAATTCTTGAATGAAACTAGTTAGTTTAATATCTAGAGATGTTTCTATTTCGGTTTTTGCATTTTCGGCTTCTTCTTCTAAATCAGCGACCACTTCTATTCTTTCCGCCGTTTGTCTTTTTTCATCCGGAGTCAAATTATCTAAACTCATAATACCACCTCAAAAGTTTAGCCCCATAATTCCTCTTCCGGCAAACGGCCTAGGAACTTTAGGTGCATCGTCAAAAATACCCAAGTCGTCTAAATGAATAAACTTCTCGCTCAAAGTATGGGTTGCCGCATTCGCTAAAGCAAGACTCATTACCATATCATCGTGCGCCCCCACGCCTTCAAACTTCCCATTTTCAGTAATAGCAAACATAGACAATTCTTCTATCAAAGCAGAAGTAACTCTTCTACTTTCTTCATTACCATACGGCAATCTTATTTTTCCATTTTCAAAGTTCATCTGTAAGTTAAGAATAATTTCCTGCTTCTTCTTTCTAGTAGTGTTGAAGTCATGCACATTAATATCTGAAACATTCTTCAACTCTTGAGTAAAGGACTTAGCGAAAGTATTTGTTTCAAACAGAACTACTTCGGGATTGAATATTTTTCCAATCATTTTCACCTTGTCTATGTTTTGTCTGAACTCTACATTCTTTGCCCTATCTACAAACACTATCGTTTTATTATCATTCTCATCCACTTCTAAAACAGTGATTACATTGTAGTCGCCATCTGTAGAAATAGCAGGGTCTACTCCAACATAATACTTGAAACCTTCACGCCTATGTGGTTTCAAAACATAATCTTTAGATTTGGCATTGTCTAAATATTCGGGATTGAATAGAGAAGTTCCTGTAGAAACAGGCACACACAAATATTCTCTAGTAAATTTAAGTGAACCAATTTCAGCCTTTCTAGCCATTAGAGAATCGTAGTCCCAACGGCTAGGCCATAGCGGTTCATTAAGTGCATTAAAGCAAGGATATGTTCTAACTGTATAGGCTTTATTTTCTTCAAGTTGAGCGTAAATATCTGTGTAACTAAATGGGGTTCCTATTACTCGTAAAGAAGCCGTATGGTGCAGAGTTGGAATCATGTCACCGTAAAACCAATCTGTAACCTTTTGAATTCCTGTAATACTAAACTCTTTCAAAGGGTCGTCAATAATAATCTCTTGCGGGTGCAATCCACGAATCTGCGAACCAACCGACCTTTCAAGAATCTGATTTCCATTCGTAAGTGTGATATTTCCTATCGCCCAACCCTTTGCAGGTTTGAACTTTTTCAAAACAGGGTGATTGAATATCTTATCAATATCCCTCATGTGAACCATTGTCTGCTTTTGGTTAGATGAAATGTATAGCATTTGATATGGTGGCGGTTGAAAAATTAAATTCCACACAACCCAACTGTGCATGAATACGGATTTGCCGTGGCCTCTTGAGCAAACAATAACTGTTCTTTGGGTAGAGTTCATTAGTTCTAACCATTCTTCTTGGTGTTTGGCAAACTCCCATCCTAAAACATGCTGGAAAAAATATGGAAAAGAGGCTTTGGATAATTCCATATCCATTTGGTGTTCTAGATTAAATGCCTCAATTTCCATACTGTTCATCCTCCGGTGAATAAAATGCGGGACGAGTAATCCTTGTAAAATACAACCTATTTCTCATTTTAATATGCCACTTAACCATTTCCGAATTACCTTTTTTTCTATATCTTTTAGACATTCTATTATGGTAGTTGCCTTTATCTTTATTAGACATATTTTCATATTCTTTTTTTGTAGTTTCTCTACCATATGCGCTTTTTGCATCCTCTCCCCCTTGTTTATAGGTCGCATAAGTTGGTTGAGATATTAAAACTCGACTAGCCATTCTTAGATGAAATAATCTCTCTTCACCGTCAGTCAATCTAGCCATACCTTGATGATAATTTCTCTTTTTATTAGTAGTTAAGGTTTCATAAACTTCTTGTGAAAGTTCTTGATATGGCATAGGGCTACCATGAGGGGTTTGAAATCCTTTTATCTTTAATCTATTAGTTTCTAAATCTAAAGAATAAAAATCTTGTTTATTTCCGCGTGATAATCTATGTTTTTGTCTTGTATGAAACCTAAACAATTCTTGTAATTCTACCATTTCCTGATATAATGGAGATTCTTCATCAGTAACATTAACTCTTGCTTGTAGATTTTTTAGCCTTTTACGAAAAGCCCTTCCTTGCTTCCCATGCCATTTTTTTCTATCATCGGGACTTGCTCTTTCATACTCTTCAGCACTACGAATGTCCACTCTTTTCAACACCCTTTGCCACTTTTTAATAGTATATCTATGAACTTGCTTTGCCGCATCTTTTGCAGTAGAACCTGTATCTCTGAGTCTTTTGTAATCGTGCCAAAGTTGAGGGACTCCATAAGCCCCCGCTATTTGATTGAAAACTTTGCGCTTGTAATTATACAAGTGATACGCTTGCTCTAGAGAATCAAAGGGCATGTCAAACCCTCTCTATTTTATCATAATTTCTTCCTGCAATGGAGACTGATTTTGGTTCCACATATCCTCTTCTTTTACCATAAGCAGTAAAATAGTTTCTAAACCAACCTTCCCCTCTTCCTGTAGCCCATCTTCTAAAATAAGTATATTCTCTAGTTCCTGTAAGTTTGTCAGTCAGAATTTTTTGAAAATCATCCCAATACTCTACAGAAGAGAAAACTTTACCCACGGGTATTTTAGAATACATTTCCTCAATCACTTCCTTTAACATGGGTAGGTTTCTTCCCGACCAATTACGCTTTAGTATAGTTTCCCAAGACATCTTAACTCCCCTTCCGCCACTTCTTATTCTTCTTTTCCTTAGTCTTACTAGGACTCCACTTTACCTTATCAGCCCAATAAGCGGCAGACATTTTTCCACGCTTAATGTTCTTAGCATGTCGAGATTTGAAAGCCTTTCTCTGTCCGGCAGTTTGGTTTGTCTTAACTCCCTTTTGCCCGAACTTGATGTACTTTGCCTTCTTTCCTTCAAAGGCCATAACATGATGTGACTTTCCCGAACTGTCGTTTAATCTCTGCGGTTTATTTAATCCTCTAAGGCCCTTCTTCTTGGCTCGCTCTAATGCTCTTGACCTAGCACTTTTAGGTTTCTTTTTGAGAATATTCTGCCAACTCAATCAAAGTCCTCCATAGATTTATCCCAATCTTCTCTTTGTTGGACATCATATTCATCAGACATCGTTTCAAGGAGTTGCTCTGTGACTTGGATTTCCCGCTTTATTTCATCTAGTTTAGCAATGACTTCACTAACTCTTCTAGGAACATTATTTCTAAGTGCGCCAACTGCACCCATTAATCCTCTAAGTTTCAGACCTAATTCCTTGTAGTCTTTCAGAACATGGTCTAAAGGAACCATACCGGAATCACTAACATTAGTCCGATATTTTTTTAGAGAATCTTCCCAACTCATTTTTGCTCACCCTTCATTTGATTTTTCTTAGATGTTTTATCATCGTCAATTGGGCCACCTTTAGCCCAAGTATAGCAAGTTCTATCTTTATGGCATTTGAAATGGTGCATCCAACAATAGCCCAATTCTCCTTCTAACGGCATACAATCTTTCATTCTTGGCGAAATATCAAAGGCTACGCAATTACTACATTTTGATTCTTTAGCAACTTCGGGACTAGTATTCCAATGCTTTGATGCCTTAATCCAATATTCCTCATCTTCTAAGTTTAATGGCCCATACTGAATATGCTCTGCTTTAATAGCCGCATCTCTATTTTTAGTATTGAGTTTCAAATCCTTTGTTGCCAAAGGACAAGCCAACTGCTTTAGAAGAACCTGCCAATCATTCATCTTCATCATCATCCTCATCGGGCAAAGGCAGACCATCTAGAAGAATATAATCTCCGCTTTTATGTTGAACAACATTTTCCATAGAGTCTAACAGTCCTTCTAATTCTTCTCCCGACATCTTAGTAGCCTCTTCTAGTGGCTCTAATCCGGATGCCCCGCCTTCTTTTTCTAAAGTGGAAACTATTGTTTCCTCTGCGCCTTCAGACTTTTTCGCTCGTAGATGTTTGAAATCTTCTCCGGTAATTTTTCCATCACCGTCTGCGTCAATTTCTTTTTGTCTGCCTACTAGTTCTTTTTCTGTATCTATTTTTTGATGTGTTCCGCAATGTGCTTTTAATACTCTTTTCCAAGTCATTTTCCTTTCCTCCTTTTGTAAGTTTTACATGCCGCACAGGTAGGGCGGCATCTTTGTTTTGTTCCTTTAGAAGCATCTTTTCTTCCGCAAGGTTTTGTTCCTTTTTTATCATCTTCACAAGATTGACAGGAAACCCAACCTTTCTGTCCTCCCCCGCCTCTTCTTGAAAACCAACCGTGAAGTCCTTCTTTTTTTTCTCTAGCGAAATTATCTCCGCCCTTTAGAACTTCTTGCCAAGACATGATAATCACTTCTTTTTATTTCCCCAATTAGCAGCACCAACTTTACGACATTGGACTAAAGCACCGCTAGCGTAGGCAGAAGGCCATTTCTTATATCTAGATTTAACTTTGTGATAACAAGCATCTTTCTTTGCTTTTTTCTTTTTCAAAACTTCTTGCCACTTTTTAACTTCTTCCTTATATGGAGGATAGCGATACATTGGTAACTTTTTCATTTCGTTATACATTGGTTCGCTCATAATATCATCCACTTGAGAATATTTTTCTATCTTAACCCCGCCTCTTTTTTCAACCATAGCGGATAGTCGGGCAAGATTCGTACCTTCTATCGGATTTAATAATGTAACCTTTGGCTTAGAAGAACCTAGGAAATTATCTCTAAAGTCCAATACCTTTCTATAAACTCCACCTTCTCTATCATAAACATAACCATTACCAACAAAATGAAACTTACCTAAATCTTTGAAAGAAGTATAGCCTTTCAATCTATTAGTTTCATCATCAAACTCTGCTACTATTTTCACAGGACTAATTACAGAAGGGTAGCCTTTTTCCTCTGCCGTTACGAAATTATCAAGTCGTTGCAGTTCTGATTCGGGAACTATTTCTACACGCTTGAGAATCCTATACGACATTTACTTCACCTAAACTGCGCCTTTACTTGATATACGATTTCTTCAGATACTCCTAGAGATTTAGCAATATTAGAAAAAGAATTAACTTCAGTAACTATTCTATCTACTTCAGAATGTGACAAATCAACTTCAAATTCATTATACATCTTGTTGATAACTTCTTCAGAATGCTCAATGGTTAAAGGTCTGAAGGCATATACAGGGCGTAGTCCTTTTAATTCTCTAACTACATCGTGCGCTTTTAGTAGAGCCTTCAATATTACAGGAAGATATTCTGCCCTTCTCAACAAATCCTTTAGTCTTGCAACAGAATTCTTCATGTTGGTTCTTTCGATTAGAGTCTTATGTCGCATAAGATATGCTGGCAATACAAACAAAGGATATGGTTTTCCGGAATTATATCCATCTTCGTATTCCTTTTCTCTAGTGGTAATTTTTTTACCTGCGAACTTTTTATCTCCAATCTCCACATCGGTTTCCTTGTAAAGATAGGCTAGGATAGCGGCCATGTGATTATTATTTTCTTCTACATAGCCGCCGAATATATCAGTTAATGCTTGAGCCGCCGCTTCTCCTTTCTGCGTTAATCTCATGTCTATCTTATCAACTCCCGAAATAATAGAATTGAGATATTCATAAATCGCATCTATATGTGATTTCTTAACATTGTATCTATTTGCGATAATAGTTTGATAAGCGGTTCCCTCCAAACTATTGACTCCGATGTTGGGCGCACCCGCAGTAATTTTAATTGCACCACTAGACTTAACGAAGCCTAATTGGGCTATAGGTAACTTACCACTGTAACTAGGAGTAATGTAATAATCTTCTATTGCTTGAACTAAATCTTTCACTGCTGTTCTAACTTCTTTGGGTATTCCTTTGTGTCCCTCTACTGTTGGGGCATCAGTAAAACCTTCTATTGAAAGAGTTCCCCTAGGCGATTTACTAGGAACCATTGGAGTAAATTCATACAATAAGTTTCCAACTGCGTCTAAGAAATCTAAAATATCGCCTTCATTATCTCTACCTTTGTATTTAGCATCATTTGGCAGATATGGGATGATAGTGTAAGGGAGGAAGAACTTATCTCTAGTGGAACTAAAGGTATCTTTAATCGCCTCAATATCCTTCTTAACTTTAGCACTCATCATAATATCTAAAGCAGAATATCTAGCACCGGCTATCTCTGCTATAGCCGCAGACTTTTTACTTAATTCTTCAAATCCGTTTTGAGTAATTGATATAATGTTTTTACTTCCGCCCGACTTAGGATGATTCCAAAAATAATACAGTAGCGGGTCTAATGTCTTTAGGTCTGCTTTGAATTGCCTAGAAGATATATCATCATCAGTATTGGAAGTTAATGAAGTATCTAACATAGAAAGGTCGCCGCCTCTAAAATCTTTATTTTGTCCTGCGGTTCTCAATTCATCTTGAAGTTGAGAATTAATATCTCCGGAGATTTCACCCGTTTCTCTTTTAGATGATTCTAACATCTCTCTACTAAGATTATAATATTGTTCTAGGCTAACTACATAGGTAGCAAGTTGCCCGATTGCTTCCGGAACTGATACGGATAGTGGGTCTATTTCTATAACATAGGATAGGTCTTTATCTTCAAACTCATCAAGATTAGCGAAATTCAATTCTTCGTATTGTCCTTCAAGTATTGGGGCCAATTTACCAACGGATAGACTTACTACTTTTTTTATAGCATCTTGAACTTTCTGATACTTGTCATTCACATCTTCCCAATAAGAATAGAGCATATCTCTGTTGCGAATTGGGCCAAGTGGAACGCCACCTAAGAAGGAATCTATCTTCACCCTCTTGGCTCTAGTTTTTCCCGTTATCGCATATGCCTTTGTTTCATCAATTGCATCTAGCAAAATGTCTATGTTTTCTAAAATCCTAACATTTTCCGGATTCGTTTTTGCTTCGGGAGTTATTGCCGACCTAACCTTTTCTAAGTCTGATTCCAACTTAGGAATATCCCTTTCGGGATTTCTAGTAGAAGAATATAATTTGACATTGGCAGGAAGTCTAGATTTGATAGCGGCCTTTTTTGTAATTACTTTATCTCTACTATCTCTGATAGTTACACTTTTCAAAGCATTGTTAAATTTTTCAGCAATTAGCATTTCACTAGCACTAGTCATAATAGTGAACTCTTTAATTTTAGCCGATGCTTCATCACCATATTCATCATCAATATCTTCTATCATTTCTCTAAATCTAGTAGTTCTTTCAGCCCCACTTAATGCAGAAAGTTCCTGCGCCATCTCTTCTAAATTCAAGACGATACCTCCGTAACAATATTTCTGTCTACCAATTTATTTAATAACTTCTTCGGAAGTTGCCCTCTACCATCACCTATTCCTTTTGAATTGATAATGTTTCGTAGTCGTTCTTCAAAGAAGTATTGCAGGGCTTTGGAATAAGATTCTATTCTATTTCCTATGAGTTGCTCTAACTCCTTAGATAATTTTCTTTTCTCTGAGCGTTTGGGTGCATTGTCAATCTTAGCATAGTAGTCTAAAACTGAATTCTCTCCAACATAACCTAGCATCTCATCTAGTTTCACAAAGAATGGAATTAGGTTTTTAGGACTCAAGGAAGATAGAGAAGTAGTAGTTGGTAGTGGTTTTTTTGCTTCTTCTTCTAGTTTAGAAGTGAGCATAAGTTGGGTAAAAGAACCACTCTGAAGTAAATCATTGACCGCCTTTTGGGTATCTATTACCTGTAATTTTCCTTCCAATCCTTCTATATCTTTACCTAATTTTTTAACGACATCAATAACAATATTTATTTCAGAATCGTTTAATGACCTCTCGCCATCATAGACTTCAAATCTCTCCAAGCCCTTGACGGCCTTTCGCTTAAATGAAACTGAAGTAATTGGAGTTTCCAAGCCTCTAATTTCGGATAGGGCTTCTTTTAATCTAGCAACCCCTATCTCTTCTATTGCATCATCCAAACTAGTTTTCATCTTGAGGGAAATAGTTCCTTCAATATCCTCATTAACCATTTCTGCGGTATCAAATATGTCTATCTTCTTACTCATAAACGCCTTGAACTTTTCTTTGGTTTTAGGCGTATTATCATCATCTTTGTGTAAAGGTAGGCCAAAGATAGGAGATTCTTCTAGTTCTAAATCGAATCCTTCTCCAATATCGTCCATCATTAGGGCTTTCATTTTGCCCCTATCTAGTATTTCTAGCCCTCTAGTTAATGACATTAGTTGAGAAAACCAATTTACACCTTCTATTTCGGTCAATATTAAGGACATATAGGGGTTGCTTCTCAAACTACCCCCTCTAGGGGAAGTAAATAGTAATTCCTTTATGGTAGAAACAGGTACAGTTCTCTGCTCTCCCCCATCAGATATTTTCATATCTTCTCCTTTAGGTAGTAAAGAATTGACATCTAGAGATTTAGTTTTGCTAATTATTTCCAAATAATCTCTAAGCATTTGAGAAGTGAAGTCGCTAACTTCGTAAAACTTAGCATCGGGAATAACTACCTTCTTAGAAACCCCCGCTTGTGTAATGTATGGTCTGTGAGTTTTGATTTCTTCAAATATAGGTTGGATTTTTTTGTATAAGTCGGGCTTTTCTACAAAGGTCTTATATTTTTCATTCCAATTTTTCATCCATTGACCTACTGATAGTTTAGGATAGTGAATAACAAAACTAGGGACTAGAGGGAAGCCTCGCTTGGCAATTCCTTCTGTAATTTTAGCAAATCCTTCTGCTAATTTCTGATTTGTCATACCTGCTCTAAAATATAGTACACTTCCCTTGTCTAATTGCTGTAAAGTTCTCTGTAATTGGCGTAATTCATCATCCAACCTAACTACTCTTGTATGTTTCTCTGCCAATTTCAAAAATTCGTTGATTTTTTCCGTACTTCCGCCTTCTTTTATCTCCTTTGCTAAAGAATTTAGTCTTGCCCTAGGTGTATTTCCAACTTGCCTCTTTTTTGTCCCATATCTTTCTAAAAACATATCCATTTTTCTTTTCATTTGTGCAATATCCATCTGCGGCCTAAAAGTTGGGTAATTTTCTTGGATAAATTTGTCTTTATCCTGTTTGTAAAGGGCCAAAAGGTCAATTATTCCCAAAAATTGCCTTCTTTTTGAAGCATCACCGCTATCTCTATAGCCGTCAAATGTCGGAAAAAAAGTTTCTACGAGATTTTCCTCCAAATAAGGGCTTAAAGCCGACATTAGATTATCTCTAAGGAGATTTCCGGCCTTCAAAACTTGACTCCACACAAAAATCACTCCGAATCTCTACTTCCTCTTCTACGAAGGATTATTTTTGTGCTAACATCTGCCATTTTTCTTCTAATTTCTCGCAATTTTTTAGAAGTTTCTTCAATTTTTCTAGAAATTTCTTCCTCTTCTTCGGGAGTGGTGGCAGAATCTCTTTCTTTAGACAATTTCATGAGTTCCCCTTCTATTTCTCTCATGGTTTTTGTCATTTTTTCGCCTTTTTCTTTGAGTTGGGCGTCATAATCTGTAACTTGAAAGCGTTTTCTCTGCTCTCTACGGATGCCTTTCTGAATTTTTGGTTCGATGATTGCTACATTATACATATTATTCTCGTCCAAAACTTCTTCTTCAGAAATTTCGTATTCTACTTCCCTATATCCATCTTCGTCCATGTGAATAATCCCTATGACATATTGCGTTTTGCCCGTTTCATCTGCTATTTTTTGGGCTTCTTTGATGGCTTCCTGTTCATAAGAGAACGACTCATCTTTTTTGAATATATCTTCCCAACTCATGTTAGTTCCCCCTATTTTGTTCTGCCGAAAATCTACCCATTTCTAAATCGTGTATTTTTTTCAATTTTTCTTGAATTTGACGCCGAATTGGTTTTGCTTCATTTTCCTTATCGTAAGGAACAAATAAAGATAAATCAATTGTAAGGTCAGAAATTTCATCAACTAAAGTAGAAATCTCAGTCCTTTCTCTTTTCTTAATCTCATCTTGCCAACTCATTGCAATTCCTCCTGCATCAATCATCTAAAAAATCTAAATTGATATGACCGTAGCCTACTTTCTTCAACGCAAGTTTAATTGAATCCTTGCTTGAACCAAAATCATGCAATAGTTCAGCGTAATATTTTGCTTTACCTAAACCATCCTGCATTCCTAATTTATCCCATTGAGGATATTTTCTTGCTTTAATTATTTTTTTCCAACTCATTGTAATTCCTCCTGCATTTGTTTCTTTACATCAAGCCAAACTTCGGGATGGTTTTGTGCCAATACCTTTTGTACGACTTGCATTTGGTGAACGATAATTGTATCTTGTCTACGGTGAACCAACTTGCCCTTGAACTCCATAATATATTTCAAACTTTCACGGACTTCTCTAGCCAACTTAACCAAAGCATCTAATTCCTTTGGACTTAATTCTTCTTGGCCGAATATTTGCTCTACCTTCGCATCCAATCTTTGAACATTCAGACTTAGCATTTCGATTTCATTGACTTCCTTCTTAGCGATAATGTTTGCCGCAGACTTCTGTACTAGTGGTGCCAAGTGGTGCTTCATGTGTCTTTGCACCTGCTCTTTGGAAATACCTAGAGTTTCAGCAATGGCTTCCGAAGTAACTTCTCCGGAACTCAATGCTTTTTCGTAGTGGCTTCTCATAGGGTCTGTGCAAAACTTACACTTTGGATTACTACTATTTTCATAATCTCCCATGTGGTTTCTTTGATGTTGGGCGGCTGTTCCACTTCTCCAACCTTCCCTCTTATCTAAATCATCACATGAAATCTTCATCGAAGATAATTCTTCTTCAAGTTCACTTCGCCTTTCATGTTGGCAAAACTTACAACGCTTGCGAGTTACTGTCATTTACTCACCTTTTTCTTCAAGCCACCTTTTCCATTCATCAGCAGAATTATAGCCTTCATCATGCAAATACTCTGAAATGGCTAACGGGTCGTCATAATGTTGTATTTCATCTTTCATATTTTCTTCAACATATCTCATTACATTAAGCATTATTTCATATTCCGGTTGCCACTTGTGAGGCTTACCAAAATAAAACCAAGCATCATGCGCCCCTAACCAACCTATCTCATCAAAAATTTGTCCCCAATACAAAACATTGTCATAGGACTCATTGAGATTTTTAGGATTGGTGGCCTTTTTTATAGAATTTTTCCAACTCATATTTGCTCACCTAATTTACTAGACTTCAACTTATCCAATATTTCTCTCATAGTTGAATTGATTTTTTCTACTGTTTCTGCCGCAAGAACATACTCTTTATTATTTCTATATCTATCATATTCGTCAAGGGTTTCCCTATAGTCCTCTCTTTGTCTATCTATTTCCTCTTCGATATTTTTTACTATTTTTTCCAACTCTCTAAGGTTGTCAAAATATTCTTCGTTCTTTTTTGTCATATTATCACACCTGTTCAATTAAGTGTATTGCATATCTAGTAATTTGCTCTATTTGGGGTTGAGTTATCGTAGTATAATCTTCTCTATTCAAAGGCGCAACTCCCACATGACTCTTAGAAGCATCGTATCTTCTAACAAGTTCTTCTATTTCCTTGCTTATTTCTCCTATCTTAGCCCCTTGGTTATGCTGGTCTAGCCAAGATAATCTTTTAGACAATTCATGTTTTTTACCCTTACTAGCACTATCGGCATAATCTCTTAATTGTTGTGCGATTGCTAAAGGTAAATCATACTGCACTAACATCTGCAACCAATGCACCATAAGACTTCCTCCTCTCCTTCTTTTTAGACCCTTTCTTTTTAGAATATCTAGCCAAGATTTAGCAACAGGTTCTCCACCCCTTCTAGGTCGCTTATCTAAGACCTTACCATGAAGATAGAATCCTCCAACTTTCTTTTTCTTAGAAGCAAGATAGGCTCTTTCTACAACTGTGGGGGAAATCTTAACAGTGAACTCTTCCACATCTCCTGCGACTTCATCTTCACTAAAACCACTTAGCCTTCTAACAATTGCTTCTTCTGCTTCTCCGCTTACTCCGAACTTTTTACCGGCCAAGTTAGTTGCAATTGCTCTAGCATTTATTTTACCTTCTTTAACAAAGGAAGGAGTTAGTTGTGATTCTAGGAATTGCCTAACTTCAGACAAATTATACAACTCTTTAGGATTCGACACCCTTGTAATTTCAAATTTCAAATCCGCATCATCTAATTCTTTCAGAGCATCCTGTAGAATAGGTAGTAGTCCTCTAGGGCTTTTTTCGGAATATATTGCTTTATGTGGCGGATTCTGTGCAAGTTCATTTGCATTGTATGTGTAGTAAGATTCCGGAACTTCGGTATGGTCGCCCTTGCTATTTTCTACGAAAGTTTTCGTAGCATAGTGGCCCCAAACCTTTCTCTTTCCTACAACCTTTCCATCTTTATTGTATATTTTATCATGGAATGATACTTTAGCAGGGTCAGCAGTAGTTCCTTTTGCCGCTTCAATGAACTTAATATATTTCTTAATATATTCTATTTCCTTTGCCCCGATGAACTCATCATAGTCCATAACTTCCATTAGTTTAGGAAGGTGGTCTCGATGGCCTCTAGAAGCACCTTCGATTGTTTCCATTGTAACTTTTCTTTTGGCTGTTTTAGAACTCTGTATTCCATGATTCAAAATGAACGAAATTCCTTCGTCGTGGTCGTCTTTCCACTTTTCAAAATCTGCGAAGAACTGCGTACTTTTCAATTCCTGTACTACAGTGTTGCCATTTTTGGTCTTAGTCTTTTTCTTCATCTTTGGCATTCTTTCTTCCCCCCATTCTACCTTCGCTGAAAAGAGGCGCATGTGCCGGATTACCTACGGCTACTGTACCTGCAACCTTTTCAAAAGATGAATCTAGTTTATCTAAAAATTCCGGAAGTAATTTGTTTAAGTTATAGCCCACCATTGTTATTTCACCAAAGACAATCTTGTAGGCAGAATTTCCTCTTCGACTAATTTTAACTCTTCCTCTATCAGAATCTAAAGTAAATTCATCGGAACCCGCAGTTGAAACTCCCTTAACTTCTCCACCGATAACCCCTTGAACATTTTCTAAAAACATTCTAGGCGTCATCATTTTTAGTACATTTTGCCAAGTCATTTCTTCTCACCTTAGTATTTTGCAGTTTCAATATCTTCATATATTTTATCTAGCATCGTTTTTACTTCATCTTTCAAAGCAAGAACAACAATTGAGTAGTCACTAGCCTCAAGAGCATCCATATCTTTTTCAGAAACTTCATCAATTACTTTATCAACTAAATCCTCTATTGCTTCTCGCAATTTAATTATGAAAATAGAGTCAAACTTATGTCGTTTG
>VTLG01005362.1_pt1 | contig 19529 bp, 12 predicted proteins | sample 4694571 | NCBI WGS metagenome assembly VTLG01 (sample SAMN12604809, study PRJNA352737) | marine metagenome | biome: ENVO:00000447; feature: ENVO:00000209|ENVO:00000569|ENVO:01000036; material: ENVO:00002151; isolation source: viral sequences binned using virsorter ...
TGGTGAATGCATCGCCTGCACTTGCTCCGATTGCAATGTTGTTGTCGCCTGTGGTTGCTGCTCCGTTCATGGCATCTAAACCAATAGCAATATTCTGATTTCCACTTGTTAAAGTTCCACCAGCATCTTTACCAACAAAAACTGAACCAGAAGCTGTCGTAGCCGCATCACCCGCTAAAGCTCCAAGCATTGTATTATTTGCTCCAGTAGTAAGATCATTTCCTGTTTCATAACCAACAGCAACATTCAACGCATTTGTTCCTGCATTTAGATTTTCCAATGCTAATTCACCAATTGCTATATTTGTACCATCACCATCTTCTGATTTTAAAGCTCTTTTCCCTATAGCGATATTAGCAGCTCCACCAACAAGAGATAAGCCTGCTTCATGACCTATCAAAACATTTTGCACTCCAGTCGTTATAGCTCCGCCTGCATCTTTTCCCATAAAAATATTGTCTCTTCCACTCGTCAAGGCATCGCCTGCACTTGATCCGATTGCGATGTTGTTGTCGCCCGTAACCACTCCACCGTTCATAGCATCATAACCTATGCCTATATTTCGATTTCCAGTTGTGTTTGAATTACCAGCATCCATGCCGATAAATACCGAACCTGAAGCAGTTGTGCTATCTTCTCCCGCTTTTACTCCATAAAATGTATTCTGGATACCAGTTGTCACGGCTTGGCCTGCCCTATATCCCACAGCAACATTATATGCTTCTGTTCCAGAACCTGCATCTTGAGTTTGTAGAGCTTGTGTTCCAATTGCTATTGAACGAACAGCCGCATCCTCTGTTGCTAATGCATTAATTCCAATAGCTATATTCCAATAGCCGGTAGTTAAAGCACCGCCCGCATTTTTTCCTGCGAGTACATTCTCATACCCACTCGTCAAGGCATCACCTGCACTTGCTCCGATTGCGATGTTGTTATCTCCTGTGGTTGCTGCACCATTCATAGCAGAATAACCCATAGCAATATTCATATTTCCAGTTGTTACAGTTCCACCCGCATCCGTACCTACAAATGCTGAACCACTAGCCGTAGTTCCAGCATCAAGAGCATTACTACCAATAGCCACATTCCACTTTCCAGTTGTCAATGCAACACTAGCTTCATAACCTACAGCTACATTGAAAGCGTTTGTTCCTGCATTTAAAACCTTTAATGCTTGGTCTCCGATAGCTGTGTTAGTTCCGTGACCATCTTCTGTCAATAATGCTTGATAACCAAGCATAGTATTACCAGCTCCGCCCACAAGGGCTTTTCCTGCTTCAAAACCAACGGCTGTATTTTCACCACCACCTACAAGAGCTTGAAGTGAGTTAGCTCCAATCGCAGTCGTGCCATTAGCACCAGTAGTCATATTGGCTCTGCCGGCATTTTGTCCTACAATAGTAGCTTTCTGAACACTAGTAGTTCCATCACCAGTCTCAGAACCAATAATTACATTAGCAACTGCATCTGTAAGGCTATCTCCCGCATTTTGCCCAATCGCTACGTTATAAGCTCCAGTTGTAATTGCTTTACCCGCATCCTTACCTACATTTGTGTTATTTTTACCATCTACTAAATCAATTCTACTACCACTTATAAATAATGAACCTGTAAATTCATGTCTATCATCAGACGTATCACCAAATCTAGTACTTCCACTCGTAAACACTACTGATGCAGAGACATATTCTGTATGAAATTCTTGTGCAGTTAAAACACCAGTAACTAATGCGTCTCCTTCAACATGGAGTTTTCTACTGGGTGATGTAGTGCCGATGCCGACTCTATCCGAAGTATCAATATACATCGCATAATTAGCACTTGTCTTAAATCCAAGAGCATTATAAGCACTACCACCTATATCTGTACCTTGTAAGTAACCAACACCTGAAGTATGTGCTATAACTACACCATCAGCTGTACTACCAATTCTTGCATTATCACCACCACCTGCTACAACAAATGTCGTACCTGGACTCGTTGTCCCGATGCCGATTTTATCTGCTACATGAACTGAACCAAACGAACCAGTTGAAGTTGATGAACCACTTATGACTTTATTAGCACCCGCAGAAATAAAATTACCATTTGTTACATTTACGTTAGCAGGAAATGTAGCTGTAGTACTTGTTAATGTAGCGCCTGCAGAACCACCAGCAATAAGTTTTATTTCATCAGCACTTTGTTCCCAAATATATGTATTTCCACCACCATCTAAATATAATTTTTTAGCAGTAGGTATAGTTACATTCCCATTATCTAATATCACATCATCAGCAATTACTCTACCAAATGAACCTGTTGAAGTTGATGAACCACTAATAACCGAATTAGCTCCTTTAGAAACTATATCTCCATCTCCTGTAACTTCTATAGAACCAGATATTCCAAATGAACCCGTTACATTGGCTGTAGAAGTTGTGTATTCAATGTGTGTACCACCAGCTGAAACTCTCATATAGTTTCCAGCATTACTTGCATTTATACCAGGTAAACCATTACCAACTGAAAAATGTGCATTACCAGAAGTAGCATCTTGAAAATAGACTTCAGCTTCACCAGTATTTTTTGCATATATTCTTTGTGGTATTATTACATTATTAGCTTCATCATATATTGTAACCGCTGGATATTGTTCTCCTAGACTATGTGTAACTTGCCAAAGTGTTGATGCAGTATCTTGATTGAACATAAAAGTTCTACCAGTAACATTATCACTACCACCACCAATACCTAACATTGCCTGGCCAGCAACTGCTGAACCAAATGTTAATGTCATATCTTTACCACCATTAGCAGTAACAGTTGTTGGTATTATCATTACATCATTTGAATCATATACTGTTACATTTGGATATTTTACACCTAACGCATGATTTATTGTCCAAGTTGTTGCTGGTGAACTTTCCGTATGTACATAACGTGCACCAATTTGACCTTCATATCTACTAGCAGATATTGATGTTGCCTCAATTCTACCAAATGAACCAGTTGAAATTGAAGAACCACTTATATCTGTTGCAGAAATATTTAATAACATCGCTCCATTATCTTTTACATCTAAATTACCACCATCAACATCAATAACCATATCATCAGCAATATCCATAGTCAATGTAGCATCGTTAGTAATTGTATCTGCTGTTAATACTAAACCATCTATTGTAAAATCAGTTGTTGCATCTATTGTTGTACCTTTAATAGTTGTATGTGATGCTGCTCCGATAGTAGCACCATCAACTGTACCACCATTAATATCAATTGTAGTAATTGTACCACCATCAGCCACCGTATTGCCTGCATTTGTCCAATTTCCATCTATACTTGAAAGATTTAAAGTTGTTGTTTCTGTTCTACCAAACGAACCAGTTGAGACTGAACTACCACTTATCTTTGTTGCACCACCACCTTCATAAGAACCACTAATGCTAGCCGCAGTTAAAGTTCTGATTAATGAAGCATTTGAGCCTAATGAACCACTTATATCACTTGCTATTTGAGCAGATGAACTTACTACTGAACCTTCAGCTTCTCCTTCTTCTGCAGTTAATCTTGATGCTAAACTACTTGAAACTGCTGTAAATGAACCACTAATAGTTGTATTAGATGCAGCACCAAACGTAGAATTCCAAACTCCAGTTGTAACAGTACCTACTGAAGCAAGACTGGTTGCTGATGTAATAGAATTTTGAGCTGCTGTTCCTATTGTACCATAAAGATTTGTAGCGGTTAATCTTCCAAAAGAACCAGTTGAAGTTGATGAGCCACTTACATGATTACCAAGACTTCCTGTTATACTACCATCAGGACCAATTACCCATTGAAGTGTTCCTGCAGTGGTAAATTGTAATTCATCATTATCAGCACCAGCTGAAGTTTCTGCTGTTATCTTTGTATCTTGGTCAACATCAATTACACCACCAAGAGATCCCCAATTAGCACCATCATATCCTTCAAAGGTTGAGAGAGTAGTGCTATATCTAATTGAACCTGAATATGTTCCACGTTGTGCAGTTGTACCAACAGGAAGAAGAAAAGTATCTTTTATTTTAGTGTGTGCAAACGAACCAGTTGAAATTGATGAGCCACTTATTGCCATAGTAGGTGTAGCTTGTGCTATATCAACACCACCAGCTGCCAATGTAATCTTATCTGCAGTAAAATTTATATTAGTATTAGTATCTCCAGTATGGTAAATATATTGAGAAGTAAATAACCCCCCACCAACAGTAACATCATCAGCATATAAATCATGTGATGCATCAATTCCACCAACATATATATTTCCTGCCGTATGAACTGACCCAAACGAACCAGTTGAAGTTGATGATCCACTTGCGTTTGAAAAATTCTTAATATCACCTTGTATATCATGTGGCCCGCCACTTGCTGAAATAGAGCCGCTTAAAAATAAATTATTCCATCTTTGTGAATCACTACCTAAATTATAAGAATCACTTACATTTGGTATAAGATTTGAAGTTAAATCTGCACTTACACTTAATGAATCTGTATCTGCGTCACCAATCGTAATATCTCCACCAATTGTTAAATCACCAGTCAAACTACTATTTCCAGCTACTTCTAACCTTCCAAATGAACCTGTTGAAGAAGATGAACCAGATAAATCACCACTTACTTCAACTCCTTCTGCTAATGTTTTACCGACATACTGATTTACTGTCATATAACAATATTGACTATCAGTTGGGTCTACATCAGAATTAAGAAACTGAACTATACCTGTTTTATAATCAAATTGATAATCGTTAGTTGAAACAATATCACCACTACTCAAAGAACTTGTTTGTGCACTTTGACTAACAGCAGAAGATTTATAAAGAACTGCTAAATAACCTGGTGTCGCATCTTCAGTTGTTGAAGTAGCTAATGTCGCTACTGAATATTTAGGTGATACAAAATTAACTTCTTGATTATCATTAATTAACTGAGCACCAACTCCACTATCACTTCCAGATGGGTCTAAAAAGAACCAAACTTCATTATTAACATTAGATTTTGTTAATTTTTGTCTATACCAATATTTTAATATATTATCACCACTATCAGCATAATTGGAATCTAATTGAGAACTACCACTAAATGGTAATCCTGAAGATGGTATTTTACTTGCCTGAGTATAAATCTCTGATGCTTGTAAATCAAGTACATTAGTAAAAGACTCTTGTGAAGCTTTAAGAGTATTATGTGTATACCTACGTGAGGCTAACAGTCTACTTGATTTTGAACCTGAATCTATTTGTCCCATTTCATTCTCTAACTAAAGGTTAAAGTGATATCATCTATTGGTGTTGGATTACCACTATATCTAACTATCACATAAAGTTCATTATCGTTACTATCTAAATACATTCCAGATGCATTCCTCATTGGAACTGTATAAGTATTACTTCCAACACTACCACCAGTATTACCATATAAATCTATTGTATCTGAAAATGGATTCAAATGAAAATCTGTTTGATGTGCAATACTACTTGAAACTACATCACTTGTCAATTCTGAAGGATCGTATATTCTTGCCCTTGACAATTCGTCACTTGCACCACTACCACTTGCAGAACTCTTAAAAAGTAATGCACATGCAACACTATCATCAGTTGTTGCCTTCCAATTTACCAATGTATTATTATTAAGATTAACAGTCATACTTGTTTTTGTTCCACTTGTTTGAAATCTTCTAATATAATATTTGTATGAACTGCTACCATAATTATTTGGATACCAATATCTGTAACTATCACCTGGATTTACTAAATATCCTGGTTTTACTTGTAAATCTTGTTCACCAACTCTAGAACCACTATCAAAAGCTGTTCCATTAAATCCAACAACATCATTAGCTAATGCTATTCTGAAACTTTCACCACTAAATACTTCACTCGTTCCATCCAACGCACCACCATCATAACCATCTGCTCTACCATAATATGCCAAAGAACCACTTGAACCTGGTTGACCAAACGTACTACCTGAATGAAAGAAATAAGTATATGTTGCTAGGTTAGAACGAGAATTGCTTCTATTTCTACCTCTTACAATAACAGTAAACGTTTCATCTGATACAGAATCTCCAAAATCACCACCAGCTTGGTGAATATTTGTTCCTGTTCCAGATAAAGTATATGTAGCATTAAATTTTACAATATCAGTTCTTGTTGGAACCGCACTAGTTGCTCTAACCGAACCACTATCAGATGACCATACTGCATTTGCTGTTGATATTGTTCCACCACTCGTACTTACATCATCTATACCTGAACCAGCGATAGAAACATTACTCAAAGATTCACCACCAATACTGTCATCAACTATAGTTGTTGAAGCTACATACATTGGATGAAATAAACCATGAACTGAAGCACTTAAATGATAAGTAGCACCTGAAGTTAAATAAGGTACTCCACTTAAACTTCTACTTGTTGCAGTTAAATAACTTTGTGTTACTTGTGCTATAGATAAACTATTAGTTCCTATATCTGTACTTATTTGATCAATTGGTGCCCAAAATCTATTCTTTGTAGTTCCATTAACATATTGATAATTACCCGAACCACTTGCTATCCCAACTACTAAACCGTGAAATCTATAATATCCACTTGCAGATACACTTGTAAAATCTGTTGCAGATGCTCCATATTTTCTTGTTAAAGAACCAGTCAAAGTTGTTCCACCTATGTCTGCAAATTTTCCATCTTGATATGCTGCAGGTATAACTGCTGGTTGTGATGTGTTAATTTTTGCTAAAGTCAATCCATTTGATGTTCCAAAAGATGTATTTGATAAATCCAAATAAGATTGTGTTGTAAATGTATTTGTACTTTCATCTGGTGCTGCTGCACTTCCAGTATCACTAAAAGATTGTGTAACAATTACTCTAGCTTTAAATTCAGTTTCAGCACCACTTGTTAATCCACCCAATCCAAATAACTCATTATCTGCGGAAGAACTAATAATTGAAGAACCACCAGAATTTGAATCGAAATCTATATAATAAGTTGAACCATTATCGTGGTATTGGTTACTTATACCACTAAAAATTTCTTCACCAGTTTCTACCCAATCTTTTGTATATAAATATAACATAGTAGCATTTGTACTATCATAACTTTGTGGTAAGTATCCTTCTACCTCATCAGTAGTACCTGTATTAGTTTCATTTGTATCTACACTTGCAAATGTTTTTGTATTTGGTGATGCATCTGCAACATCTAAAGAATGACTCAGCACTCCTGACACAAATCTTAAAATCTCACTTACATGAGTTGTATTATCAAAATTATTAAAATAACTCCCATCTAAACTTACTCCCCAGGGATTAGAAGTTGGATAACCATTAGTTATATTATTGGTATGGATAGCAGTCGAGCCAGACGCTGCCTGTTCTACCTTTAAATGTGTAGTAGAACTTGAACCAGTTATCACTAACGGACTACGGCGTATTTCTTTACCAAAATATTTCATACTATGTTATTTCCAATATACTTGCAAAAACATCTATATCATCATTAGCAGAAGCTTGTGTTTCCAATTTGTCAGATGCACCTAAGTTGATTGGTTTCTCAATCACCACAGTTGAATCTGCTGGAACATCTACTGTTTTTAACAAATATCGTCTTGTATCAAAATAAGCACTACCACTAACTGCTATATTAACTGTAGCGTCATTCGTTCCATCAACATTACTTAAATATATTGCATGAACTACTGCTGTTGTAGCTGCAGGACAAGTATACAGAGTTAATATATCTGTTCTCGATCCTGTTGCTGCACTTTTAAATGTATTAGCCATTATTATCCTCCAAAAACTATTGCCATTGCTGTGGCGTGGTCAACTACCGATGTACCACTTTCATAAATTCTACCGTTTGAATAAATATCACCAGTTGTATCTATTCTACCAAAAGATGCGCTTGTTGTATAAGAACCTGATAACAATCCACTACCAGAAATTATGAATTCTTCTGTAGTACCTGAATTTAAAAATAAACTACCACTAAAGGTATGAATATCATCTTCTGTATTACCAAATTGTGTTGAACCACTCGTATACTGTATAGAAGCACTTACAAATTCAGTATGAAATTCTTGTGCAGTAACTTTACCACCAACAACTAAATCTTTTACTATACCAACACCACCATCAATTATTAAAGCACCAGTTGAAGTAGAAGTAGAATTAGTAGTATCAGTTACTTTTGTTATTCCAGTAAATCTACCAGTTCCTGCTACATCAAGTTGATATGAAGGCGAATCATCTTTTATACCAACATAACCATCACTACCTTGAACAAAAACATAACCATCACCACCTTGTAATTTTGCATCTATATCATCACTACCACCAAGAGTAATAGTATCTTGTGTTCCTTCAAATATATCTATAAAAGTTAATCCGCCGACTTCAACTCTAAATCTATCTGTTGTAAAATTAAGTCTTGTATCTGAATCATCATTATGATAAAGATATCTATTTAATCCAATGTCACCACCAACATCTAATGCATATGTTGGTTGGGTGGTGCCGATGCCAACATAACCTTTAGTATGTACTGATCCAAATGAACCAGTTGAAGTTGATGAGCCACTTATACTTCCAACAACTTCCAAAGCAACTCCTGGAGCCGTTGTACCGATGCCGACTTTGCCATCCTCTGATATTCGCAGCCTTTCAGTTAAACTTCCACCATTTGGTCTTGTACTAAATGTCAGCATACCATCGTCATAATCACCACCAGCATCATCCGTGGCACCTATGATTCTAGCTAATACATTAGCACCATTATAAAAACTTAGAACACCTAAACTTGCATCAGTACCACTACGAGATGATTTTATATCAATATAATATGGATCACTAATAGCACCACCAAAAGTAGAATATCCACTTCCAGCACCTTGATTTACTGTTAAACCTTGTGTTCCATATACTTCTAATTGACCAAACGAACCAGTTGAAGTTGATGAGCCACTTATGTTTCCACTAGCAGTCACATGAGTTGCTGACAATTGTTCAATATAGCCAAATCTCCAATTCTTACTTGAACTACCTATATCATATGTACTATCTGCATCTGGTATTAAGTTAGAAGTTAAATCTGCAGATATAGATAATGAATCTGAATCTGCATCTCCAAAAGTCATATTACCACCAATTGTAATATCACCAATAAGACTTGTATTACCAGCTACTTGTAATCTTCCAAACGAACCAGTTGAAGTATATGAACCAGATATATTTTCTGTCGTTTCTAAACTACCAGTAATTGTGTATGAACCACTAAGATTTGTTGATAATTGTTTACTTTTTAATAGTGCCATCTGTATCCCTGTTTCCTAGCTTTTACAAATTCTATAAAAGATAGATTAGGTGTTGTTACTTCCAATAAATATCTCTCATATGACCTTTTATATTGACCGATAGAAATATTATTTTTATGCTCAATTGACTTCGGTTGTTTCATTTTTTCGATAGTATCCATAGTGAGTTTTCTATCCATTTGTGCACATGATTTACAAACTGAATTATTACCAACTGCACGATCAAAAGAATCCTTTCTTGTATAATAAATTACTTTACTACAATCAGGACATTTTCTATTTTTTCTATTTTCCCAATGTCTTTTTCTCATAGTAATAAATATCAAGAGTTAGTAAAAGAAAAGTGGTATTATGAATTAAATTTACCCCAAGCTACAATTTCATCAGTAGATGTTACATCATACCCAATACTATTATTATTTATAAATAAATAAAATGAACTACCACTTTGTTGAATTGTAAGTGCATCATGTTCCATCATTTGTCCATTTATAAAAAACATAAAATCTTCTTCAGATGTAGAAGTTAAAGTAGATGGAGCTGAAGCAGTTACAGATGTAAAGCTTGATGTACTAGTACTTAAAAAACTTCCTGTATGTGCAAAACTTTTTCGTAAATATGATTGTTCATCTTCGACACTATTATCTGCATAATTTTTTACTGCATTTTCTGTAACTAAAGCTACCGCACTACCATCCGTTAATGAAGTGTCATTTGAAATTTCTCTTGTAGTAGTGTTAGCACTTAAAGCCAAAGAACCCGACACTTGAAAACTTCCACTAAATTGATGAGTATCATCAGAAGTATCACCAAATTGTGTACTACCGCTTTCAAATAATGTAACTGATTGTGTTAATTCAGTTTCTATTTTTTCTGCAGTTACAATACCCAATATTGTTAAATTTTCATTACCAATTAAATTTTGAGTTATAGCTGTATTACTTGATACTGTAAGTGAACCTGATATTTCTCCATCTTTTAAAAATAAATCTTCATTATCAATTATAAATCCATCAGCAGATCCTGTTATTTGACTAAATATAATATTTGAAGTAGTTGCAACAATTTGTCCAATAGATATAGTTGTTGTTAGTGAAGGGCTAACAATACCAAATATCTCAGTATTATTAGGATTAACTGTTACTCCAGTACTTTGTTCTATAACTAATGGTTCTCTAAATTTAAAAGCCATTTTTTTTCCTACGAATTAAATTTACCAATAGCCAATATCTCATCATCTGTTTCTAAATCATAACCTATACTGTCATTATTAACTATTAATTTAAAAGTAGAAGATGCTTGTTGTATTTGAATTGCATCATGTTCCATATATTGTCCATTAATAAAAAATATAAAATCATTTTCTGATGTAGAAGTCATTCCAGTAGGAGCTGATGCAGTAACTGCTGTAAAACTTGCTGTTCCTGGTGCAGTTATAGATGAAGATGTTTTTACATATTGTTTTCTTAAATATGATTGTTGATCATCAGTTTGATTATCAATATAAGTTTTTGCTGCATTTTCTGTAATAAGAGCTAAAGCATTACTATCTGTTAATGAAGTGTCATTTGAAATTTCACTTACAGTATAATTATTTAATTGTAATGAACCAGATGTGAGAATACTACCACTAAATTGATGAGTATCATCAGAAGTGTTACCAAATTGTGTTGAACCACTCGAATATATTATTGAACCACTAACAAGCTCTGTATGAAATTCTTGTGCAGTTAAAATTCCTTCTATAGTAGCATTTCCATTTACAGTTAAATTACCTGTTGTAGTTACTGATCCAGATACATTTAAACTACCAGTTATACCACCACTATCGTATATTGTATCACCAATTACAAGTGAACTAGCTGATACTTGATTAAACGTTACATTTGATGTTGTTGCTACATCTTGACCAATTGATATAATTTGTTGTAATCTAGAACCACCATCAAACTCTGCACCATCATTTGATAAGGTAACTCCCGTTCCGCCTGTAAAAATTATAGGATTTGAAACTGTCACTCCGATATCACCAGTTGATGGTGCACCTGGAATTGAAATATCGTCTGGTAAATTATCTATAAATTGTCCACTAGTACCTACATTATTAACTATTGTAGAATCAGCCTCCGCACCAAATATAACCCTTTTAGGTGTTAAGAATTTTTGAGTAGTTGAACGATGATCAAAATTTCCCTTTGGTAATAAATACCCTTTTAATGTAACTGTAAAGTTAGTTCTAACTAGCCTCTCGCTATCACCGACTTCGGTTGCATCAGTAAACGTATCTACAGCTGTTCTAAATCTCATTTTTTCTGGATGTCCCCAATAAGCACCATCTGAATATACAACTCTTTCAACTATTTTATTCATTTGTTCTATATATGAAGTCCAAATAATAAAATCATATGATAATGTAACATAATCTGGAAAAGTTACATTATAATATTCTCTCTGTGGTAATAATCCTTGTTGAATTGAAAAATTATCATAACGATTTGTATTTGAAAATTTCTTTTCAAAGGTATAAAACATATGTGGATTATTAGCATCTAATTTATCTTGAGGCACCATATCGTCTTTTTCAATTGATGTTCTACGATAAACAATTACTGGTGTAATAGTTTGTCGTTTCTTATCTCTCATAAAACCATCACGTTGTATCGCTTTCCATCTTTCAGGTGAAGCATACATAATTGGAACTTTTATATTCTCACCATTATCTTCTACTGAAGGTTTTATAACTTCATCAAAATAAAACATGATAGAACTATCCATATCCATCAAAGTAACTTCAGGATTTTTTATATCTTCATCCGATCTAGAATATAAATATCCTCTATTAAGGACTCTCTGTTTTCTAGAAAGTGGTTTATTAGATACACTTCTATTTTGTCCACGTGTTTTAACTGGATTACCTCCAGATTTTTGTCCAATCCCCAATTCTACAGCCATTATATACTTCTCACTCTTTCAATATTTAAATTTGATATTCTTACTAAAAACGCGTTACAAACAACAGAATGATTACGATCAGTTTGTCCACCAACTAATTGATTTTCACTAATTGAAGTTATTTCCCAATAACCACTATTCCAATCTATTATATCACCAATCTCTACAACATAATTAATATCCACCAATGATTGTCTTATGAAAGAAAATAAAGAAGTTTGTTGTAAATCTGGTCCAAATTCATCAGTTGTTGTAGTTTGATCATCTGCTTCAACTAAACAAGATACTTGTACTCCAGGTTTATACACTTTGCCATCTGCAGATTCTCCATACATATTTACTTCAGTATCATATACAGAAATTTTATATAATACTACTGGTTGATAAATTATTCCATCTTGATTAGTATTTAAATTCCCAACCAATTCTTTATTGAACTTATCAAAAGTATCTATATCCTTTTTTGAAAAAAAACGACTTGGCATAATATTATCCTATGTAAATTGGATATGGTACTTTTTGTAATTTCTCCTGTAGGAATTCAGCTTCATCTTTGTCAGCCTCAAGTAAAGCTCGTCTACTTGTTTGTTCTAACATTTCTCTAAGTTGAGTAATTAAAATTTCCTTTTCTGCTGAAGCTTCTGATCGTAAAGTATCCCCATCCAAAGTTGTATCTGCATTAGGTATTGGTATAGTTCCATATTTACTTCTTATAATACCAAGTAATTCTTTACATAATGCAAGTCCATATTTCCTAATCCATTGTTTTCCAACATCATTAATAAATTGATATTGCATATTATCATATGGAACATTAGAATAATCAGATACTACATTTGTAGAACCACTATATTCTGTAATTAATGGATTATCTCTTTCTGATACTTTTATATAATCAAACCATATAGTTCTATTTTCTTCTGGATTTGGAAATATTCTTAACTTATTATTTTGTAATGTAAATGAATATGCTGATTTTCTTATTGAATCATTTAATTCTATAGCTTGAACTCTTAATAAATCTTCAAATAATGGCATTAAAGTAAAAGATACAGCAGGAGAATAATTACCAAAACCAAATCCTTCAACCATATTTAAAGTTCCATATCCAGTTGTTGCATAAGGATCAAAAAATCTTTGCATAGCAGGATCAGATTCATAATAAATTCTTTTTATTTCTATAGCTTCACCACTAGCACTAGTATCAGTAAATAATTTATCTATATCATATATTTGACTACCACTTGTTATTGCTAAAGATCCTGTATAATATGGAACATCTCCACCAACTCCAGCTTCAGTTCCATACTGTTTAGATAAAAATATACTTCTTCCCATTGTTGGAGTAACTCTTTTATGAGTAACGTTTGAACCAGTAGCTTGACCAGTAAGATGTAATAGATTATCTTTTATGTTAAATTGATTAACTTGTGCTGAATACTCAGTAACTGCTTCTTCAAAACAAGCATAAAATGAACCAGATTGTAATTCTACAGACATTATAGGATACCCCAATCTACGAGCTGACCAATCTGCAAATTTTTCAGCTGAAGATGTGAATTCACTATCAGAATCATACAATCCCCACGGTGTCTGTCCGCTTGAAAATGAACTACTACCAGCCCATATTGGTTCCTGTGCCATAAAAACTTCTCCTAATTTATGTACAATTATTCAATAATAAATATAAGAAGTGATAATATTAGATAAAAAAAGGGGAGCTTAACACTCCCCTTTTTATATTCGTACCTAAAGTACAGTCTAGTTGATATCAACTATTAGACATAGTTTACATCAGCAACAATGACTTTACCATAGAACTCAGGTCTTACGATTTTCTTCGCATAGCGAGTCATTACACCTTTACGTGGTGTAAAGTTCTTAGGATCGTATACCAACGGAGTCATGATAAGTGGTACATATGGAGCATATACAGCACCCGTTTCTAGGAAATTACTTCCGCGGAAACCAACAAGAATTACATTCTCGAATTGATATGGGTTTTTGTATACTGTCCAGCGATTGTTCATCATACCTGCTTTTTGAACACCCATTGCATAGGATTTATTGCTAGAATCACCATCAGAAGATGTTGAATATCCAGGAATAGATTCTAGAATAGTTGCAATTTCAGGACTTACTACGATGAAGTTTGCACCACCACGTAGAGTTTTCTGATGAATTGCATTGGAAACAGACTGTATCTTGTTACCAAGAGTCTGGAACCAAGTCATCTTCGTATAAGCATTAGAGCTAGCTGAAGATTCTACAAATGCAGTTTTATCACCATTGATTTCATACCCAACACGTGCACTCCAACGTTCTGTTTTTGCTAACGCATTTAAATGAAGCATATCAAGGATTTCAAGATCGATTTCCATTGATACATATTCACTTAATAGTGAAGTAAGTTCTGCTTCAGCGTCAACACTATGATAAGCGTTAAGGTCTTGAGCAAGCTCAGGAGTCCAAACAGCTTTCAATTTACGTGTTTTAGCAACGATAGCGACTGAACGCATTGATATGTCAATCTCTGGGATATCAACATCAGTTTCAGGATTATTTGATATACCAGATGCTTCAAAATCACCACGAGTTGTATCAGTAGGTTGTTTATGATATCTTACAGATGCCGACATTGCAGTAGATACTGATGCTTCATCTACGATAAAACGTATATGACTAGCATCTCCACTTGAAGGTTCTACTTCATTACCATTTACACCATCTAATGCTTTTGAATAAGCTGGGTAATATGCTGTAAAAGCAGTTGAACCAGTTATTTCAAAGGCTTTCATACCTTCTTTATCAGGATTAGTCATACCTGAAAGTGGCATATCATAATATTTTAAACTTGATGCTACAGCTGAAGCTGATAGATCAGGTTCAAAGTCAACATCTTTCCAAGTTGCAGAACCAGTAAGTGCTTGTACATCTGTAGATGCACCTGTAAAGTCGTTGATAGAGTATCCAGACCTACCTGCACCATAAAGACCCTGTGAAGGATCTGCATCTGAACCAGATGTGATACCAAACACTTGATCTTTTTGACTAAATCCAGCTTGAGATGTTCCATACTTGAAATCAAGATAGAAAATCAGACCAGATGGAAGGTTCATTGGTTGAACAGAAACGAATTCCTGTGCTGCTAATTCACCAAAGATCTTACGAACTAAGGGAAGAGCTACACCAGACCATTCTTCAGAATTGGAAGATGTACCAGTAGAACTAGCTTCATCAATAAGTTGACGAGCTTGGTTCTCAAGTAGACATGCCATTCCAGAAACTTTCTGTTCTTCATCGATACCTTCTAACAATCCGGTAGGCTCCCACTTCTTGACCAAGCCACGAGTTTCTTCCTGTCGCTGACGGTAAGGATTATATCCATCCATCAACTTTTCGACTGTAGAAAGATTTTTCATTTTAGACATTATATTTCTCCTAAATTAAAGAATACCAGCCAACTTCTTAAATCTATCTCTCATCTCATGTCCTTCAGCAATTACTTCTTGCTTATCAGATTTCGTTGAGGCGACAGCTTTAGAAGCCGAACCTTTAGATTCTTTAATTTCAGTTTTAGTTTGTTTCGAACCAAACGATTCAGCTAAAGTGGAATAAACCAATTTAACTTCACGAAGATTATGTGCTCTATCAAAAGTTTCCACAACTTTCATTTTCTGTTCATTGGATAAACCATAAGAACGGAAAAGTTTATTTGTGAAAAGTAATTTTGCATTAAGCAAATTAACTTCATTTAGTTTGGAACGTAAGTATTTAACGACATTGCGATGCTCATCAAGTTCAGATTGAAGTTTTTTAGCTTTATTAGCTTCTTCTACTTCATCTTCCTCTTCAGAAAGTGCTTTGATAATTTCTTCGAGATCAATTTCTTCCTCAACTTCTTCAGTTGCTTCGTCAACTTCTTCTTTTGATTCATCAACCTCTTCGGTAGACTCTTCAACTTCTTCTTTTGACTCTTCGACTTCATCTTTAGATTCTTCGACTTCATCTTTAGATTCTTCGACTTCATCTTTCGATTCATCAACTTCTTCAGATTCTTCGACTTCTTCTTTAGTTTCATCGATTTCTTCTTCGTTTACATCATCTTCTAGCTCACGCAATACAGCTTCAAGATCAAGATCATCGGATTCTTCCATTTCTTCTTCATCTTCTTCAGCTTCTTCTTCTTCCTCTTCTTCAGAAACTACTGGTGCATATTTTACACCATCAATTTCGATTATATCGGATTCATCGACGCCTTCTTCTTCCATATCATCTTCTTCAGGTGCTTCTTCATCTTCTTCTTCCATATCTATTGAATCTTCATCAGAAGGATCTTCATCATCTTCATGATATTCTTCTTCTGCAGGAGCTTCTTCTTCATCTTCCCAATCTTCGCCTTCTTCATCTTCAATCTCAGATTGAATTTTCTTAGCAAGCATAGATTGTAAGCGTGGAGTGAAAGCTTCTTCTAAAGCGATTTTAGCGTTTTCTAGAGCTGTTTCTCTGACTGCTTTTGCATCTGCAATGGCTTCTTTTAAAAGATCATCCATTACTTTTCTCCTATGATTAAATAAATAATCATCTTTGTTTTGGATTTAATATAGTTATTGAGAACTATAATGAGTTTAATTATCAGTTACATTACATGATGGTTGAATAAACCGTAATGTATTTTTCGTATATATAAATATACGAATAGTTAAAAAAAAACCTTAATTATTTGAATTATTTTTTCTTCTTAAACGGGCTTTTGCGTTTCTTTCTTTTCTCAATTGAGATGGTTTTTTATAATACTCCCGTTCTCTCAATTCCAACATCAACTTTGTTTCTTTTACTTGTTTTTTTAACTTAGATAATGCTCTATCTACGTTATTATTATGAACCTTTACAAAAATCAAGTGGCCTCCTAATCAGATTCGTTGTCACCTTTCCAATTGGCGTCTACATAATTATAAAAATCTTTTTTCTTTTCATCTGGTAATTTATCTGGTTCACTTACACCAAATTTTTTCAATGCTGCTCTAAAAAACTTTTCATATTCTTCTTTATCACCAGCTACTTCTGAAACCGTTTCACCAATTTCATAATATCTACCAAGAATGTTACCCATATCTTCATATAAAGCACCCATTCTTTCTTGAAGTGATTTAGCTTCACCAGCTATTTTAGTAAAGTTTTTAGAAAGACCTGTTAATTCTTTCATATTACGATTTACGGTGATTTTATCAAACCAATCTTCAGTCTCACTTAATGTATGTGATTTAGCTTGATTTGCAATCCAACCGAGTTTCTCTGCAATTTGTATAATATTAGATTTACCAAAAATAGCTTCACCCATTTTGTTATAGCTTGATATCTCATTAGTTAATCCTTCTACATTGATTTGTTCACCATCTACATCACCGTATTTTTCTTTTACGATTTTAGACATACTCAAATCATTAATCCAAGGACTATGTGATACTACACCACCCATCATAGTTCCACTAAAATTTTCTTTTAATAAATCTTTCAATTTTATTTTTTTTGACATAATAAACCCTATTTAAATTGATAAATTATTCTTACTTATAAATATAAGTTATCTTAATTTTCTATCTTTTGAATATCTTCTAAATCCATCACGAACTTTTCTCCATAACATTTGCATAAAAGGTCTTTCACCCGTGTGTGTTCTATTCATTGAACCAGTTTGTATGCCTCTTTGAATATCCAAAGCATCATATCTACCGCCTTTTACACCATCCATCATTATTTTAATAATTTGATGTGACGATTTACCTAAAATCTTTGACATTTTTTTAATGTCTGCATCTAAATGAAGTTTTGCTTCTGGATTACTAAATTTTGGTGGTGTTGCCCAAAAATCTTCATTTACAATTTGTTCACTTGATTTAAATGAAGTTGCAAAAGGATTTGAGTAAACTTTACCCATTGAAACCACTGCTTCATTCATTATTTTTTTATAATTTGATTTCACTTAACCATCTTCCAAGCTATCTGAGCCATTTTCTTAATTGGTAATTTCCCAAATTTTTCTTGATTAGACTTATTTAATGCATTCCCAACTTTTAAAATAACATTAGCAGTTTGCATATCCACTAAATACCCATCCATTTTTTTAGCTTGTTTCTTTCTAATAATACCAATTAAAAATGTTTTTACATATCCCCAACTTGCTGCTTCATTAACTATATCTTCTTTATAAACATATGTATGACCATCTTTTTCTATTTTACCATCTTTATGTAATTGTGCCATTTCTTCTTTAGAAAATTTAATATTATCTTCATTTACGGATTCACCTTTAATATCAAAAGCATATTTATCTTTTATATTTCTAAATTTATCAAAATCTTTTAAATACATTTGCATTAATTCAAAATCACCTATCATTCCATTAAATCTACTTTGTCCAAGTTTCTTTCTTATTGCAGCTGCCCATGGCCTTTTGTTTTTATCAGGAACCTCTTTATACTTTTTCATAAATTTCAACATCATCTGATATCGTTTTATAAAAGAACCAAGATTTAAATCATATTCTTTTTCACGGTCTTGTTGTTCAAAATCTTTATATGGATGTAGAGCTTCTTTTACGGATTCTTTATATCTCAAATCTCTCTGTATAGTCCAATCTAAATCATTATAAATATCATAAATATTACCAACTAATTTTCTAGCTAACTTTCTATCATCTTTTTTAGCAGCTGCAACGACATTTTTCAAAACTTTTGCCAGTTGGTTTGCTTGTTTTTGAACTTTCGGATGATTAATAGCTTCATTTACGGATTCTACTTTAATTCCTAAAATTTTTGGTAACTTAATAGTTAAATCTGCAAGTTCGTGAGATTTCATAGTTTCCATTTTACCACGTTGACTTTTCATTTTTGGATGATTATATATAGCAATAATTTCTTTAGCAGTTTTACCATTCATACGAGTACCTGTAACAGTTCCATATTTATTTTTATTTGCTAAATTTTCAATTGATTTAATTATTTTTGAAGATTCGTCTATAGATTCACCTCGTACACTTTTAATTTCTTGTTTAATATATTCTCTTAATTTTTCTTCACCTGCAAATTGTCTTTTATAAAAATCTGCATCTGATTTAGATTGTTTTTTAACCCAAGCATCGGCTCCTTTAGCCACTTTCTTTTTTTGTTTTTCAAAATCTTTTTTACCTTTCTTTTTTGAAAATTTGTCTTTAAGTCTTTGAAAAATACTTTTAG
>VTLG01010601.1_pt1 | contig 19523 bp, 28 predicted proteins | sample 4694571 | NCBI WGS metagenome assembly VTLG01 (sample SAMN12604809, study PRJNA352737) | marine metagenome | biome: ENVO:00000447; feature: ENVO:00000209|ENVO:00000569|ENVO:01000036; material: ENVO:00002151; isolation source: viral sequences binned using virsorter ...
ACCAAACATCTCGATCATCATTCTCCTCTTCTGTAGATTATTAACTACACCACCCATCATTGTGTCAGGAGATACTTGATGATCTTTATCCTTCGCCAACCCAAAGAAATTTTTGACAGTAGAAACTATATTTCCACCACCCATTCCTCCGCCAGGATATGTATTGATACCTGCTGACCGTTTTGCTGCTGGACTGTCTGATGCTAACGGCTTGGAGAAGGGCATATATCGTCTCATAACACCATCGTCAGGATGGTAATAACCATTCTTACCCGATGTCTCCTCTGTTAAATTATATTTGCTTTTGTTTTGTGCAATATTACTGGTTGAATTATCAGTGCTTGAGGTATTGAACAGTCCTAAACTCTTTCCGATGTTAGTTACAAAATTACCAACATTAGATATCATAGGAACTATGTTTGGAATTTTAGCTATCAATCCCATCAATGCAGCACCAGCTGCTTTGAGTGGTAATGCAAGACTATCACCAAATGCTTTCTTAAGTCTAGGATCTATCTGAAAATCTTTCTCTAACTTATTAGAAATATTCTTTTCAACTGTGTCGTCAAATCCAGTCTCCTCTAATGATTTTGTTGAGGATTTTTCTTGAGGATTAAATCCAGCTTTCGGTGGTATTCTTTTAGTTATTGGTGGAGGTGATGATATACCACCTTTATTAAAGTTTCTAGTTAATCCAGGTTCACCATTATCACTAGCACCACCAACGTTGCCACCACCCGATTGTTCAACATTTACATATTCTTTCCTATCGGGCATCATAGGAGTTGGCAACATCAAGTTTGGTGCAATACCTCCTACTCCACCCGTAGGACTCACAGAACTTTCAACACCCGCACCACCAGTTCCACCTTGTGCTGCTTCTTCCATAAGAAAATCATCTTCAAGATCGGCCTTGAACATTGTTTTCAACAAACGGTTTCGGTCTTTGATCAGTTTCGTCATATTGACGACTTGATCAGTCAAGACCTCCATACCTATGTCCTTTTCTTCTTCCATCAGCGTCTACCTGCTCCTTTTCCAAATACATCAATAACCATACGTGATTCCTTCATCGTATCCTCTACAGGTACATACTCTTTTTTGATGACTGTAACAGGATATGGGGATGGAATTGGTATTTGTTGTACCGAAGTTCCTTTCGATGTATTAGTTATATTGACTGGGGTGTCAATTAACTGTTGATTGTTCTGTTTTGTTTGTGATCCAAGATTAACAAAGTTAGATGATATGCTTCTAAGATTAGGACCTCCTTGATTGACACTCTTCATCTTAGTCTCTTTAACAGTTTGGTTTGCACCACCTTGACTAAAGTAAGGCAATGGATCTATTCTAGTTCCAGATTTGTTAAATCTTTCAAAGTGTAGATGTGATTGGTTGCTGCCATCTTTGCCAGGATAATATTGGATCTTAGCTAACATATCACCTTTCGTTACTTTCTGTCCTTTCTTTACATTATAATCATAGACATGTCCATATAAATTAGCAGTTCCATCTTGATGTGAAATTACAACTGCTCCACCATACTCACCAAATTTAGGAAGTATTTGTTCAACTACACCATCTTCTTGTGCATGTACGGGAGAATCTTCCCACACTCCTATGTCAATACCTCTATGCATTTTACCCCAACGAGGACCGAACGGTGAACTGAACAATGGATCTCCTTGTGGAAGTATAGTTTTCCATCTATCTGTACCAGTCACACTAGTTTGAATACTACCAGCAGTTGTATTATCTTCTTTTGTTTGAGTTTCTTTGGTAACTGATGATGATGTTGATGTTGATGATGATGTAGTATTCGTAGTCTGAGGTTTTCCTGACATATCTGGGAACTCTACCTTAGGTACTTTAATATCGGTATCAGCACCAGTTATATTTGAAATTCTTCTTGCTTCACCAAGCAATCCAGCTGCTGCAGGTGACCCACCTGCTAAAGGACCTAAGAATGCTAATGTGGCACCTACCATGATAGATGCACCTTCTCTATAAACTGCAGATATTGCATCACCAATCTTACTCATGGGTAATATAATCTCTGCTTCATTTGCTTCACCAACTAATGCACGACTACCACCAAACATACCACGAGTAGGTGCTGTTATGACTGAACCACCAGCACCATATCCGACTCCACCTTTTGCATATGTTATTAAACCACTATCAGGATATCTTTCCTCAAAGGTACTACCCTCTTCTTCGACACTCTCTTCTGATTCATTTCCTGCAAATACTGCATCATAAAGCTTACCTCCTAACCAATCACCTGCAGCACCACCAATAAACGCACCAACAAGGTTTCCAAATCCAGGAATAGCACTACCTAGAGCACCTAGTCCCCATGCTCCAATCAGTGAACCAGCCGTTTTAAACGCTGATCTGCCAAGTGACTCTTTAAATACAAAAAAGTTTAATGCGAAATCAATTAAAGCACCAATTATAGGAATTCTTTTTACTATAGGACTAATCAGTTTTTTAGCCGCTTTTAATCCTGTTACACCTGTTTTGACTGCTCTTTCTGAGAATTCAATTGTTGATCTTGCCAGTACATTTTCTAAGGGCAGCTGCTTAGTTACGTTCTTAGTTATGTTTGTAGCGGTGTCTGTTATTGCTGTTTTTGCACCACTTACAAGGTTATCAACATTTTTCACTGTTGATTGTTTAATTGCAGCTGCAGTTTCGCTAAAATTACCTGGTCGTAATCCTCTCGTGAAGAAATTATTACCTGCGTGTTTTAGATCACCACCCATGTTCAATCTCGTCAGAAATTCTGGACGATTAGGAATCATGTTTGTGGCAGCCTTAAAAGTATTTTTAATGAAATTACCACCAGGATTTAATCTCTTAGCTTGTTTAAGAGCATCCTTCATAGGGATGTTCTTTGCTCTTAGGTTCTTATAAAACTCAACTTGATTTCCTCTAAGACCAAGTTTAGTCAATGATCTAGTTACATTACGACTATTGCGAAGGTTTTTAAATTTTTTTATTTTATCACCTAGTCTAACTTTGTTTCTTGGTTTAACTCTAGGTTTACTTGGTTTTAATCTTCTTGGTCTTAAATTAAGTGAAGATTTTTTATCTCCATATCCTCCAAATGTTTTTGCATAATCAAATTGTGTTTGATCGCCACGTTGTCCACCAAATCCACCGACACCAGTATCACCACCATTCCTTTCTCTTAAAAATTCAATATAGTCTAACTCGGTATCAAGAAACGCGACCATACCGTCACCAAAGTTATTGGCAACATTTATGAGTGCGTCATTCTTCTTTTTGGTTTCGGTTGCGTCCATTACCTACGTTTGCGACGTTCTTCTTCTATTCGTTCTCTTTCCTTTTGAAGATGCTGAACTAATAGGTTCACATACACTTCCCGTTCCCACGGGATCATGTTCATAATGTCTGTCAAGCTATATTTATGGTGTTGAACAAGAGAAAAATTTGTCTGATAGAAGGTCATTAAGCCCTCATCAAAGAGGGCTATCCGAAAAAACTGACTAAACCCTCTATTGTTATCTCATTGTCAACTTTTGTTTTTGGGTTTCTAACCGTCAAAACATGCTTCAATGAAGGCATAGTATTGAAAAATTCTTGAATTTTATCAAACTGTGCTGCGGTTAAACTCTCTATCCATTCCCTTGCTTCTTTAAATGTAAATGTTCCAGAGTCCTCTTCACCAATATATACTCTCTTAATACACTTAGCGACCAAATCATATGGATCAATATTATCACCTGCAAAATTTACCGTAGAAAAATATTCTAGGTTTGGATATCTCATCTCTAAAGTTATATCATTACCTAGTTTGATTACCTTCTTATGACCTTCTGGGAATGTTACTTTCACATCGTTTGCTAAGAAAGAAACATCAACTTCTGTCTCACCATCATCAGGGCAAGTAACTTTTAACTTAAGTTCTTCACTAATTGATCTTGCACGTATCTGTAAAAACAAATACTCAATATCAAATAAAGCAAGATCATCTATCTTAAGTCTAGTGATGATACAGTTTTTTAAAATATTTTTTATGGCATCTAGGATTTGTACCTCATCCTGTGATTCCATTGCAATAATTAATATCTTCTGCTCTTTAACAAGGAAGGGACGATATTTAATTTTCTTTTTAGTAGAGGGCACCACCAACTCATGCGTTGGTGTAACAATATCAGGTAATGGCATAATTAGGGTTTAAATACAAAATGTTGATATTCATAGTAGAATGCAACTTGGCACTTGACAGCTTGTGCAGGTCCTGCTGAATAAGGAACTGTGTTAAAAGAATATGGATATGCTTTCCCAAGTCTTACTTGGAATGCCTTTTGGTATTCTTTTTTCCTTTTACCCTCTGTGTCAGGTAAAACTCCATGCTTTTCAAGTTTAGTTATAACGAGATCACAGGTATAATCATTATAATATCTTTGGGCATACGCTTTATGCTCAAACTTATCAGCATATGTGTCAGGATTATATAGACCAGGATTTTGTGGCATTTTAGTTGGTTGTATTCCTATGATCAAATCTTGCCACAATTTAAAGAATGATATAGGTGATGAACCAATGTCACATATAAAAGCTACATCAAGCTCATTATACATTCTAGCAGCTGCCAGCTTCTGAGTCAACCCTTTCTTGGGCATCTTTACATCTATACTATTAAAACTGGTGCCAGGAATCTGAATATCTTGACACAATAAATTCATCCTGTACATACCTGCGTCCATTTGACTTCCAGAATTACTGTACCAAGGATAATCTTTACCGTTGTCTGCCCAGAAGTCTCTCATTACTTCAGTTGGTTGTATAGCAAACTCAAATAAATTGGAAGCAGATATACCATCACCAACTATCTGTTTGATGTAAGAGTCTATGGATATTGCAGGTGATCCTTCTGTTTTTGGCATAAATACCCATTATGAGTGATATATTTATTTAGTATGGCATATAAGGGAAAATACAGAGTAAGAAACTATCGCAAGTATAAGGGTGATCCTACAGGAGTAATATACCGTTCTTTGTGGGAAAAAAAGTTTATGGACTACTGTGATTCCAATAAAAATGTCATTGAATGGTCAAGTGAAGAGCATATCATTCCATATAAAGATCCCGTACAGAAAAAATGGAGAAGATACTTTCCTGATTTTTACATGAAAGTAAGAGAAGCAAACGGGAAGATACAAGCATACTTAATTGAGGTTAAGCCAAAGAAACAAGTTGATGAACCTAAACCTCAAAAACGACACACCAAAAAGTATATCTCGGAGGTTATGACCTATGCCACTAACAGAGCAAAATGGGATGCAGCAGAAGAATTCTGCAGAGATAGACTCTGGAAATTCAAAATCATCACAGAACGAGAACTCAAAGTTTGATTCATGGATGAAAAGTTTAAAAGGAAAGAGTATATCTAAACCCAAACTAAGAGATACCGTTATGGAAATGCTACTTGACGATGCAACAGATACACCGCAAGTAGGTAAATGGTATTACTTTGAATATGATCCTAAATTTAAAGATCAACTAGGAGAATGGGATGAGTTTCCCTTAGTAAAAGTACTTGAAAAGAAGAACGATATATACCTTGGGGCAAATTTACATTATCTTAATGCTAAAGCTCGTTTATCTGCTATAAATACTGATAAGTACCCCAACTCTTCTCTACATTATTATATTCCAAAGAAGGCAGATAGTATTTTCTTTGAAGTTGGTGAAGAAGATATACAACTATTGAGTCAATTACCCCTCGATAAATTTCATCGTAACCGTAAATAATGGCAACCACAGCAAAAGCAGAAATAGGTTTACAAGAAACTGGAGATAAAAGCTACAGTTACCCAATGGGTATTGCTCAAATTCCTTTTGCTTCTTTCATTCGTATTAATAAGTATTCGTACGATGAGGGAATGGATAAAGTTGGTAAGCAACAGAATGATGTTTTAGGATCTTTACAAAATAGTGGTTTATTAAAGAGTGTGACTGGAGGACTTTCTGATACAGCACAGTGGGCATACGGAGATAAAACTGGTGGAAATGAATATTTGGCATTAGAAGAAAAAGATGCAATTGCCAGAATTAAAAAAGAAACGAAAGATAGATATAAACCAACTGGTTCTACTGCAAGAAACTGGGAAGATAGTAGAAGCAATGAAGATATATTAAATGAAGAGTTTGAAGTAAGTAATGGATGGGGAACTGAACCATCTACAACTACATTAAAAGAATTATTAGATAAAAAAGATCAAGCAAAGAAATTTCACGATCAAGGATATGCTAAAAACTACTGTAACTTAGCAATGCCAAATGAGTTTCAATATGACTATGGTGCAAACTGGAACAATACATTTAAGTTAGGTACTATGGCATTGGCAGCTGACGATCCTGCAAGAGCAACAGCCGTATTAGCAACTGGTGGTCTACTTGGTGGATTAAAATCTGGAGCAATAGAAAGATTATCAAGTAATGATTCACTTGCTGCTACTATAACTGACGGAGTAAAAGAAGGTACTGCAAAAGCAGGTAATTTATTTGGGGTAAACAGCGACATCTTAGATCCAACCAATATTGTTGGTATGGCAGGTTTAGCACCTAATGAAAACGCTATTCAATTCTTTAAAAAAATGGAGTTCAGAAAATTTGAACTCAATTTTGAATTTGCTGCGAGAAGTGCTGCAGAATCTAAAGAGATACAAGAAATTATTGCTTGGTTCAAACATGGTATGCACCCAGTATCAAAAAATGTTGATAGTGGTGGTGCAGGTGTGTTATTAGGTTTTCCAGACGTATGGACACTTGAACCTAGATTTACACCTGGCAATCCAATCGGTGAAAAATTTGAACCTGGTACAGATAGACCACATCCTATGATGCCAGCAACAAAATTATGTGCATTAACTGGTATGAGAATAAACAGTTCTCCAATGGGTTCTTTTACAACAGTATTTGATGGAACTATTCCATTAGTTACTATAACTCTTACATTCAATGAACTAACTGCACTAACCAGATCAGATTTCATGACAAACAAGTACTTATAATCATGCTATTCAAAGAATTACCAGATGTATATTACAACGTTCAAACATCTCCTGTTGATGTTAAACTTCTAGTAGCTAAAAATCTTTGGAGAAGATCTGAGATTATATCAGAATTTAAAAATTCTCTTACTCTCTTTGATGAATATATCGTAAATAATGGAGAAAAACCAGAGACAATAGCTAATAGACTATATCAAGATCCATTTCTTTCATGGACTATTTTTATTGCAAATGATATTGTTAATTATTATGAGCAGTGGCCACGATCATCAAAACAGTTAGCAGAATATGTAGAGAGTAAGTATGATAATCCGCAAGCTACTAAACACTATGTTACTACCGAAGTTAAACAGGGAACTAGTATAATCGTACCTGCAGGTAAAGTTGTACCTCAAAATTACTCTATAAGTTATTTCAACGGTTCAACTACAGTTACTGCAAATCCAACAGTATCAATAACAAACTATCAGTATGAAGAGCAATTAAATTCAGAAAAAGAAAAAATATCTATTATAAAACCTTCTGTTGTTAATCAGTTTGTTGAAGTATATTATAGAAGACTTAGAAAAGGTGGTCTAGTTACCATTGCAAATAGTGCATATGACATACAGATGTGAAACTAAAACTTCCCAAGAAAAAATTATTTGATGCTGCACTTAAAATGAATAGGTGGCCAGTGCATTGGTTTGACCCGAAAAAAGATAAAGAGAAAGAAAGAAAAGAAAGGATAGCAAAATTATATCCACAAAAAAAGACCCCCTAAGGGGTCTTTTAGTTTATATGTAACTAATCTTCTTGTGCTAGTTTAGCGAAGTAAGATAGTGTGTCATCTTCCGTAGATGCAGCTGCAGTTCTGTGGTTACCACCTTGAACTACACTGTCTTTAACGGCTATAGGTTCTGGAGTTGTTTCCTCTTCAAACTGTTCTTCCTCTACATTAGCAGAGTAATTACCTTTGAGAGTTCTCTCCAAACGTTCCTTAAGTTCGTCATAAGACTTGAACTGATCATCAGCAGTAAATGCAGCGAGACTGTGTTCTTGCTTCCAAATACTTTCAAGTTCCTTGTCATCAAGGTCTCCAAGTACAGAAGGAGTATCGAACTCAGATTTGTCGTAGTTCCAGAAACCTGCAACCTTGGTGATCTTAAGTTTGAAGTCAGCACCCTTCCATAAATCGAATGGGTTTACTGGTGTTTCATCCTCAAATGCGGGTTGCATTGATTCCATGACCTTATCAAAGATCTTTTTACCATAACGGTAAAGGAACACTTTGCCTTCATTAGAAGGGTTTGCACTATCCTTGACAACATATATGTTGCTGTAATAGTTTAACTTACGTTTCTGGTTACGTGCTTGTGCTCTCTGTGGAGAACCTTCGCCACCAGAATTCCAGAGTTCCCTGTTCAAGTCAGAAACAGGATCCTTTTTGCCTAAAGTTGTTAAAGAGTTTTCAATATACCATCCACCTGGACCTTGGAAGGCATGTGTCCATACTTGTGCCCATGGGAGGTCTTCCCCATTGGGTGCTGGTAAAAATCTGATTACTGCGTAACCATTACCTGCTTTGTCTACTTCTGGTTTCCATAATCTCTCGTCAGGTCCAGACTTAGCCTCAGATTTGTTAAGGTTGTCTGCTTTAGCGAGTAAGTCTTGGAAAGAAGACTTCTTAAGTGAAGCAAAAGACATACGTATTCTCCGTATTATGTGTACTATGTGTATTATCCCTTAGAAAAGGGTGGGAGGTTGGATTACTGTATACCAACAAAAGAACGGGCATTACTACAGTGTAAAATACGTTCCTTGCCTGAGACCCGACTGGTCAGTCGATTCTGACTCGCATCAGCAGCACCACCTGTGTCTCATCACCTTAACTAGCGGTTGCCAGTAAGTTTATTCAGTCACTCCCTGTGTCGAGACCGTCGCCCCAACACACTATTTATTATAGCACAAAAAAAGAGGGTGTCAACACCCCCTCAGTTCTAACCCTTTTTATTTGTATTCTAGAAGAAAGATTTAGTTGCTAACTCTTGTAGCATAGGCTTAATTAAGTGATTTGCCTTTACAAGGAAATCGTTCCAACCTGTGTCTTTTTCTTTCTTTTCAGAACCTTGGAATGGTATAGCAGTGTTAGAATTTTCATTCTTTTTCCAATTCTTAGTTGCTATTTGTAGTCTTACAAAGTCGTTGTACAAGTAAACAAACCTAGCAATAGAAGGTTCACTTCCTTTGTACAATCCACCACCATCAATGATGTCTAGTTGAGTACAACATCTCTTATCTGGATCTAATGATCTGTAGACAGGACCGTACTCTTTAAACCACCATTTAACCATCAAGTCAAATGAATCAACTCCGTTGAGTTCATCTATTCTTGAAATTTGCGGAGAGAATTGTTTTAGGAACAATGCTCCTGCTAATACACAAGATGCTTGGATGAGTGTTTCACATTCATTATTGGTAAATGCTTTAAGGTATCTTGTAACATTACCGTCTCCTGCTTTTTTTCTAGCAGTAGATAAGTAGTTATGTGAAGGTAGGTCGTACTTTGCTTCTTCCAAAGTACCTGCAATACCAATAGAAAAGGGTAGGCAATAGTCATATAGATCTTTTGCCCAAGGTCTTCCTGCGTAGTATGCAGATTTGAACTTATCTGTACCTGACTGACCTTTTCTGTCAGCAGCATCAGTAAAGTGATCGTCAGATTCTTTACGAATCTGCTCTTCTTCACTATCCTTTGGGTCGTGGAAGTGAAGTTGGATATTGATCCTTGCGTTAGGATCCAGAGTTACAGCATAGAGTTTAGTCGTGCGGTGACCACTCTGAGTGTTAATACACTTAGCAAGGTTAGGTCTTACCCACGCTGAACCAACACCTGCTGCTTTGTAAGAAAAACCTTGTTGTTGTTCAACGTTCTTCTCGCATTTAAACAGGTCTATGTCTTTTGTTCTGTTATATGCAGGTGCTCCATACTGTGACCCAACGGTAGCAGTGCATAGTATTGATTGTCCCGCAAGAGATAATGGATCATTCATATATCGTAATATGAGATCTTCTGCTTTCGGAACATTTGGATCCGCAGATCCTATGACCCCAAATGAGTTTAAATGAGCTCGACGCTTATCATCAACTCTATCATTATAGGAGTCAATTATTTGCACAAGCTCTTTGTCTTTCGGCATTTGATTTTGTGTTATTGGACAATGATAGAGGAAGGGTTAGGTCTAACCTCTATCACCCTTGATTATAGCAAAACAAAAATGAATTGACAAGCCCCTCTGCTCTCTCTTTGCCAAACTTTCCTGACAAATACCCTCCAACAGGATCTAAACGTTTCATATATGTGTCAAAATCTGTATATGTCTCTGTTGCATCCAACCCTTTTGGTTGTGCTTCCTCTATAATATGCTTATACCATAAGAGATATGTCTTGAACATCGGTAAATAATCGTCTACCTCTTCTGCCTTACAATATCTAACGTAAATGTTCTTAGAGAAATGATTGCCCATCTCAAAGAACCTATATTCTTTCTCTGCGTATGGTAAACTCTCTACCTCATACACATAGTTTTCTACTGGATGTTGAAAGTCAAAGACGATAATTACCTTATTCTTGCTAAATCCCATAAGATCCATACCAAAACAGGGAAGGTTACTCCCAGTTTTAGGGTAAAGAATGTTATTGTAGATAGAAGAAGTATCATCCCAGATGTCAACTTCCCTTGCTTTGATAAAGTGGTCATGTGTGTATACCGTTGCTGTTAGGTTTGCATCTTTTTTACCTGTCCAGTCTGCCCAGAGAGGTTCAGTTTTTTCAAAGTCGGGAAATGTTTCCCATAGTGCTTCTTTGTAGTTTACCCAAAGATCATTTCTCATAGTCATGTGGTACATAATCAGGACATAATAAAGCACCCGCAAGTGCAGCTGCAGATTTATTGTTGCTGCATAGCTTGTTCATCCAAATCCTTTCTTTTAATTCTACCGTCCCATCGGTAGATATCATCCTGCAACATATATCCACTATTCGGTTTCTGTAGTTTGTGCTTAACATGTTTAATAGCCTCTGGTAGGATTGCGTACTCACGTCTCTGTATGGCTTTCGTGAGTGATTTGATATCGTCATTGTGTAATATAGGTACTTTGGACTGGATGATGATCTCACCACCATCGAGTTCCTCGTTTACGTAATGAACAGTAGCACCAGTCTCAGTTTCACCTGCGTCCATTGCCTGTTCTATTGCATGCAACCCCTTATACTTAGGTAATAAAGAGGGGTGAACATTAATTATTCTACCACGAAACGCTTCTATGAAATCTTTTGTAACAATTCGCATCCAACCTGCAAGTACTATGAGGTCTACATTCCATGCTTGAATAAGTCGAATCATATTGACTTCATCAGTAGATTCGATATATGAATGAGGTATTCCTAACTTATCTGCTCTTTTTGCTGCTCCACACTTCTTTTTGTTATGGATCATCAACACAACTTCGTCAGATCTACACGTTCGCACAATGTTCTCGAAATTTGATCCATTTCCAGAGCAGAGTACGGCTAGTCTCATTGTTTTTCCTGTTCTTTTAAGTATTCTTCTCTACTGCATTTCGTAAACTCACCTTTCTCATAATCAAAGTGAGGGTGTGGTGCAGCAGAAACCACTGGGTCTTTGGTCTTGTTCTTAATAACAATAAATCTGTCAGCAGCAAATGTGCCAGCTAGATTGACCTCGATCTCGTCAGTATCTTTCCAGTTAACAGTGCCATCCTTCTTGGTGTGAAGCATTGCTTCTTGTATCTGGTCGATAATTTCTTGTGTTAATTTCATCTGTGTGGGTCGTATAGAACTAAAGTACAGATGATAGCAACAATCAGTATGATTGCTACTCCTAAAATAATTAAGTGCATCAGATTATACAGTTATGTAGGTAATTGGTTTATCATTTCTTGTACATTGTCTCTAAGTGTATCATAAAATGTGTGGTTTACATCATTTGGGTTCATTCCAAGCATTGTTGCAGCATTTCTTACTTGCTCCACCATTTTTCTTGCTTCTGGGTCGTCAGATAATGTAACACGCATGTACATAGTTTGTTGAAGATTTATGAGCTCGATCATTTTGTCTAGCTGTTCTTTCTTCTGAGGTGCTGTAAGCATTAACCCCATCTTGTTGATCTCTAGATATAGATCTTGCATTCTGTTTAATTCATTACGAACTACTTCAGACTCGAAAAACTTCATACGTACTGCGATTTGATGATACTCTTATATTTACCCAAGTCTACACTCAGAAATGGGTCGTACTTCACTACCTTGTTACGGAGTGGTTTCCAGACTATCTCGTCATTGATAATTCTATCAAAATCTGAGATAAAGTGGAAGATTTTGTTGAATATTGTGAGTGTTTCAATACTTATTCTACCACCCAACTGTGCTTTTATCAAGGGGGGATGAACTGATGTTACACTGAACAAATCATCAAAGTTCTCACATATATCATGTAGCACCTCAACATCTTCTTTGAACCTATAACTTAGAGATTCTTTGCGTTTAATATAATCAGCATAATTCTTAGCACCCTCTCGAACCAATGTAGCAGGATATACCTTGTCCTCTGCTATAAAGTTAGCTACAAAAAATTCGCGTAACTCGAAGTCCTTGAACTTCCTTGAGAGTTTGACAAAAAAGAATTTATCTTTTCTTTGGTCAAAAGAAGTCTGTGATGCCTTAGCATTTCCACCGTATTGGAAATAATCATAACTGTCGGAAGTAAAATGAAGTTTCAGAGCAAGATACATCTTGTAAACTTCAAAACCTGTCACAGTTTCAAAAACCCTTTGCTTGTGCGTTTCATAAAATTTAGACGTTGTGCATCAAACTTTAATTTCTCTTTTAATGGTTTTGATATCAGTTTATTGATACCAGTTAGTTCTATATTTTTATCTTCGCAAAACTGAACAACAGCTTCAATATAGTTTAGATTAGAATCCTTTACGATCTTTTCTATCTCTACAGAAAACTTTGCTGATGTCATGAAATTCTCTTCAAAAACTTCATCTATTTTACCACTCACCGTAGGCTCCTTTGTAGGTGTCGATGTACTCTTTGAGTTTTCGAGCATACTTAAACTTGTCATAAATTTCAAATACTTGAGGTGTGCCTGTTTCGCAGGCAATGATTGTTACGAGTTTCTTTGGCATTAATCCAGTTAACTCTTGAAACATTATAGCATACGCTGTCTCTTGTGCAAAGTAGTCGTGTATCCATTCTTCACGTTTCTCCTTTGTACTCGTTTTGAAATCAATAATAGCAAGTTCTCCCTTATACTCAGCAATACAATCCACTCGACCTGCCAACTTCAACACATTAGAACATAATGATGATTCGAGGGCATGTATGTTGTTAATACTATCTAGGTAGGGTTTAATCTGGTAGAATAACCCCATGGATAGTGGGTCATCTTTGTACTTACTAATACTCTCATTTAATAAGTATAGTTCAGCAAGTTTATGGCACTTATTACCACGAGTAGAAGCACGTTTTGAGATTCTATTTGCTTCTTCCTCACCAACTCTATTTCTCCATTCCATGATAGACTTCTTTTTAGAATGTCCTATCACAGTTGTAACAGAAGGATAGAAAGCATCGCCAACACGATACCTCCTACCCTCTTTAGTAGTTGTTGCTTTTAACTCTGGAAAGTTATGTAAATTTAAGTGCTTAAAGTCCAAGATTTATCTTACTAATCAAATAAGATTTGACTAGACCAGATCTCACGATATCGTCAATGCCAAATTCAATGCTTTCAAACTCATCCATGTCGTCAATAATTTTCTTGAAGTCCATGATACCAGTTTTTTCATGTGCTTTTTGTAAGTCAGTCTGTGCAGCATCACCTGCGAAGACAATCTTACTATTCACACCTAGTCTTGTTATTATACTATCTAATTCATGAAAATTCAAGTTTTCAGATTCATCAACCAAGACTATACTGTTATCTATGGTAGTTCCACGAATGAAACTTGTAGACCAGAATGATATAGTATCCTGTGATTTTAGATTACTATAGAGCATTTCAAATGATGGATCATCAGGCATCTCAAACATAAACCTTACCATATTCTTATATGGAATCTGATAAAGGTTTGCTTTATCCTCATGGTCGCCTGGTAGGAAACCAATCTCTCTAGTAGGAACTAATGACCTTACAATATACAGTTTATTATAAGGTGTTCTTTCATCTAAGATATCTTTAAGAGCAAGGTACATGGTAACGAATGACTTACCAGTTCCTGCAGCACCAAATAGGAACAGATGCTTATTTTTCTCCCATGCATCGAACACTTTCTCCTGTGATGGAGTTAGAGGTTTGATGTCTAGTAGATGTTCTGTGCCAATAGGTTTACGTCTCATTTGTCTAGTTGATAATCCAACCATAGTAGGTTGTTTCTTGCTTTTTACAGGCATACTTAGATTTTCTCGAATTTAGCGTAAGGGTGGTGTTTCTTGACGTTATTTAAACGATCTTTGAAACCTTGAGGAAGTTTGTTTTGATAGTCACCAACTTCACTGACTGCAGATGCTACACCTGCCATCCAGTCTTTATCCCATTCGGGATTATCCTCTTTCCACTGTTCATATGCAGAAATGGTGAGATTGAGTTGTTTGGTCTCACCTGTCTTTAAATGTTTGACATCGTATTGTGGCATTATCTGTACTCCCAGTTTAATGCTTTACTACAGACAGGAAACTGATGTTTAAAGATCTGCCGTACCTCGTGTACTAAGTCCATATGTTCTTTTTGTGTTCCGTGTGCACTTCTTAAATCTATATAGTGAATCCATGACCGAACACTACCCGTCATGTATAGTCTGGTCGGTGTTGCTAACGGGAGAACAAATCTCGCACATTCCTTCGCAATACCCGAAGCGAGGAGTTCATTGTATAAGTCCATCGCTTCAACAAAATGTTCAGCAATCTTGTATTCGAGATCTGCTTTTTTGTTTTTCGGTACATCGTCTATACTGTTTTGTCTATTCTTAGTGTCCTGATGTCGGAGGTCAAACATAGGGATCTCCTCTGCTAACAAATTAGTGTCAGCATATCTTTGACTAAACTCTTGAAATGTAAAACTACGATGTCGTAGTATCTGAGCAGCAAGACCTCTAGTAGTCTCGATCTCAAGTGTCATATGTGCTTGTTCAAAGACCGACCAGTGACCGTGCTTTATGCAATAACCCAATAAACCATCCACGGTTGGATTGTTTTGATTCTTTGGATTGCTCACTCTCGCCACGTAACCCATAGTCTTTTCTGCGTCTGGTGTTACTGTTACTAATTTTACTTTCATTTTTAATCATTTTAGCATACCATGCTTCTTGCTTGGTATACCAATCAGGGTGTTCTTTAGCTCGTTTTATTAATTTTTTTGCTGCTTTTTTGTCTTTCATGGTGGGTTCTAAATCCGATCCACTCGTTTATTATTGCCTGTGACCCAACTGGATACTGATTCCAAAAGAGCAAAAATGAACGCATACACTCGGTTTCCCGACTTTGCCCATTGGCAATGCGTTCGTACTCTCTTAAGTGAGTCAATAGGTCTGTTTCATTATTTATTTGTATGATCATATAAGGCATCAAAAATTTCATCTGCTAGATCGTCAAGATCTGTGGTTTTAGACTCAAAATTAAAATCTGATCTCTTTTTTACAAAGAGGTCACTTGCTTGTTTTGAGATATGCTTTGGTATCGAATTGACTGGGATTGACTGATCCTCCTGTATATCCGATTGATTTAAGTCTTTTTCCGATTTTGTCATAGTAACAATCAAAAATGTTTACCTTAGTTCCCATTACGATGTCATAATGATCTTCATAATGTTCAGAACCTTTTTTCATGTCAAGATAATGAACCACATATGAGTTAGTAGGTAGTTTTTTATTTTGTGTTTGCTCCTTAGTAGCATTGACGTTAAGAACAGTAAGAGAATACTTATCTTTTACCTGTCCCATCTCATCATTACTTTCCCAGATCATCCTCTGTTACCCCACACAATTGCAGGAAATGCTTCAGATACTGCCTGTTTAGTAATTCTATACTTAGATTGTAATTCTTTATTACAAGCCAATACAAGCATTTCTGCTTCATCTTTATGAAGACCCTCTAGCAATTGTACAAACAGTTGTTCACGTCTCATGCTCTTGAGAGAACTATCTCCACCTTTGAAGAACCTGTATAGTCCACGATACTCACTATCTAAACGAGTATGGTCTGTACCTGCAGGTGCATCATTAGGTTTAAAAGGCACTTCTCCATCTGGTAGAAGGAATTGTAATGATTCATCAAAATTGATAATCAATATAGAACGGAGACCATTATTATTGTATTCTTGTAATAGGTCTACTTTCTCTTTTTTAGTTTTAGCAGAAGATACTTTTTGGAGTATTTCTGTTACTAGTGCATCACTTGGTAATTTTTTTGCCATTTCAAGTCACAGTTTCGTATATTATATCATTCATCGTCGTCTTCGTCAAGTAGGTCTTCATGATCCATGAACCTAACCGCTAACAGTTCTTCGTTCACATATGATCCGTTCCCATTCAAAAACTCTGGATGAAGATTATTCATTTGTCGTTTTAGGGTATTTTGATCTACAGTGGTTCTGTATATCCACCCAATTACTCCTCCTAGTATCAAGGTAATTACCATTGCTACAGCTGAGAAGAAAAGTATTACATTAGTTTCCATTTGTCTCCCGATGAATGTCTATTCTAACACGCACCGAACGATTTAAAAAACTGAAGGTGCGATCTAACCAACTTGGTTTCTCTAACCTCCTTGCCCTTGGCAACATAACTTCTATACCCCTATTTAGAGTATAATCTTGAACGCTTTCTTTTGCCTTTATCTTTTTTGTATCGCTCTGCATCATTTAGTATTCCATGTAAGTAATTACGAATTTTCCTAGCTTCTGGTTTAGACCAGTTAGGATATGCTTCTTTCATCTCAGGATGACCTCCCTCAATCAAAAGATCGAGATCAGCTAACGTTATTCTTATATTTTTAGTAGTTCCACAATCGAGGAAATCAACTATATCACTTTTCGTTAAATTGTTCTCTACCAGATAGTCGTACATCTTGAATGTATGCTTATGTGCAAACATTGCATCATTGACAACTTTTTCGATAATGTCAATGAGTACGTCTTCTTTATCCATTAGACCATGTTGTGTTCTCGGAGGTATTTAACAGTTTCTGTACATCCACCCATTTTTTGTCCGTTAATCGTAACTTGAGGGAAAGTTGCATTTCCTCCAAATTCCTCATAAAACTCAAATCTGTTGAAATGCTCATTTAGTTTGTACTCTACAAACTGAAAGTTGCCCAATTCGAGAACTTCTTTAATCTTCTCGCAATATGGGCAACCGTCTTTTGAATATACCGTGAAATTCATACTAGTCCATTTTCTTCATCCGACTTTTTATTTAGTTCTTCCTGTTCTTTTTTATTGCGTTTTTTTAATTCTCTGTTACTCCAGATACCAATTGCAATAATACTGAGATATGCAAGTGTGTCATCTAGCATAACGAGGAAGAAAATGGTAGATCCACCGAATCTGATCCACTCAGGAAATGGGCGAATCAGTCTAGTACCCCATCTACGGAATGTGCCCTCAAATTTGAAATAGAGGATAATAAGTGCTGTAATCACAAATTCTGAATATGGCACTACGAAGTAGCAAGACAGAAATATGAAAAGTGGCCAATAATGCCTTTCATCAAGTCTTTTCAGAACTTTGAAATATTTGTCAAGTAGTCGTTTAATCATAAAAACCTAGGGGGCAAAAAATTGCCCGAATTTTTTTTCCGACTTTTTTTGAACAAGAAAGTCGTTTTTCCTTACAGAGTATAGTATATTATTTCTCTAGTGTCAACAGTCCTTACTCATGTCCTCTGCCATGCTACCACCTATGTCAGCACCCTGATTGCCACCAAACATTGCCACCCAACCAGCAGCGACCCAACCAACAAAGGGGATAGTACTGAGAGTAGGAGCAGCAGCCGCACCAACCGATGTACCCACGAGTCTGCCTGTGCCTTCTGCACTTCCGATTGCTTTGATACAGGCTTCACTTTTTCGGGCAGCAGTTATCTTTGCTGCTTCACCTGCTGTCAAACCTGGTTGTCCATCTAACCATGATCTGTGATTCGATACTGCACCACCTTGGTTGATCTGACCATCCATAAAGTATTCTTCTACTACCTTCTGTGTATTATTTGCTAGTCCTAAGAAACCACCCTTCTCTTTGATGTCCTTAGTTATGTACGCTGTCTTGGGATCGTTAGCAGTATAACTGATCTTATATCCCTCTTTATCAGCTGACACTACGTATGAAGTGTAAGGTCCTACAGGTATGTCTAGGTCAGGTAGTCCATCCTTCCTACTGATCATGCCTATCATACCGACATGAGAAAGACCAAGCACTCCACCCAAACCTAGGGCAAACCACTTGGTCAAATTTATTTTCTTCTTTGGTTTTGGTTTGACTTCTGTGCCAAACATCGCTTCATCTTGATCCATCATGTTAGCAATTACTAACAGTATATATACTACCAATCATTTTCCACTTGCTCTACAGGACAAGGTGGTGCTGTTCTGTGATAGTTGATATGTATTAACTCTATGAAGACAAGAGAGCAAATCAATATCATATTGATCTGAAACAACGGATGCTTGAGTAAATTCATCACATAAAAAAAGACCCCTACTATGTAGAGGTCTCAAGTTAGTCAACTATGACTTAGAATGTGAATTTAACACCTGCTTTAGCAGACCAATCAACATCTTCATCTGCAGTTACACCAGAGATTTCTCCGTAGAACTTATCGTAAGATCCACCAAGGTATCCGATTAACTCAACGTCACCGAACTCGTCAGCAGCTTCTGTGTGAGTCACTGTAGGACCACCAGATACATACCAACCGATTCCACCAGGAGTTTCTCCTTCGTATCCAACAACTGCTTCTAGTCCACCAGATGTATATGTTCCATCAGGATATGAACCTGTTGCTTCCAAATTAACGTATGGACCAGCAAAAGCTGCACCAGCGAAAAGGAATGGAGATGCTGCTACTGCAGCGATTTTTTGGTTAATAGTCATTTTTATTTAAAAGTATCTCGCAAAGAAAAAACCCTTGCGGATGTTAGAACCCCCGACATGGGGTACTGTTTACATACGCAGGGGCACGATCTTTCGATCCCTTTGTTATGATGTTATTTAGTATACATTGTCTTCGGGATCATGTCAAGTCCCTTGTGACAGTGTTGGACTCGTCACAAAACTATATGTTTGTAGGTCCATGCTGTGTTGTAACTGATGCCCACGCTTCATCAAAGAGTTCTAAACCCTTATCAGTTAGTATGTGTTTGTACATACCATTGAATACATTAGGTGGAATCGTACAGATACTTGCACCGTAC
>VTLG01014129.1_pt1 | contig 19520 bp, 36 predicted proteins | sample 4694571 | NCBI WGS metagenome assembly VTLG01 (sample SAMN12604809, study PRJNA352737) | marine metagenome | biome: ENVO:00000447; feature: ENVO:00000209|ENVO:00000569|ENVO:01000036; material: ENVO:00002151; isolation source: viral sequences binned using virsorter ...
TACACTTTCTATTCGTAAACTTACATCATTGGATGGTGCTGGAATGGCACGAATACCAGCACCACGCAAAATTTGAAATGGAGTTGACTCATCTGTTTGGGCTCTATAGTCACCAGCAGGATCGCCATAAATTCTAGCTATAGGTATCGATCTAAAATACTCTGCCATTTCTTTTCGTAGCAATTCGGCAAATCGCACCATTCCCATATCTTTTGCTACAATCTCTCTAAGGATTAACCACCTCCCTCGTACTTGTTGTGCAAACACACAAGCAGGAGTTAATCCAAAATCTATACCTACATAGTATGGAACCTCTGCTGGAATAATAGGTTCTTTTGCTATGTGTACATCAGGAGAAAATTGTTTGTAAACTGGCTTCCCATCTTCTATCGATCCTAATCGATTCATCACATACACATCAATCCAGCTTTTTGTTTTTCCTCTTATAATAGACCTATAGTAATCGGACATAAGATTCTTTCTATTCTCTGCTTCTTCATTATCTTTATATCCTTCTACTTCTTGATTATTATTTTTTTGTTCTACCATACCTGAAGGCTGTGTAAAAAATTTCCAGTTATCAGGTTTTACTAACATCATAACTTCTTCTCGTGACAAATGTTCTGGAGGAGGAGCATCCCCACTCATAACAGACCACCAATGGTCTTCATCTGGTGCGTTGGTATCTGCGATTACACCATACCAAGTTGGTCCACCATCTTTCATAGATGGGTATCTGCCTACACGCATTGTTCCTGCATCTATGATTGGCTTTGCTATTTCTCTGCTTTCATTAAAGAATAAGAATGTTAGTTCTAATGATAGTAACTTCTTCACATCTTCTGGTCTATCCAAAGCTAAAAAGATTACTTCTAAATCTATATCTCCTATTTTGATTCTATGTGTGTATGGAGGAGACCAATTCATCTTACCAAAATCTTTTTCAGGAAACCAATCTAGCCAGGTCTTCATTGTTGTTGTTCGTAATTGTGGATTGGTATTACGCACAACAGCAACACGACTTTTTCGTATTCCATCAGGAGATGGTTTTTGTGCTAAGGCTCTACGAAATACTTCTATACAACAAGCTACAGATTTACCAGAACCAACTGGTCCACGAATACCACGAAAGAAACTATTGTCTTTCATAAATGCTTTTAGCACTTCGCCATCTGGCTTGTATGCAAGTTTCATACTTGATTATTATCTACTGCATATTTAATCATTTTACCTGCTACCTCTGGACCGAGAGTATTAATAAACTTATCTACCTCTTTATCCGACAAGTCTGCTTGTGGGTAAAATTTTAAATGCGTGTTGCGTACTATTTTTCTTAGTCGTAATAAATCTTTAAATGATAGTGTTCTAATAAACATATTAACAGTTCCATGCTCTTAATGATTTGTTGATTCTTGAATTAGGATCTCTTGCAGTTTTTTTGCTGGTAAGTTTTTTCTTCATACCTTTCATCCTAGCACAAAAACTTGCTCTCCTTTTATTTCCTACTACTTTGCTTGGTGCTTTCAGGTTTCGTTTCTTACCAGTCTTAGTTCGACCTTTGTTATAACTGGCACGACCTTTTGCGTTGAGTCCTCCTTTTGGATTCTTACCTTCTTTGCGTTGCCATGCTGGTGTCTTAGGCATTATGCTCTCCTTTTCTTTTTTCTCTTAAAAGTTGCTACATTGGTTGGTTTACCACCCACCCCTTGCTTTACTGCTCTCTTTCTAGTAACAGCAGATTTTTTTTGGGAGGCACTCATCTTTCGTGCTTTGGCAAGGGGTACACACTTAGGGTATTTTCGTTTTGATCCTTTGCTACGACCACAAGGTTGATACTTACCTTTCTTCTTAGGGGCACCAATATCCACCCATTTTTGATCTATCCATTTACGAAGGCTCATATTCTTCTAATCCATCTGTACATTGCGTATGCTCCCAAACCTAATAGAATATAACAGATACCATCAAACCAAGATATGTTGTGTATTGTTTCTATTAACTCAGGAGTTACATTCATTTGCGTTTCCTTTTGGTTTTCTTCTTAGCAGATTTTGGTTTTATTCTACCTGAACACACACCAGAAGCATACATATTAGCATAAGCACTTGGATAAACTTTAAACTTTCGTTTAGCGGCGGCTTTACCTTTAGCACAAAGCTTAGCCATACATAGATCCTTTGGCTTTCTTCTTCTTCTTTGCTTTCATAATTTTATTCTTTAAGGCAGTAGGTAAGTTCTTTTGTTTTCCTTTCAAAGCTCCATTCTTTTTCATTGGTTTCTTTTTTCCGTAATGTCCTGGCATTGTTTTCTCCTTTAGTTATAAACCATACATAAAACATTGAAGGACTTTTGTAAAGGAAAAATACGGAAGCTAGTCGTGTTACTTAATGCCTTGTCGGCATTTTTGACCACCCCCTACACATATGCGTAGCAAGGTGGGCGGTCAATCCCTAATCTACGCACAGCGAGATAGGGCTAAGATAGGTCTATATTAACTTGTATCGCGTTTGTGATAGGATTGTGGCTAGTAGAATCATCTCTGATGCCAGCCCTATCTAGAATGTCCTTACTCGCCTCTAATCTAACATACTCCGAGTTAGCATCTTGTGATAGTTTTGATACAGTCTGCAACGCACTCACACACCTCGCTCGAAGAGACATTCGTGCCCTCTCGGCAAGTACTGTCAAAATCGCTGTCTTTCTCAAAAGGCGACTCGCTTCGACTTTAGCTGATCGTTCAGAATAACCTGCCTCGATTGCACACCGCTCTTGTGTCCCAATGCCTGCTAACAAGTTATCAATAAATCTGGATTGCTTCGCTGTAAGAGATGCTTTTGTTGTTTGCTGATTCATATGGTACTTGATTACCATTCTCTTGATACGACTGTCAAGTAAATAATTTGACGACCTTCCAAGTTATTGTATTTATTGATAAATGTTGATACGCCAGTTTGATAACTGAAAGCCTATCTGTTTTGCCACGAGTTCAAGTTTTTATTCCTGATTCGTTTTTGTCATTTTACCTTTCCTCCCATATAAGTAGGTTAATAAATCATAGGATATTACCCTTCTACCACAGTAAAATAGAAAGTATATGGTGTGCGTAGCACCCTATATTTCTGTCGCTCCGCGACTATATCCACCACTAATTCGGTTCCCTCTCTTATTCCTGGAGAGTTATATTGTGCTTCGCCCTTTATTATTGGCTATCGCCATTCTCTCCCAAATTAGTGGTGGACTTTATATTTTACGGTGATAGTCGGACATCCTTATGATTATTAACAACTTATATTACAGAAAGGTAAATACAATGACAAAAACAAATCATAAAAACTTAAACGACAAAACAGATAGACTTTCAATCATCAAAGAAATGATATTGATATGTAAATACCCTAACTCGGAAGGTCAGCAGTTACCAGACAGTCGAATCAAGTTCATTGCTAATCAAGTAGCTGTCTCATACAAACAACAAGAGCAGTACAGCGAAGGCAATCCAGAGTTTAGAATAAAAGGTACCAAGCATTGGGACGCAAAAGCTCAGGAAATCGAGTCACCTGATACTGTTCTGAACGATGACCTAAAGCACGAACTTTTAGACGAGCTCGCCGAAATGAGAAAGCCAGACGATTTGGCTTTTGCATATTGGAGGGCAGAATATTGCTTCTTCGCAGATGTGTATGAGATGGTTACAGGCGAAGTATGGAAACCACAAGATACTAACTCAAAGAAAGTTACAAACAACAAAGCTTTCTTACTAAGATAACTCCCAAGAGGACAGTCTAGCTAGGGCTGTCCTCATTTTTTTATTCTTTGAAATGGTCTGCCTTCGGCAGTCTATTTGATAAATAAAAAAACATACCTCCGCCCTATCTCGCTGGGGTAGGGGGATATGGATTGAGAATTGTAATTTTGCCACCCAGTTTTGAAAGGAGGTGATGGTATGCATGGTTACAGAAAAAAATGGAACAAACTTTTGTTAACGGTAGCTATTAGTAGTTGTTTTGCATTGATGCTTAGTGTTTTATCAATCGTATTTGCATTGACAAGAAGTGACTACGGATTTTTACTCGGACCAATATGTGCAACATCAGCAGTGATAGCATATATTATTTCGTTTATAAATATATATAGATTGCAGCAACATACTTTATAGTTGCAGTTATGCATTGTTAATTATATAATACCATAATGTTAGGAGGTAATATGTTTGGTAAATTATTAAGACAGTTTGAAAAAACTATAACAGAAGATGAACACTTTGAGAACGAAGCACAACGCAATCGTGCCAAAGTTCTACGAGATATATTTACTGACGCAATGAAGGTCAAGTCAAGAACCAAAGTGATACAAGATATGAAAGAATCTATGTATATCAAGTATCGTGATGATGTAGTTTGGTATGACCAAATGATAAATATATATAACAACCAGTTGAGAGAAAGGAGAAAGGATGAGCCAATCATTCCACGCACAGTTAGAACACGAAAGTCGTAGAAGTTTTCTAACGGATCACAATATGAGATTTGTATGCGATTACGATTTCGATATTGTAAGAATAGCAACAGCATATATCAAGTTGCGAATACATAAACAAAGAATAAACTTTGACACTACTATTGTAGATAGAGCAGACATACTAGGATGGATCCATTCTAAATCGTATGAAGCAATGGATGAGTTGAAACCTAGAATCAGAAGACGAGACATGAATAAACTAATGAGAGGAACTAGAATTATAGAAGAATCATATCGAAAACATTTACTGAAAGGATAAGACTATGACTAAGACTATTGCAGAAATAGCTAAGATAAATACAGAGGAAATTAGATTAGCTATACTAGAAGAATGGGAACGACATGATATCAACGAACCTTATACACCTAAGTGGATTACTGCATTGCATAAGAATCCAGATGGGTACGAGTATAAGGGTTGGAATCAGTTTCATTTAAACTTTAAGTACGGACACTTGACACCTATATGGGGAACATATAACCAATGGAAGAAGATTGGTTTACATCCAGCACCAAGAAGTGGTGTACCATTATGGCAACGAGTACCAAGAATAGTTAAAGATAAAGAAACAGAAGAAGATAAAGTTGCTGGTGTAAGATATAAAACAACATCAATACATAACATTGATCATGTTGCTGGTGACAAGAACACTATCATTGAACTAAAGAAAAGTTTAATACCAGTACACAGCAACGCAATGAAAGCAGAAAGAATACATAGGGTAGATGATGACATAGCTACGATCATACATACTCACAACATAAACTTTGTTGAGGGTAGTAACAGAGCTTGTTATGTACCTAGTGAAGACAAGATAATGATGCCAATGTATAGTTCATTCAAGTTACCTGAGACATACTACTCAGTAATGTATCATGAACTAACTCATTGGTCAGGGCATAGTGATAGATTGAACAGAGATTTATCTGGTAAGTTTGGCAGTAAAGACTATGCCTTCGAGGAACTTATAGCTGAGTTTGGTGCTAGCTTTCATATGGCTAAGTGGGGTTTGTTTCATCAGACTAGAAAAGACCACGCAAAGTATTTGAAGTGTTGGGCTAAGGCTCTTAGAGATAAGCCAGATGCACTAAGGTCAGCTTGTAAGTATGCAAGTGATTCGTATCTTTACCTCCAACAAGACGAGTCACTTGCCATTAATAATGAAGATGCAGTCAATCAATAAGGAGAATGAATATGAATGACGACAATATAAAATGGCAACAGCTAGTACGAAAGACAGATCCTAATACTAGCAAGGTTGCCGCACAAGAAGAAGTTGGCAGAATAAACAATACCAAAGAAAGAATACTTGAGTTGATTGTAGATGTTGGTGGTATAACTGGTATGACAGATGAAGAACTATCTTTGCATGATGGTATCACTACATCTAAGTATCGATCAGCAAGAGTATTTCTAGAAAGAAAAGGTTTACTTCAAGCAGTGGGTGTACGCAAATCCAAACATGGTAAGAACCAAAGAGTCTGGTATGTTACACCAAGTGGTGCATTAGCACATACATATTATAAGGAGAAAAGAAATGGTTATCGAACAAAGTAAAAGAGAAGCATTGCTAAGTCATATGTGTAAGTCAAGCTATGACAAAGCAAAAAGTGGTGATGATATATTCTGGGTAGTAGCTGAGTACCCAGAAGGTTATGACCTAAGTCCATATAACTTCTATGAAATGTTAGAGATGTTAAACGAAGAAGAACTTCCAACAATCATAAAAGTATTTGACAATGCTTATGATGCTGTTCAGTATCGTGACGACCTAGCTTGTCAAGCAGAAGCAGAAGCAATGTTACAAGGAGAGAATGATGGGTAGATATTATCACGGAGATATCGAGGGTAAGTTCTGGTTTGGAGTACAGCCAAGTGACGATCCAAAATTCTTTGGAGCAGTAGAAGAACCAGCTGATACTATAGACTATTACACAGAAGATTTAAGTCTAATAGAAAATGGTATAGCTAGATGCAAAAAAGAAATTGGAGATTACTATGAACAAATGCAACACTTCTATAACAACATAGTAAGCAATCCAAAGTATGCTCAAACTCTAGGCGAATGGTTAAATGTACCAGAACATAAAGCAGATAATCTTAGAGGTTGGTATGCGAGACTAGAACTCGGAGAGAAAATGTATCTGCGAGTAAAAGAACATGGCTCTTGTTTTATAACAGCAGAGCTGTAAAGATAAATGTGTGCAAAAAGACTATGCTCGTGGGTACAAGACCACGCACACATTAAGTGCAGTCCTTATACTCAATAAGGATTGCACTTGTGCATACAGTATGATAGAATATATTTATGAATGAACTACTAACTTATTATGACCAGCTTAAAAAACTTGCAGACAAAAAAGGTATCAAGTTAAGTACTGCGTTTCAGAAAGCTGGTGTGCAAGCAAGCACATATCATAGAATTAAATCAAGTAAGTATTCACTCAGAGAATCAACAGCGGTAACTGTGTGGAATTATATATATGAAATCAAAAACAAAAAGAAAACCAAAAGGTAGATACGAACCTTATCAAGGTAAGATGGTTTACTTTCAGACTCAAGCTAAAGCTGATAGATACTTACAGCTTATAAAATTTTCTGAACAGAAGTTAATCATTGATTTAGAATTATATCCTACACTTACTGCTGTTGTACATAATGTAAAGGTATGTACATTTCAGCCAGACTTTAGGTATATGACATTAGAAATTAATGGACACAGAGGGTATCGTGTTATTGAAGATGTTAAAGCAGATGCTACAGAACTTTACAAACTGCGTAAACAATTAATAGAACTAACTAATAGTTGTATTATAAATAATATCAAAGCAAGTGAGGTGAATAAATGGGTAACAACAATACCGAAGAACCAATAAAAGAAACTTGGGAGCCAAGCTTAGACATACAAGTTTGGTTCTTTAATAAATTTAAAGATGCTACAATGGAGGACTTGGACTATGAACACGAACAATTTGTCGACTACTACTTATCAAAAGGGTACACAAGCAGAAACTGGAACGCAAGATTTAGATACTGGTGCAGACTTTCTTTCAAGCTGGGTAATAAGAAACAAACGAACTCAGCCTATTCTAAACCAGCCAGAATTGCTACCAGTAACTCTGACTCAGCGAGAACTTATCTTAATAGACACAGTAATGAGAGCAACATCCGAAGCATTACAAGAATTAAAAGATAACAAAGAGATAGATGTATTAACACATCAATTAGAAAAGATAATTACTAATCTTAATATAACATTGCAACATTCACCTAAAGAAAAGATTGTAAAAAGTTTACAGTTATTAGGTGATACATTCCAATGTGAGATGCCAAAGGATGATGGACTATACTATTACATTGAAGCGATCAAAGACATACCGCCTATCTATATGCGTGAAGCTATAGTAAATGTAATGAAGACACATAAGTATAACTTCTTTCCTTTACCTGCTACTATAAGAGAAAGTGTTGACAAGAAATTAGATTTCTGTCAGACTTTTCTTAGGTGGTGTGAGGTTGCGTGGCAAAGACTTACATCCCTAAAACAGTAGTCTTAGTTCATTCTTCTTAAAGCCAGTATTACTCTATGTTTGCTGGCTTTTTTTATGCTTGATTAATATGCAGTTATGCATTATAATTATTACAAAAGGAGAATGATTATGAAGTTTAAATTCGATAGAACTAAAGGACTCGGAGGTAGTGATGCTCATAAAATTTGGTGGGGTTATGACATAGCTAGATTGTGGAGTATCAAAACCAAACGAGATATGGAAGATGATTTATCTATGGAATGGAAAGTACAACTAGGTACATACACAGAATCATTTCATATAGACTGGCTAAAGAAGAAAGAGTTTGCTAGTAAAAAAGTAACTAAACCTAAAGATGCCAAGTGGTCTAATAGATTTGATGTACCTATGTATGCTAATGTAGATGCTTTGGTTGACGGTGTTGTACTAGAAGTAAAGCATACTAATATAGGACAAACAGTAGAACAGAAAGCAAGATACTATGCACCACAGTTACATCATTATATGCAAATATATTGTCAAGACTATTGTTGGTTCTCAGCTATACGAGGTAATGAAGAACCTGAAGTAGTAAGAGTAGATTGGAACCAAGAGTTCTACAACAAACTATTAGTAAAGATGAAAAGGTTTTGGTTGTTTGTAGTACATGATAAACAGCCACCTATTGTAACAGACAAAGAAAGATTTAACAGCACACAAGACATACTTGTTGATGGTGTAAAAAACTATGACAACTTTAACAATGAAGAATACAAACAGTTAGATGGTATGCTTATGCAATACGAAGGTGCTGTATCGAGCTTCGAAGAAACGAAGAAGAAGATGAAGTTACTTGTACCTCCTGATGCTAAACAAGTACAGTTTTCAGGTAGTAACTATTTAATAACACGCAACAAGAAGGGTACACTTGCTGTAAAAAGGAGAAACTAAGATGAAGTTTACATTGAAAGAAATAATACTAATGTGGAATAAAACTTACAATGAGAATATGTGTGAGAAATATTCAGGATTTATTAACAACTTAATAGTGGAGTATGATAATGCAAGAGACAAAAACAAAGACAGAAACTAAATTTGGTAAATCTTCAGCAAAAGCATTAGTTAGAGATTCTGAGTATGGTTTCAATGTGGATTTGTTTAACTTGTATCACGAGTTATACAATCCAGGTGCAACTGCTGACAATCCATACTTCAAACAAAAGTATGCTGACTTGATTACTATTCTAAATACAGTCAAGCCAATACTATACAAGCATGGATTTATTATATACCAAGAAGTAAAACAGCCTAGTGTATTAAGTGATGGTGGATCTAAATTACCTTTACTTAAAACTATACTGCGTCATATATCTGGTAGATGTATTGAAGATGATGGTATACCATTGGTATGTAAGAACCCAGCAGATCCACAACAACAAGGTAGTGCTATTACTTATGCTAGAAGATATGGTATACAATCTATACTTGGTATTGTTGGAGATAAAGATGATGATGCTCAAGCTGCAAGTGGTAAGACAGAGAAAGATATCAATAGATTAAAGCAAGAGTTTACTGATACTATCCATAAATCAGAAAACAAATCTATGTTAGATGATTTTTACCTTTCTTACAAAGATGAAATAGAAGCTCTTACTAAAGACGATCAAAAGTGGTTTCGAGATTCATACAAAGAACGAAATAAATTTATAAAAGAAAGTGAGGTTAAAAATGAGAACAGTAAATAAATTTACTTGTCTTGGTTATTGTGCAGTAGATCCAGAGAGAATAGCAAGAGACGACAAGACATGGTGTAAGCTAGTAGTTACTACTAACTCTGGCACACAAGAAAATAGAAAGGCAGACCATCATAGAGTCTCTGTCTTTGATGAGTACAAAGCCAAGTTTGTATTAGACTATGTAAAGAAAGGTAGCATAGTATACTTAGAAGGCGAGCTTCGTTCTCGTAAAGATGATGAAGGTAAAACATGGTGGAGTATAGTTTGTGGAGAATACAATAGTCGTATTGAGCTATGTGAAAAGAAAGGAGATGGTGGTACGACTAAGAGTGTAGCAGATGATGATGCACCGCCATTCTAATATATGTGATAAACTTCGACAAGCTAGAGCTAAGAAACAATTAACATACTTAGAAGTGTCTAACTTGTCGGAGCTTTCTATATCCACAATAGTCAACTCCGAAAGAAGATTGCCTTCACTTAGAACATTAAAAGTGTTGTCTGAAATTTATGGACTTGATATTAACCTAGACGAATATACTAAAGGTAATGTAATATATTTGTAGGAGGTAATGATGGGTACAATGGATGATGCCTGGAAGATTGCTTGCTTACAAAAGAAATGTAGGTATTGTGATAAACCAGCAGAAGAATGGAAAGGAGGAATATACTATTGTAAGAAATGCTATGAAGAAGTAATAGTAAAACAAAAAGAGAAAGAGGAATGTTCGGCACCCTCTCATATGAGAAGGAGGGATGTTGAACATTCCAAAGTTAAGGTTAGTAGAAAGAAACCAAGAAAGATTAAAATAAATAAATGGAGGTTAGTTAAATGATAGATGATTTAGTAAATGATTTAGTAAGAGATGAAGGTTCAATAACTAATGATAGAGGAAGACATATAGTTTATGATTGTCCAGCAGGATTAAAAACTATTGGCTATGGTATAGAAGTAGAAAGTCATGGACTGTCTGAGAAAGAAGCAAGACTATTATTACAAGCAAGAATAGAAGAAGTAATAGCAGAGGTAGATGTAAACTATCCGTTTATGAAGACAGCACCACATCCAATACAGAAAGCTGTATACAATATGGCATTTAATTTAGGCATAACTAGGTTCAGTAAGTTTAAGAATATGATTGCTGCACTTGAAAAAGGTAACTACGATCAAGCAAGTATCGAAGCTCAAGACTCTAAATGGTATGAACAAACAAAAAGTAGAGCAGAAAGAATTGTGTTGTTGATGAAAGAAGCTGGACAAAAGTTTTATGACTGATAATATTCCTATACGACTAGGGAAAATTTGCTAACAATATTAGATTGTGTGTGATAACTTGGGGATAAGTTACTAAAACCCTAGTCGTGTAGAAATCCCAGAAATCTAGGCTTTTAAAATCCGTTTAAATGACCGCTGAGTGCCACTAAAAAACTTTCGCTTATGATTCTACCTAGCTATTTAAACCACGCAGTCAAAGTATATCGTTCTTTTTCTTTTACAGTAGATACACCATGTCGATAGTACATACTATCAAAAAATAATGCACGACCTTGCTTCGGAGTTATTACCATACCATCATCATAGTAAGTATTACCACCACGATATTCGTCATTCAAATATATAACTGCACCAAGCCGATAGCCATGATCCTTTTCCATATGAAAATCTTTATGCACTCCTAGTTCTGTATCAACTTTCCATTTAACTAAACCAAAGTAACCAAGTTTTGTTTTGTTAACATCCATTGCAGTATGATTTAGTTTTCTTTCTATGTATGGAATCTCATTTGGATCAACAACAAAAGGATAGTAACTCATATATTGTCTAACTCTTTTAGTATTAGCTTTATAAAACTCTATAAGTTCTATGCATTGTTTCTCTGCAAGGTAGTTATCTATGACTACTGTAATCATTATCCTCTTAGTGTAATACTAATAGAGTATCTGTATTGTGGTGCAATGATAGTACTTGGTCGTATCATATGTGGTATCTTTGCATCAAACATTATAAGTCTATTAGGTTTACATTGAACTGTCTTGGTTATCTCATTTGTCTTTGGATCTAAAAATAAAGTATCAGCTCCCCATTCTAGTTTCCAATCCATATTTAAATAGTAGAGTAGAGAATACTTAGCTTCCGTCCCACTATCATCATGTGGATAGTATACACCATTTGGTGTAACTACATTAATGAAAGTTCTTTCAACGGTAGTATATGCATACTTGTATTTAAATTCTATCGGAAGTAACTCAAGAAACTTTAAATCATTTAAATGGTTTGGTGTGTAGTTAGCATAGAATACTTTCTCTTGTACCCTTGCTTTGCTATCAGTAAGTCCAATCTTAAAATTACTTTGCTCTACTACATAGTTAAAAAACTTATGACAGTCTGCAAACTCAAACACATTGTCGTGTATGTCTATCACTTTTTAATTAACTTGGTATCTGTTTTCTTTAACTTGTCAAATGAACGGAGTCCACCAAGTCCGAGCATACCAAGTAACAATGGCATCATCACACTCATATCAGCTTGTGGTATTGTAATGCCAAAGCCTGCACAAATTGGCGAGACCATGAAATTTATTCCTAGCGATATTGCACAGATCCAACCGACAAGTGGTCGCCACGAAGATTGAAACCAGTTACCTTTTGCTTCCGCTTTGTTTACTTCTAATTGTTGTAGCATAAGTTGTTGGCTATGCTTCTCTGCCATAGTAGATATCTCGTGTGCGAGTTGTGCTTGTTTATCTTTATCTCTTACAAACTTACCAATAAGTTTGGTAGCTGGTCCGATCAATGCTGTTAGTGCCATACTTTCTCCTTATCTTGTATTATAATATTTTCTTGACGATAACGCAACTCATCAAGATACTGTTCTGTTAATGCCATTTCTTTTCCTTCATTCATACATATCATATAATACTTTGGCTTGAACTCCATACATTCTAATACTTCTTTAGACAAAGCAACATATGCTATGATACAAAAAAAGACTATAAGAAATACAACACCAAACCCAATGCTTGCTTGTTGTACTACTTGTATAGTTTCTTTTCTGCGTTTTATTTTTTGTGCAACTATTTTTCGTTTAGCTTCTTTTACTTGGTCAATTCTTTTCTTTCGTTCTGCTAATATTTCCGCCCAAGTATTCGGACCAAAGCGATAGTTTACTAAGGTTCTTATTTCATTTAATTGTTCGGCTGCAAGCTTGGCATCAATTACACTTTGAGCAACTGTAGATATACCTAGCTGTTCTGTAATGTTATTGTTCTGGTCTTTGATTCTTTGCTTTTCAATCTCTTGTTGTCCAGTAAATAACTGGTCAATCTGTTTAGCAATACCACTTATATCCTGACAAGTATTTATATTTTCCTTGATGAATGATGTTGCAGATCTAACTAAAGCTATTCCGCTGAGTACAGCTGTAACTGGCTCAACCATTAGTCAACTCTTTTAGGTGGTCGCCCTCGTTTACTTTTTTTTTTAAACAAAGATTTTATTTTATCTATTATCTTTTTTATCATGCTAACTTATATGCTCCAAAATATGTTGGAAATAAATTACCACTTCCCCCACTTAACCAGGGGGTAGAGGATGCTTCATCTACTTTCATATATACTTCTAAGTAATCTGAAGTACCATTCATATCTACAATCGTAGACATATATGCGTTATTAGAATAATCACAAGTATATCCAGAACTTTGACCATCAGCATCATAATAGTGACCAACTTCTCTAGTATTATTTTTTCGTATCTCTATATACCCAGACTTCCATCTATCTGTAGTACCTCCAGTTGTACGGAGAGATGCAAAAACAAAATATTTACCTGCTACATTTGGAGTAAATCTATAATTAGATACATCATAACAACCATCAGAATCTATAGCTTCATTATTAAATGGTGTCTTTACATAAGTATAATCACTAAAGTTATAACTACAAGCATCTCCTGAACAATCATTGGTTCCTCTGTATGCCATAAAGAATGGTTTGTTTGATGCACCAGCTGATGCTTTTATTAAACCTGAATCTCTACCTGCATTGTTTGATATGATACCTGTCATAATTTATCCTATAAAAAAACCACCCCAATAACTACCGTCTGATGATTGACCACCACCAAACAATCTAGCATAGTTTGCACTTTGATTTACTTTTATCCAACACTCTACATAATCAGAACTACCATTAAAGTCTATTAATTGTCCCATAATATTATTAACATGAGAATCTCTAGAATACCCACTACTTTGAAACTCTCCTTCATAGCTTCTTAGTTGTCCATATCCATAACTATTACCATTGATTCTAAATTCAGACCAAGCTTGTATAAATCTATCCTGATATTCACCCATAAATAGTTTAGCAAATATATAATACTTACCTGCTTTATTAGGTGTCCATCTATATGCACTTGGATCATAACAGTTATCTGTATCTATTCTTTCACCATTAAAGTATGCTTTTGTATAACTATTATCTGATGTGTCTTGTGAACAACCATCACCAGAACAACCATCAGCACCTCTATGTACCATAAACATTGGTGTATTGCCACCAGAAGGTAATACTTTTTTTAACCCTGACGACCTTCCTATATTTGCTCCTATAACACCTGACATAATTATCCTAATCTAAATCCATGAAACATTGATTGTCTCCATGTGTTTGTTGTATTTCCACCTGAAAAAATAGGTGAGTATACAGTTATATTCATATTACACCATACCTCAACATAATCTGATGTACCATTAAATTCTTTTATTGCTGACAAATGAACATTACATTCTGCATCATAAGTATATCCACCACTTTGATCACCATGATGTCTATGTCCTGCTAATATATCTGTTGCTGAACTTCCTCCATTAAATCTTAAATGACTATCAGAAGTTATAAATCTATCTGTATGTGTTCGTAATTTAAACATAGCTTCTATAAAGTAAAACCCTGCTTTATTTGGAGTGAATCTAAAATTTGATGTATCGTAACAACCATCTGTATCAAATACTTCTTGATTAAATTCTAATTTATCTAGTGTTGCATCATTAAATGCTTGCCTGCAGTTATCACCAGAACAACTATCTAATCCTCGTACTGCCATAAATGATGGTGTATTACCACCTGAAGCTGGTGCCTTCATTAATCCTGAAGACCTATTTATACCTGCAGTAATTATACCTGACATTACAATCCTAATGTAGCTTTTATTTCATCATCAGTAAGACCTAAGTTTTTTAACTTAGTTTTAGCACTAGCTTTTAGCTCATCTCTTTTATTATCAAAAGCAATGATTGCATCTTCTAATGCTTTGCCTTGTTTTGCATATGTGTTTAGTGTGGATATAGTTGGCTTTGCTACACCATCTACTGACCAATGTGTTAAAGTAATTGAACCATCTACTTCTTCCATTAAAACATTTGCATCAGAACCACCGAACTTTACTTCACCACTAAATCCTTTATCTATGCAGTATGCTCTTACTTGATCTGACATTCTTGTTGCCATTATACCTCCTTATCTAGTTTGATCTAAATAGCTTACAGTAACATCAACATTACCAGAACTAGCTAATTGTACGCAAAGATGATCTTCATCTTCTAGTACAAGTCTATCATTAAAAACGAAAGTTTCGTTAGCACCGACTGCTTGGTCTGATAACACTTCTGTATCTGTACCTCCACCACCAGCATCAATAAATAAGTCAAAGGTCTCAGCCGCTCCTGCTGTTTCCGTAACTACTACTGATAAAATGGTATAAGTATGACCATTTACTCCGTTTAAAACAACAGACTCAGAGTTAGTAACTCCATTAGTCAATGTTCTTTTAAGTACTTCACTTGCCATATTTACCTCCTACATTCCAAACACAAGAGCTTTGCCAGTAGATGAAACACTACTATCCATTGAGCCTTGTATACTAACTCTACCAGTTCCATGTGGTACTATGTTTATATTACCATTAGATACTGATACTATATTCTGTCCATTAACATCAAGCGAACCCCCCAACTGCGGACTCGTATCTCCTACTAAGTCTGTAATAACTGTACCAAACTCATAACCACTAGCACCACTATTTACTTTGATTACTTTACCACCTTGTCCAGATAAAGAAGTTAATCCAGTACCTCCGCTAGTTGCCGCTAACCCATCTGTTATAGTAAATGTTTGTCCAGTAGGTACAGTTACAGTACTACCACTTTGTCCTGCTAATTGATCTACTTTTAGTTGAGCCATAAAACCTCCTTATATTATACTTAAAGCACCATTGCCATCGATTGTCAAGACTGTACTTCCGCCACTAACAGTTATCGGTCCAAATAATACACTATTTTTAGTATTTGCTGTAGTGATAGTTCCATTAGAACTTATTGTATTATAGTTACTAAATACATTTCCAGCAGTAGTTATTTCGCTAGCTTGTATAGTACTTAAAGTTAAATTACCAGAACCATCTGTAGTCAATGCTTGTCCTGATGTACCATCAGATGTTGGGTAACTAAGACCATCTAAGACTACTTTACCACTACCATCTGGTGTGATATTTATATCACGATTAGAAGTAGATACTATTGAGTTTGTTTGTACATCTAAGTTTCCACCTAACTGTGGACTTCCATCTTGTACTATATCTGTTAATGAACCAGCAACAATAGTTACCCAAGCAGAACCATTGTAATACTTTAATACATTTGCTGTGCTATTATATGCTAAATCTCCCTCATCTAATGATGATGTTGGATCGCTTGATCCTACTCTATATCGTTGTGCAAAACTATTTACTTCACCTATATTAGTTGCAACAACATTAATGTTAGAAGTTACAACAGTAATAACATTTCCCATACCATTACCATGTGCAGTACAATAATACTTTAATGATGCAGGTGCATCAGAGGGAACTACAAAAGTAGTTTTAGCACCTGCACTACCAGGTGTACCAGTAGATGTAACTCCAGTAGTATAACTTGCATCTGCACTTGTTCTAAATGCTATTGGATGCGTAGCATTACTTGAGTCACTTTGATCAAATACATAAGTATTACCTCTAGTTAAAGTAATAGCTGGATTACCAGTACCATCTAAATAGAATACATTACCACTACCACCACCATATAATGTACCAGATGCTACTGTTACTGCATAGTTTGTTGTGCTTGCAAGTGCATTAGCTAAAGATGTTATATCAGTACTTATGCCTGCAAGTGTTGTAATGTTTGCATTGTTTCCAGCTACAGTAGATATATTTCCACTTATTCCTGCAACTGTACCTATATTTGATGAGATACCTGCAACTGTAGAAATATTACCAGAGATACCTGCTACTGTAGATATATTAGAATTATTACCTGCGACTGTAGATATATTACTATTATTACCTGCGACTGTGGCAATATTACCAACAACACCAGATGCACCTAATGTTGCCATATTTGTTACATTATCAGATGTAGCCAGTATGTTTAAGTCTGTAACTATATCACTTGTAGCTAACTGATTTAAGTCTGATACTATATCAGATGTAGCTAATGTATTTAGATCGCTAACAATATCAGATGTTGCTAATGTATTTAAATCTGAAACTATATCAGAAGTAGCTAATGTATTGATATCATTGATTACATCTGTTACTGCAAGTGTATTTAAATCAGCAACAAAGTCAGAAGTTATTAAACTAGCTTTAGCGGCAACAGATGTTATCTCCGAAGATTTACCTGCAACAGTTGATATATTAGCTGATATTCCTGCAACAGTACTTATGTTACTTGCTATGCCATTTAATGTTGCTATTTCACTTGATATACCTGCTACTGTACTTACATCTGTAGATCCAATCGAAGTATTTACATTACCACTACCATCAAAGGTAAGAACTTTATTTGCTCTAGATGAAGATAATGGTAGCTCTAATGTTGATGTAGCATCTTCATCTTTTAATCGAATAGTTCTTGCTATCTCATCTTCTCTTTCACCCATCATAGCAACCATTTTATCTAAATCAGTATTCAAACTGTCTATAACAAACGGACCAGATAACGGAAAGTCTGTTGTTCTTGCTACTGCTATATCTCTTACTAGAGTATATTTATCTCCAGCAGTAGCACCACCACCTAGTGTTACATTACCACCACCTGATGTACCAGCACCAGATACAGAATATTCTGTTTTATCCGAAGGACTTGCCGCATACGATAACAAAGTAGAACCTTGATAAACTTTAATATCACCTACTGCAAATATTTCAAATGAGTATGCAAATACTGTTTGACCACCTGAAGCAGTATATTGATTTCTTGGTGTTGTATCATTTACAACTATTGGCATAATGCTATCCTTTTACCATTATTCTAAAGTATCTACAACACTTTTTTGTGCTGAGTTAAATAACCATTTAAGATAAAACACATTATTAAAAGGTATCATTCTTCTAATTATAGATGCCTTTCTATCTAATGCTGTATCTTTTTGAAATAATTTATATAAGTCTGCACCCATTCCACCTACTGGTCCGAATGGTTCAGATATAATGTCTTCTGGTGTACCAGTAAATGGATTTTCTGTACCCAATAAAGGTCTTATACCAAAATTATTATTAGACATAACTTCTAAAATATTATTAATATCTAAGAAATATGCAGTCAATCCTGAGTATTCTATTGCTTTTAATATTCTTTCTTCTTCACTTTTATAAGCCCACCAACCAGGATTTCTTATATAATCACTTAACATACCTGCGGCTAACATAGCTGTAGCTCCACTTAATACACCTTTATGTCTGCCTTGCAGAGTACTTATCATAATTCTATTAATTGCGGCAAAAGCCCAAGACATAAATTGTAAAGGTATCTTAAATAAATTGTGATGTCTGTCTTTCATTCCTTCATCCCAATGACTAAATTTACCTATACCATAATGCATATATGTTTTATCAGAATTACCTGGTGTAACAATAGTATTGTTTTGTTCTGCTCTTATTGCAGCTAATAAATCTCTTGCAAGATTTGGATCTTCATCCATCCATTTATCTATGTTAGTGTAGTATGTATTCTTAGCTTTATATAATTTCGGACCATCATATTTTTTCCATAAAGTATATAATCTTTTTAACTTTTCTTTACCAAATCCGTAGCTAGTATATATTTTTAAATCTACATCATAATCATCATATAGTTTTCCAGTACCTACTGCTTCTGCTAATCTATATATATTATCATTTGCAATCCAAGCTACTTGTCTTTTCCACATAGCAGTCCATTGATTAAGTAAATTAAAAGAATAAAATCCAGTATTTACTTTACCTAAAGCATTTAATATTTTATCACCTATTTTTCCAAAAGCTCTACTGAAACTATTACTAGATTGATCTGCTTGGTCTGCTACTCTTTGTCCTGCTACATTTAATCTTGTATCAAAACCTTCACCACTCATTAATGTAGCTTTGCCTGCTCGTAACTTTGCTTCGTGTGCTAATAAATTAGTTTGCCAATCTGCTAGTTCTCTACCAAATGTATCTTTAAAACCTTTAGCTAAAACTATTTTCATTGGATCTGCCATACCAGCTATCATTGCACTACCCATCATAATTGATTGTCCAAAGTTCATAAGACCTTGCATTAATTGATTACTTCTTGAACCCATATCTGTATTATGGTTTATTCTACCTAATGTAATATTAAATATATCTTCTACATTTTCTCTATGTCTATTTAATTTATCTATTTCATACTTAGGATTGTTAGCAAACTCATCA
>VTLG01015839.1_pt1 | contig 19517 bp, 18 predicted proteins | sample 4694571 | NCBI WGS metagenome assembly VTLG01 (sample SAMN12604809, study PRJNA352737) | marine metagenome | biome: ENVO:00000447; feature: ENVO:00000209|ENVO:00000569|ENVO:01000036; material: ENVO:00002151; isolation source: viral sequences binned using virsorter ...
AGTTAAGGTTGAACCATCTCCAATAAATGTCTTACCACTAGCAACTTGAATATGTTCTGAAGATGTCCAAGCATCTGTTGAATTAACCCAGTTAAATGTCTTATCTGTTGCACCTTTAAGAGTTAAACCTCCTCCATCTGCGGTTGTATCATCAGGGCTTGAAACCTTGCCAAGTTCTATATTTTTATCAGCTACCTCAACGGTGGTGCTATTAACTGTTGTTGTTGTGCCACTGACTGTGAGATCTCCGCTTACCGTTAGTCCTCCTGTAACTGCCACTCCAGTTGAACTGGTAGCAAGCCTAGTTGTTCCTGCATGTCCAAATGACCAACCAGCCGCAGGAGTATAAGTAGCTCCTAATTGTTCTGCTCCACCTGATTCAGACTTGAATCTTAAAGCCCCTGATGTGACTTTAAAGTCAATACCGCCTGCTGCTGAACTATGAATATGGTTAAGGTTGCTTGAACTCAAATGCTTTATTGATAAGTCAGCCCCATCTCCCCAATAAACATTTACCTCATCATCAATTTCAAGAGAAGTTTCTGATTTATCCCAAAGAATATTTCCATCAGCACCAGTCAGGCCAAGGTCGCCATTAACAGTTAAGCCAGTTAATGTTCCAAGAGAAGTGATATTTGCTTGAGCAGCAGTTTGGATCGTTCCAGTTAAATTTCCAACAAAGGAAGTAGCAGTTAAAGCACCAGTTCCAGAGTTGAAAGTTAATGAACTTGATCCTGCAAACGATCCAGAATTATTAAATTGAACTTGTGTATTTGATCCAGCAGCAGAGGTAACTACAGACTGCCAAGAACAAGTTCCGTCACCATCCTCTCTTAGGAATTTAGTAGCACCTGATTCGCCTGTTGAAAGTATTGCTGTTCCTTCTGGAGTAGCAGAAATTGTTTGCCAAGTATTATCTCCTCTTAGGAACTTGCTGCTTACAGAGCTTCCTGATCCAAGCCTTGCAACGTTAACCGTTCCAGAACTTAAGTTTGAAGCATTTAAAGCAGTTAGATTTGCACCACTAACAGCAGGAAGTGTTGCAGGGAATCTTGCATCTGGAACAGTGCCAGAAGTTAAGTTGCTTGCAGAAAGAGCAGTTAAATCTATTGTTTGCCAAGTACTGTCTCCCCTTAAGAAATTAGAATTACTTGCAGTCCCAGTTCCTAGCCTTGCTGTGGCTACTGTTCCTGAAGATAAGTTACTTGCATTTAAAGCTGTTAATGAAGTTCCAGCTCCACTAAATCCTGTCGAAGTTAACAACCCAGTTGAAGGGTTATAAGTTAAACCTGTGTCTGATTCTGCTCCTTGTGATCCTGTTGCTCCATCAGCAAATAACAGATAAACAGTTTCATCTGTTGAGTTATTAGCTGTAACCGTAAAGCTTGCCGCATTACCTGTTGTGTCTTGATTTCCAGTAGCGTTAACGCCAGGAAGATTTATGCTTGCTGACCCATCAAAAGCAACTCCGCCAATATTTACACTTGAAGCAAATTTCGTTGCTGTTGCAGCATTACCAGAAGTGTCTTGCGTTCCAGAAGCATTAACACCAGGAAGATTTATATTTGCACTTCCGTTAAAGCTAACTCCTCCAATTGTCCTTGCTGTTTCAAGTGTTGTAGCGGTGTCTGCATTGCCAGTTACATCCCCAGTAATATCTCCTACAAATGTTCCTGTGATTGTTCCACCATTTGTAATATTTTGGCTTCCCATATTGAGAGCACCTGACATTGTGCCGCCAGCCAACGGAAGTTTGGTTGCGTCAGTAGCAGAATCAGCAGCCCACTCAAGAGTTGTAGCAGTCGATCCAGCCTTGAGCACTTGACCTGTTGTAGGTGCTGTTGCTGGAAGGGTATAAGTTATATCTGCTGACTGAGCTTGAGCTTTAAAACCTGAGTAATGTGCTCCATCCGAATCGGCCTCACTTAGTCGTAACTCTTTTGCGTTATCAATAATCAAATTGCCGGTCATTGTGCCACCAGCTTTTGCCAAGGCATTTCCGGCTGTGGTATTAGCGGTTGTAGCTAAATCAAAAGCAGATTTAACAGCGTTAGGTGTGGCTGCTGTTGTTGCACTTGTGCTTGAAGTTGAGTCAGTTAATTGAAGAACACCAACGGCACTTGTCGTTCCAGTAGTAACTTTTGAACCTGTAATTGCAGCAGAGTTTGATATATCTGAGTTAACAATTACACCTGTCGCAATTGCTGTAAGGCCTGCATTATTTATGCTTATGTCTCCTGTAACTGCTACTGCTGCTACCTTGTTTGATGCGTTACCTACAAGGATTTGAGCAGAAGTTAAATCGGCTAACTTTGTAAACGCAATTTCAGCGTCACTTTTTATATCGACATTCTGAATTGTGTCATTGGCAAGCATTGTTCCAGTGACAGTTCCAGTATCTCCAGTTGTAATTACTGTTCCAGTTACATTCGGCAGGGTTATTACTTTGTCCGAAGTGGTTGGATCTTGTACTGTTAATCGTGTCTCAAATGCGTCCGCAGTTGCTCCTTCAAAAACAAGACTTCCAGTGTTTCCAATTAATAATTCTCCAGTAATTGTTGACCCTGCTTTTGCGACTTTTTCTGTCTCTAATTCGTCTATCGCTGCTTGAACATTAGTGGATTGAAGTTGTCCATATGGCGTGTAGCCAATTTGATTGGCAGTCTGCGAGGCAACGGTTTCAGATAGATCTATTTCTACCCAGTTTGATCCAGAACTATTTGTTACTCCAAGTAAGTAGTCGGGTGGCTTAAGGATGCTAGTTATTCCTGCAACCCCGCTTGGTGTGCCTTGAACCGAAACAACAACGTATCCGCCGTCCACCGCAGAACTAGCAGCAGGAAGATTAGCACCAACTGTTAAACCAGCAGCAGATCCAGCACTTGTTACATGACTTACTTCGCTCTGCGAAGCATCGTATGTACCAAGACGAACCAAGGCTCCTTTTGTTAAAGTGGTGATCGGATTCCAAGCGTTCCCGTCCCACAAGAACGCATCTTCAGCAATTGGATCAAAGAGAAGTTGACCAGTAAAGGCTGCTGTTGGATAACCTAATTGAGCTATAGATTGTATTATCGTTGTTGATGAATTGCTAAGTTTAGATGAATCAATAGTATCGGCTCCAATCCTTGCAGCGTCTAAGGTTCCTGTTGTTATTTTACTTGCAGGAAGTGATGGAATTTGCCCTTCAGTTAAGGATGCTCCTGCTGTAACTACACCCTTATTATTAACAGTAACCGATTGATAAGTACCAGCACTAACTCCACTTGTTGCCGTTATTAAATTACCAGAACCATCAACAGTTAAACCTCCTCCAGATGTAATCTGTACGGCTCCTTTTGCACTCGTGGTTGCAACAGGTAAATCAGCAGCGACCAGTGCAGTAGTCGAAGTGATTTGGCCTTGAGCGTTATATGTGATCCCACTAATTGATGCGGCTGTTATTGAATTTGTAATTGATAAAGCACCTGCTCCGTTAACACTTAATCCAGTCCCAACAGACACGCCACCAACAGCACTAGAAGTTGCTATAGGTAAGTCTCCTGATACCAATGCGGTTGTAGCGGTTATCAAGCCCTGTGCGTTATATGTGATCCCAGAGCGAGTTCCTGCTGTTATTGAATTATTTATTCCAAGGTTTCCACTTGCTACGTTTAAGGATCTATCAATATTGCTTGTGTTTAGCTTCGCAGCAGTAATTGTTCCATCACCTATTTTTGTTCCGCTAATTCCACTCGCTACCTTGTCATTGGTGATAGCAGCGTTAGCAACAGCAGCAGTATCTACAGCGTTATCTGCTAGTTCAGCAGCTCCTACAGCATTGGCGGCTATCTTTGCACTTGTAACTGTATTGTCACCAATAGATGTTGCTGAAATAGTTCCATCAAGTTTTGCTGCGTTTATCGCTCCGTCTGCAATCTTGTCCCTTGTAATGGCTCCATTTGCCACCGCCGCAGTATCTACAGCGTTGTCTGCTAGCTCACTTGCTCCTACCGAATTTGCAGCTAGGTTTCCAGCCGTAATTGTATTTGCAGCTATCTTTGCCGAAGTGATGGCAGCGTCAGCAACAGCATCAGTATCTACGGCATCATCAGCCAACTCTGAAGCAGTTACGGCGTTTGCTGCTATTTGTGCCGCAGTTATAGAATTTCCAGCGATCTTTGCTCCTGCTATATCGCCGTCAGATATATTTAACTTGGCATAAGTAACGGTTGCATTAGTTAACTTATCTCCAGTAATACTTCCCGCTAATTGTGCATTAGTAATCGTTCCAGATAGAGAAGAAGCCGGATAATTTGTAGCGTCAGTTAAGTTAAATGCTGGAGTAGTGTCAGTTGCACCAAGGGCTATTGAGACTCCTCCAAGGTTTATAGATGTGTTTGCTAATTTATCATTAGTAACAGCATCATCAGCGATTGCAGCAGTGTCTACAGCATCATTAGCTAGTTCTGAAGCTCCTACAGCATTAGCCCCTATTTGTGCCGCAGTTATCGAATCTCCTGTTATCTTTGCTCCGCTTATAGATCCATCAGCTAGGTTTAGTTTTCCTGCTCCAATTGTTGAGTCAGCTAATTTATCTCCAGTAATACTTCCTGCTAATTGAGCATTGCTAACAGTTCCAGACAAAGAAGCTGCTGGATAGTTTGTTGCATCAGAAAGGTTAAATGCTGGAGTAGCATCTGTCGCCCCCAGTGAAATACTGATCCCGCCAAGACTTACAGATGAGTTTGCTAATTTTGCATTAGTAACAGCAGAGTCGGCAATAGCGTCTGTATCTACGGCATCATCGGCAAGCTCAGAACTCCCTACAGCATTGGCTCCTATCTGTGCATTTGTTATAGAATTTCCTGTAATCTTTGCACCTGGAATATCGCCGTCAGTAAGGTTTAATTTGGCATAAGTTACATTTGCATCGAGTATTTTTACAGTCGTTACAGCGTTACTCGCAAGCTTATCTGCTGTTACATTTAAGTCAGTTATCTTAGAAGTTATTACAGAATTAGCAGCTAAAGCTCCTGAGTCAACGGCGTTATCTGCTAGTTCACTTGCTCCAATAGCATTTGCAGCTACGGCATCCGCAGTTACGGAATCAGTTGCTAATTTTGCTGAAGTAACAGCATCATCTTGAATAGTTGCAGTTACTACTGAGTTAGCAGCAAAAGGAGTTGCTATCTTTGCCGCAGGTATATCATTTGCATCAAGTAGAACAACAGCAGCCGCTACTAAGTCTTTAACAGTGACCTTTTTTGTCTCAGTTGCACTTAAATCTGCAAGTGCAAGCACGTCAGTCGCTTGAATCGAGCCTTCCGCTAATGGGGGAAGCGAGGTTATCTTGAGATCTGCCATTGACTCCTAACTAAAAACCAATAGCAATAGTTTAAACCTGTTCGAGCAATATGGGACTTTCATTTTCCTGAAGGATCTTATCGTCATCTTCTTGAAGAAGGTATCCAGGTGTATCTCCTGTTTTTAAAGCAATAACTCCATTCGTTACAAAATCAATTCTAGTCTCTATAACTTCAGCCGCCGCAACAGATACAGCAACATTCGTTACGCAACATTCAGCTTCGTAGTAAACATTTTTCTTTGGATACGTTCCATCTCTGTAAATGTAGAAGATTCCACTAAAATCTGCTCCTTGCTGTGTCCTTAGAATTAATTGAGCTAAATAAAAAGGAAATTCTGCATCTGTTCCATATTGATTAGCTCTATTTTTTGCTCCATAACTATGCTCCCAAATACAATTCATAGAACCTTGACCACTAATCAAACCAGCCTCATATTGACTTTTAAATTCATCTCCTACAGACGTTAAATCAACTTGATCTCTGCTAGTTGTCATCTCGAAATCTTGTACATTTGCAACATGACGAAATAATTCATTCCTCGTTTGAAGAATTACGTTTTTAGTACTGCTAGGAGTTACAAGCGTTTTTGCATTGGCAGTTACTCCTTCAATAGCTAACGGAAAAGACTCAAATAAACGAATACCTCCTACAGGATCAATATTTACAAACCACTTTCCATCTGGATAATTATGACCGTCAACAAGTTCTAAAGTTGAACCATCAGCAGTTGATATTTCTACCTCATCTCCAGTTATTAACGAGCCAGAACTATGGTCAACATTAAATCTCTTCGTCTGTGTGTTCACATCCGAAGGATCTAAAGTTGTTTGCAGTGGAGATTGAAGCGTATCTCTTTTTAAAGCAATCTCACCGCTTTGACCAAAATAAACACCCATTAAGAACCAGCAGCAGCGGCTCCAGTTGCAAGAGTATCTTCAATTGGTGCGCCATTAGCTTCCCAAGTAATGTCAACAGATGACACTTCACCCATAGAAGCACCCATTGTAACCCCAGTTACATAAGTAAAAAATGTAATAAATCTAGGCGTTGAACCATCTAGCCATGCAAGTTTTAATTTTATTTGGTCACTTGCTGTCTGCTCGCCATCACCTCCAGCAGTTCCAGAACTTCTTTTGATTGAATTTTGTAAAACATCTTTGACGTTTGAACCGCCTGAAGTTGTGTAATAAAAAAGTCTTGCGCTACCAGAATAAGAACGGATTCCATCAACAATAGTTCTATCAGTATCTCCCATTGCAGTTGTTTCTAATACTGCTTGATTAGAAGAAAAAGTCCAGTTTTGAACTTTTGCGGCTTTTGTTGTTGATGTGCCTATATATAAGGCTCCATCTCTTCCGCTATAAAATCCAGCCACAATTCCAAATCAAAAACGTTGCGTTTATTCTAAGGGGAATCGAGACAAGCGACAAATGAACAACTGACATTGCTTCTACCTTTAAAGGTACTTGTAACAGTTGGAGGTGAAGAATAACGCCATTTTAAACCTAATCTAGTTTCTCCTGTTCCAGAAGTTCCTGCAATTTCTTTAGTTAAAAAATTACCTGAACCGGGGTCAACAATTCCTGAAGTTCCATTATCTGAAGTGAATTTTACAAATTTATATTCGGCCATTACATCATCATAGTGATCCAGTATTAAGCCAGCAGCACTATCAGAAATATTAGAAAAGCCTAAGGTTAGTGTTGCGTTGACTCTTCTGTTTCCATAACGAATATGTGTTTTTGTTCCATCTAATGATTCAAAATCTGTACTAGGATATTTGCCGGGATTAAAAGTTCTTGAACTTGGTTTCAAACTTGGAAAAAGTATGCCGTTAGCCATAATCTTCAGTAACCTCAAAACTTAGAATATCGTTATTCAAGCCCCAATGCTGCATAACAGATAATTGTCCATTAGTTTCCGTTGGCGCAAAACTACCAGAGACTTCTAACAAACCATCCTCACCGTAGGAAATAGTTTCACATTTATAAACTTTATTCTCTGTTGTTGTGTTTTTCACAGTAAATAAAGAACCGTTAGGAACTTGAGCAAGCGTTCCAGATTTAACCCCTTCAGTTCCAGTCTCCCAATAAAAAACAGATTCAGATAAAGCCACATTATCTTTGCTAACTATTGAGCCATCCTCTAATTTTGCACCATTTCTAAAACGGCTAGTATGAGTAGCTTCTGATACAAGCCTGAAATAATCTCCGGGTGAAAGACCTTCAACGTACTGAGGGGCAGTTTTAAAAGTCAAGCCATGATCTACTAACCGTCTTGACCTAAGAGCAAAATAAGCAAAATACAATGCTTGTTGACGAGAAGTACAAAAACCTGACAAATCAAAGCTTTCAATAGGATCAGTTACGGAGCCATGAGGTGTTTTTTCTCTAACAATTATGGATTTCGTTTCAGGGAAACCATTTATCTTTTCATCTCGATAAAGAAGAACCGCTTTAAATGCTTGTCTTTCTTCTGGATTTAAAAATGAAACTTTTAAATCATTAATATTGCCATCAGTAAATAAACATTTTATATCAGGTAAAACTGTCTTATCAATTTCATTATTTGAATTAACAGGCACAGAAGGCTTTAAGCTAAACTGCCCTCCGATAATTGTAAAATCTAATAAACAATAAGCAGCGTGTTCAAAAATAAAATCTCTTAAATTTAATTTAGAAGAGATTGTGCCATCCCAGAAAAATTTATTTTTTTGACAAAAATCAGCAGCATTAGCCATTGCAGATCTATTAACAGAACTAGCACCAACTAAATCTCCTGCTCCTATTTCTGAACTTGTTAATAAAGCATGAGCTATTTCGGGAAATAAATTTGAAGCTCCTGTTCCGCTACTGTTTAATTTTTCTATTTTTATTCCTTGTTTTAAATAAGCAGAAAATTGGCTAAAGTTTGTCCACTCTTTTGAACTATTAATTCTTATTCCAGCAAAAGCTAAATCACTATATTTAGCAGGTTGTTCTACGTCACTTGCATCTGTTGGTGGGTTAAGTATTTCATTCACGTAAACTATTTCATGTTCGGGATTTGTTCGGTTGCTATTTTCGTCTCCCTCGTAAACATTCCAATCAGCTAAAACATCATAAGGATTAAAGTTTTGTGAGTTGTTAGTTGCGATCTGTTGAACTGATACTAATAATTGAACTTGAATTGTTCTTGCTGTTCCGTCTACTTCTGTCCAAGGAATGTTTACATACTCACCATTGACATAGCCTGAACCTAAGTTGTTTGGATCTAGTGACCATTCTGCTTTGTATTCATATCTAGCAGGTGCTCCAATTGTATTGAATTGATTTATATTTGCTTTTTCAATTCTTAAGTTAACTTTTAAACCAGTACCCGATCCACCAGTAACGGCAACGGAACCATTGAAATGTGCATACTGGTCAAGTGCAGTTGTACGACAAACATAACGCTCTTCTCTGACATGAAATACATGATTGTCGTTGTTTGGATGGTAATAATCAGCAGGATCAGCAACGAAAAATTTTCTTTCAGGTTGAGCACCGGGAGGCCAAAACCAAACTTCCCCCCAAGCAGCATTGTTATTAGGAAAACCAGAATTTGCGATCTCTCCGCCCGGCCAATACAAAGACCATTGATGACCATGAATAGCAGCCCAACCGGGAGCTTTGACATGGTTCCATAAAACAATTTGATGAGATCCGTCTGTATGAACGGTATAAGGTTCCCACTGACAGGCTGTTACTGAACCATTAAATTGAGAACTTGAGATCCAAGAATTTTGACCATCTTTTCTTGCACTTGTGACAGTCCCAACGGTACTAGTAGAGGTTGTTCCTAATATCCAATGTTTATTACAAGCTTCGTTTGTACTGATTTCATATCCTTCATTTCCAGTAAAAGCAACGTCAAAAGTACCAAAAGATGTGCTTGCAGAAAAATGATTAGATTGCCTTGTTCCAGCTCCATCTGTTTCTAACAAATTAAATCTTCTGTCAAATAATTGTCTTCTAGTTATGTAATTGCCGGGGTATGGTTTAAATCTATATTCATATTGTTCTAAAGCAGGATGTGAAATAGTAATTGCATTGTATTGAGCTTCAGGTGAGTTTCCTTTAATCGCAAATAACCCCGTGTGGTTAGATAAAGTATTTTTTAAATCTTGCCAATTTGAATCTCCTATTTGTCTTGCTTGAAGCATAAATAATGAAATTCTATCTGCATAAGTATTGACCTGACCTAATTGGATTTGTGTTCTATCGTCAAAAGCTCTTTTTAAAGATGCTTCGTCAGGTTGACTATTTACATTTGCAAATTGAATCCTTTTATAAACAGTAGACTTAATTCCAATTTCTGTTACATCACATCTTCTATTATTTGTAACAGTTGCCAAAGCGACTCTTTGTGCTGTGTAAATATCATGTCCGTAATACAAATCATGGTGTCCTCTAGATCTGTTTAACTCAGTTCCACTAATTTCTTGTTGCCAAAAGACAGGACCAAAATCGCTCAAACTATAGAAACCTTTTTTCCAATTATTATTTTGATTTGGAGGAGTAAACCATAAAGGATTATTGCAATGAATACTTAAATTTGCATTATTAACAGGAATATCAACCTCTCCAGATTCTATAACCTCAAAAAAGTATTCTTTTGTTTTTTGTATCGTCCAAGGAATAGGTTCATTATTGTTTGAGGTACATATAACAAGAGCAGTTCCAAATAAATATTGTTCTCCTACTGCTAACAAACTGTCTGTATTTTCTCTAATTGATGTAGTTAAATTATCTACATCATCAACACCATGAGGTCTATAATTGTAAGCATCTCCAGCATCAGATTCTTGATAACCGGGTGTGTTTGGATCATTATCATAGACTCTTTGTAAAGCGTTTCCTTCTCCGCTTTCCATCCCTACTATTTGATACTGAATGGTATCTCCTGCATTAACAGAATGAAGTCCTTTTGATTCAGTATTATTTATTTTCAAAATTCCAGCCCTTGTTGGCCATTTAGCAAATTCAACCTTTTTTCTCTTTCTCATTAAGTCTCTTATTGCCGATTCTTCTGCACCCTGAGCATCTCGAACTAATTCATAAGGAAGTCTGCAAATTTGACAATTAGGCATTACTCCATAAGAACCAAAAAGCGTCTGTGTCGTAGGATTTCTTGCCCCACTAAACGCTTTGCTTACTACTTTTGGAATATGATTTCTTGCTTTATTAGGAACTCCAACAGCAAAAGGATCATTACCGCTTCCAGTAAAATCTAATTTAGATTTAACATATTTATCTGCACTGCTTTCAACAATTCTATTGTTTCCAGAATTACTACCGTCTTTAAAATAAAGCCCAACTTTATGGGAGTTATAAGTATTTAAAAGAGTATCTCCTACAGCAAATCCTTCGTAATCAGGTTTAGCAGCTAACTCACCGTAAGAAAACAAAGCAAGTGCTTTTAATTGTTGATATTTACCAAGACTTACAAATTGCGACCATAAAAGTTGACTGTTAACTCTTATCCCTCCGTAAACATATCCTCCTTGTGTTGTTTGATTAGCAAAAACAAGAGGAATAGGATCACCTAATTGAGCCAATTCTTGAACAGAATTAAAAGAAGCTTGAGGTGCAAATTTGCTATTCCCAATTGCATCAGCAGTACGCCTAGAACCACCTGACTTTTGCTCTTTAGGCTTTGGTGTTAAAGCATAAGAAATAGCAGCAGCAACAATAGCTATTCCGATATTTACAATATTTGCAGCAATCCAAGTTGTTACAGGATCACAACGAATATCAGGAATTAACTCATAGCCTTTAGGTCTTTGACCGTTATAAGCAGCAGTTTTTTCTACAAATAGCCAATATTCATCCTCTGTTAAACCTAAAAGATCACATAGTTCTACTTCCGTTGGTAAAAGCAGCCTTCTACCGTAAGGGCGTTTAGGGGCGACCAAATCACCACTTGGCCTCTTAATGTTTTTTTGTAGCTTATCCATCCACCCTCATAGAAAGCAGCCATACCGTAAGAGCCATCTTCGGATTTGCATAAAGCAATTGCTCCTAGTTTAGGGGGTGAATCAACCCCCCACCGATTTAATTCTTCAGTAAAGATACTGTAATCTTTTTTCCTTAGTCTTCGATACCAAGAACGCTTTGGCTCTGGAGAACTAATACCGTAACTTTTTAAAACTGTTCTACATAAAGAAAGACAATCACCAGCCCCATGCTTTTCAGGATCAGCACCTAAACGATAAGGAAGTCCAATTAATTGATGTGGTTTCACCTGTTTTGTAGTGATCCAGTGACAGGCAATGATCCCACCATGCTTCGAGTCAACGTTTTATCTGGAGCATTAGCTCCCACAGCATCAATAGCAGAAGAAAGAATAATTTCTATTGCTTCTGGGTCGTATGACATAGAAGAAGCTAACCAATGCTCTTCTGTTAATTCTTTATTTCTTTCAAACGATGCTGTCATCAACCAAGTTTCTACTTTTACATGATATTTATTAAGCACTATTTGTTGTGCATAGTTCATACTTAGCTCGCTGTTTGCAAGTATTACAGAAGAAGTCATGTTATCTCCTGATCTATTTCTAGCTGCCCCTTGATAAAGAAAAGAAAGGTATTGAAACCCACTGATTGCAGCGTGTCTTCCATTTTGGAACTTGTCAGGAATCCCCGAAACAGATCCGTTAGGATTAGTAATAGTTATAAAGTTAGTTAAAGAAACTAAACTCATAATCCGATATTCTGCCTCTTGCTTCGTGAGTTTTGAAGGCTAGCTAATGTTCTGGCTTCTCCAGCTTTTGAGCCTCTGGCTGCTGCACTGTTAATAATTTCTCCTATTGCAGATTTAGGAACAAACTCTTCGGAATTAAAATTAAGAATAGGTCCACTGTAATTAACAGTTGTTGAGGATGTGCCAGCAGCTCCACCAGCAGAAGAACCAGTGCCGGGAATCACAGCTTCACCTCTAGCTCCCGAAGAATAACGCTGCATACTTTCAGCCATCTTAGAGGCTGGAATAACGTACTCATCCTCACCCGCTTCCCCGACAAGACCAACGGTAGGCTTAGTTGTATAACCTCCAGCAGCAAAAGGTCTAATTCCATTAGAAACATATCCACCATCCGCAAAAGGTAACCCAAAAGCACTGTAAACTGCTTTCTTTAAAAACATACTTGCTATTTGTTTAGCAATTCCTGCCAACGATTCTTTCAGGGATTTAGTGCCATCTAATAAACCCATAATCGCTCCATGAACACCGTCAGCAACAGTTGTTTTAACTTCAGCCCAAGCTCCCTTTAATTGCTCAGCTAATGAAATAGCTTTCTTTGTGTCTTCTACAACTTTTCCAGTACCAGTTCCACCTTCAGAACCACCTCCGCTTTCTGTTCCACCTTCGTCAATAACTTTAGTTTTATGCACTTTTAACTGCATTTCATAGGTTGCCATGTCTTCTCCATCCATTCCTAATATTTTTCTTAACCATTTTGGTGTTGCGTTATGAATACCAGCAACCATGTCAAAAAACATTTTTTTAATTCGTTCCATTAAATTGTGCCAATCAACTTTTATCTTTTCAAAAGCGTCTGTAACTGAAGCACCCCATTTTCTAGTCCATTTGATTGAAGATTGAATATTTTCCTCAAGATTTTTAAAAGCATTATTCCAAAACTCAGTAAATGCTTTAACTACTTGAACAGATTCAATTCCAAATGCCTCCATAAGAGCATCCCCAATTCCCTGAAGGAACGCCCAAACAAGACGAAAAGGAGCCAGCATTAATTTGACTGCTGCACCAATAAGATCAATTGCAGCAGAAACGCTATACAAGGTAAATTTAAGAGCTTCGCCTAATTCTGTTTGTTCTCCAAACAAGTTAGAAAAAGAATTGACTATTCTTTTCCACGACCCTAAAAGGGTGTCATTTGCTTTAAATTGTGCATCAGCAGCAGCTCCAGCAGCTTCTTCTTGATTTTTAATTAGCTGCTCATATTTTTCTAAATTAGCAATAATAGGAGCCATTGTTTGAATAGCTTCCTGACCAAAAATTGACTCAAGAGCTTTAATATCTAATCCTTCAAGTTTCTTTAAATTGGCAAGTAATCCTTCAGAAGCCAATGTTGAAGCATCTATATCTATCCCTAATTTTTCTAATTTTTTCCCTCCAGCTTCTCCACCTAATCTCAAAAGAGCCGTTTTCATGCCAGTAAAGGCAACCTCAGACTTAACACCTGCTGCTGTTACTTGAGCAATTGCAGCATTAACTTCTGTAATAGGAACCTTCATTGTTGCAGCAACAGAAGCAACTTTACCAATATTGGCTGCATACTCAGCAACAATTATTTTTCCATCATTTTGAGTTTGAATAAACTGATCAACTAATAATTGAGCATCTTTAGCAGATTTTCCATACGCATTTAAAACACTTGTAGCAGCATTTCCAACTGTATTGATATCACTAAAACCACCTGTAGCACCTTGGGTTGCTGCTTTTAAAATCATTGCAGCATCAGCAGCATTAGTAAAACCAGCAGAAGCTACGTCGTATCCTGCTCCTGCTAATTCCGCTATACTTGCAGATCCATTTAATTCAATACTTACAAGCTTTAACCTTTGAACAAGATCATCACTTGCAACCCCTAATGTATCTAACTTTGCCTTTGCAAAATCAATTTCTTTAAGTGTATTAAACGCTGTTCCTAGACCTGCAACAGCACCACTTAATGCCAACAAAGGAGCAAAAGTGCTTTTGATTGCAGTTCCTAAAGCTTTAACTCCAACGGCTCCAATACTTGAACTTGCCCCAACACCTAACGCTGCTTTTCCGAATAAACCTAATTTCTTACTTCCTACTGTTGCCTTCCCTGCCAACTGATCAAACGCTTTTTCTGTTTGTTTTGCCGCCGCCGCAGTTTTCTTTAATTTGGCTGGTGTCCCAAAGTCGTCATATTTAATTCCAACGGTTGAGATTAAAGCAGACACATCTATCTTTCAGTTATGTATAGATATTAGCGATACTTTGACCTTCTCATCTCATTTTTCTGTTCTTCGTTTAAATATTCAAAATAAGTAGACCAAATAACAAGCTCCTCCTGTGTAATTTTTTGATTTAATTCTTGCAATGTATATCCAAGTTCTTTAGCTACTCCCAACTGAAGCAATAACAAATTATCTTTTTTAAGTTCTTCTTTTAGTCTTTTGGGTCAAGTTCGTCTGCCTCCTTTTGATTCGGCAACATTACAACCAAAAGCTTATCCATATTTTCAGCACTAACATCATTTTTCAACTCGTCAATTTGACCTGCTGCAAACATTCTTCTGCCATCTTCAAACATTGCTTTACGAACAAGCAAACGAACAGCAAAAAGATTAGCGTCATCATTTGCTCCTTTCATAGCTTGTTCTCTTTCTGCCATTGTTAAAGGAGCACACCAAAACTCAAACTCTGTGCCATCACTAAGTAATACTGTTTTTTTTACAGGTGTTAGATTAGATGCTTTTTTTAAACGCTCTAAAGGGCTAACTTTTCTTTGACTAGCAGACATAAAAAAATCCAGTTGCATGAATTATATCAATAATAATAAAGGCCAGCCATACGGCTAGCCTCTATTTCTATCTGCCAAGATCATGTGAATTAATCTTGTCTTATCGTAATGACTTGTTGTTCCTGCTAAGTGTCTTAATTTCCTATTTGGCAAATAACGCAAAAAGGAAGCAAAACCCTCTCCGGGCTTGGGGCTTCGATAAACGAAAAAAGACCCTATAAAATTAAGAAGAGGCACTTAAGTCAAAGGATGGAGCACCTGTTGGTCTAAATGCAATCTCAACCATTTGAGCATCATCTGGGTTAATGTTCCAGCTTGCAGAAAGCAAAGCAGCATCCATAGCAATACTTCTGCTTAATGCTTCTGTTCCTTGCTTGTCTGTATAAAGCTTAAATGCAGCCCCGACTTGTTGACGTTGTAAAACATCTTCTACAAGCCTGTTAGATAAAGCAGCATCTTCGTCTGTAACGTAAACACTTGCACTGCCTGAACCATCAGCAAAGCCCGGAATATAAGCTTTAAATGGTGCAGTTTGTCCTACAGTTTGGCCAATAGTAGTTACGTCAATTTCTGCTCTTGTTACTTCAAAAGACCAAGATTGAACCTGACCGATAGCAGCATAATCAGCATAATAAACTTCAAACTCATTAGGAGCTGCGGCTGTTCCAACATTAGTTAAGTTTACAGCAGAACCGCCATTAGTTGCTGAAACAGTCATTGCTCCAGAACTGTTTGTATAAGTTTTAACGTAGTAAGTTGTTCCAGCAGTTAATCCAGCAGGTAATGTTCCTGTGCCAGCTCCTCCAGAAGAAGAATCAACAACTTTAAACTTAACTGGATCGCCTACTTTTAAATTTAAGTAAGCTTGAATAACCATAGTTTCAGTGCCTATGGTGACATCGGTAGGGCTGAAAGTTCCTGTAGTACCAGCAGGTTTGTAGTACAAGGCTCCAGACGTACCTGATAAAACAGTAACAGCCATTGGATTAGATCAATCTAAGTATGCGTCAAATGTAGCTGAGAATTGCGTTTGATAAAACGCTTCTTGCTCTGCTGGTTGTATTGTAGCTAATCCTGAACAAGGATCAAAAATAATACTGCTGAACTTTGCTCTGTCAAACTTATCTTTTATACGTTCGCCAATTGTTAGGTTCGTACCAGCTCCAATACCAACAGGAGTAAATACATTAATAACCAGAGTGCCTGTTTGACGGTTAAACGATTCCCCTGTTGTTGGTGGTCGTAATGTTGCATAGCTATTAGTTCCAAATCTAAGAAAAACTTGCACCCAAGAAGTGTTGTTTGGTGGAGTAAAAGGAGCGTTTTGATATGCAACAGGATAAGCAGGACTTAATGCCATTTCTGTAGCAATACGTCCTTCTATTGCGGCTCTAACGTCATTAAATGTGCTGCTCATACGCTGTCTTTACCAATTCGTTTTGCATTGATTTGAATCCAGCCTTGCATATCTTTTGCAATTTGTTGAATCCATCCAGCAGGTGCTTGTTTGCTGTGTCCTGCTGCTAATGCTTCTGCATAAGGAAGTGAGTTATGAATTGTATAAGTATTACCAATTTTTTCATTTCCAACCTGATAATTCATTCCTTTAGGAGGTTTTATTCCTGTCCCTTCTCCTCCGTTATATTCACCTGTTCCATTCTCTCCAATCTGCCAACTATTCTGGAAAGTTCCAAAATCAACAGGGCTTTCTTGCTTTAACAATGTGTCTGTATGTAAGACAGCTTGACTAAGCAAAGCGTTCATTCTTTGCTCAATTACAAATGCAAACTTTTCAGGCTTTGGGCCTTTCCATTTAGCAGCCATTACAACCTCAAGATCAGTTCATAACTAATAGCAGTATTACCTTGTTCTGTTGTTTCAACTCGAATTATTTGATAAACCTTAGAACTAATAACAACACGATCTGAAACTGTTGGAGTGTAATCCAAATCAGAAGCAGCAATTGTTAAACGCTTATCAGTTGCTTTTACTAAATCATCAACTTGTCTCGCAATAACACCTTCAACAAATCCTTTAACAGTTGTGTCTGCTGTTGTTTCTCCAACTGTTCCTGTAGAAGTGTTATAAGCACTTCCTGTAACTTTACGAATTGTTACATCACCACCAACGGCTTTAAGAACTTTCTTTGCAGCTTTCCTAAAGCCTTTAGGTTTTACAGCCATTAGATCCTGTAAGCAATAAGTGACCCTGCACTTGTTTGAGTAATGCTGGTGAAAACTCCTTCAATGTCTGTACTTGCTTTTAGATCAATTCCAGAAACAGTTGAAGAACCATTCTTTGTAACATTTGAAGAAACCAACGTAACAGTTGAATCTGTTAAACAAGTAATTTTTCCAAACCTCCCAGTATGGGCGTTTGTGTCCGTGATGATGATTGCAGCAGGATAAGAGATTCCCATTAGCTTCTTTTTACAGCGATGTTGCCCGGCCCACTAATTCTAATACCTGTGAAGTATCTTTCAAACATTGGTGGGACACGATCAGCACCAACAGCACCATAATTATTAGGAGTTGCATCCAAAGATCCAACTTTAATATTCTGATAATCTTCTAATCCACTAAGCCCAAGACCGTCTTTATTGTTATTCAAATAAACAGCTAAAACTGCTAATGCTTTTTTAATTTGGTCTGGAATTTCTGTGTCTGTAAAGTAATCTGTTGTTATACGAAAAGGAAAACCAGTTGCATAAGTATTGATATAAGTATCAGGTTTTCTTACTCCAGTACGAGGCCATTGCAAAGCTTGTGTATCTGTTGCTCTTGCACCTAAAAATCTTTCACGGTCAATCCTTTGAGTTGCTGAATATAAAGCTCTATTTTTTTGATCAGTTGTAGCAGTTCCCCAAGCAACAACATCATCATCTTCCATCAGACCGTCAATAAGATCTTGTGTATCAGAAAGACTTAAATAGCTGTTAGCGTTAGCTGCTCCTGCTGTCGCTACTATCGTTATTGCCATTAGAAGAAACTTTGGTTTTACGCTTTTTTTTGGTCTTTGGTTTAGGAGTTTCAACAGGAATAGAGGCCACCTGTGCGGCAGCCTCTCGTTCCTTCATTCGCCTAAATGCGAACATTCCCATTAGCTAGATGCACCTTTGACAAGGGCATAGTTAATGACAATTGCTTGGCTCAAAGAACCGCCAGAAAGATTTCCAACAGTAACTTTAAAAGAACCAGCAGCAACAGTAGAAACAACGAGCCAATAAGCACCCGCAGTTCCACCTGATCCGTGGTTAACAACTACAACGTCAGTTGCAGCTACACGATCATTGTTGACCTGAAATGTAACTTCTGCTCCGTCAGCCAAAGCAGCAGCGTTCATTGTTATCTGGCCTGACTCTGTATTTAGAGTTACAGCCGTTGATTTGTTAGTTGCTTGAGTAACAGTTCCACCAGTTGTGTAACCAATAGCTTTACCAGCAACGGCTTCAAATTGTGATGCCATAGTTAGTTACCTCTAGTCCTGATTAGAAACGTTAGTTGCTCTAACAATTCCGATATTCTTCTGTTCGTAGACCTTCGACCAGTTGGCTACGGTTTCAAGTTGAGCACGGGTTGGGTTTGTTGTTGTAACAGCCCACTTAGTACCAACAGGGTGATATGTGTAATGAAGATCAACAGCCATTGCGTCTGATTTCGCAAGGATGTCTCTATCTGTTTCTGTTGTCAAACCTGCCTGTTCGCCAGAAGCAATAGCTCCGGGTGTGAAGAAGTAGGTTGAGTACTCAGTAGAAGCACCAGAACCAGTTTTTGCAACGTCATCAGAAACGATAACTCGAAGCCCACAATAAGTAGGAACCGCACCATTGCTGCCATAAGCAGGAGCAATAGTACCGCCAGAAGCAGTTGCAGTTGCGTTTGTGTCAGAGGCAAGAACATAGTCAACTAACTTACGTTCTACCAAGTCGTAATAGACCTTTGAGTGCATGGCAACAGCAGTTAACTGATCACCTGCATCTCCAAGAATTGACTTAGCTTTAGCAACATGCTTTGGACTTAAAGCAGTTGGAGTATCACCACTTTCTGAGTCGATGCAATTAGCAAATAAAGCAGAGTTGCTGTCATTTGCATTAATTGAACCAAACACACCAGACAATGCTGAAAGCAAATCTTTTTGTCTTTGGTGAGCTATATAAGCACCAACTTTTGAGCCGATAGCAGCCATTGGATCAGAGCCAGCAGCTAAAGCAGCTAAGTCTCTTGCTTCCCATGCACGACCTCTATGAAGAATCACAGAAATCTGCTTGTCAGCTTGAATCTTTCCGGGTGTTAAAGAACTGCTGTCAGTTAATACCTCAAAATCTCCAGAAAGGTTTGCTTTCCAGAAAGGAACGTTTACGAAATCACCGCCTTCGGTCGCATTTAATTCCGCCATAGGCTGAACCACACCGCTAGCCAAAAAGGCATCACGCTTAGTTGTCTGTTCAATCAAGTACGGCGTAAAGACCTCAGGAATGATCACGTCTGACCTTACGGTAGCCATGAAAATTTACCTAAAATTAGTTTTACGATGTGGGCGTAACCCATTCGGCTCGGCGTAGCTCTGCCTTATGCAGATATATTAGCGTTTAACTGCATTTTTCAAGCGATCATATAAATCTTTGTCAGTTCTATAT
>VTLG01001071.1_pt1 | contig 19516 bp, 14 predicted proteins | sample 4694571 | NCBI WGS metagenome assembly VTLG01 (sample SAMN12604809, study PRJNA352737) | marine metagenome | biome: ENVO:00000447; feature: ENVO:00000209|ENVO:00000569|ENVO:01000036; material: ENVO:00002151; isolation source: viral sequences binned using virsorter ...
CTACCGGCATGAAGTCTGTGGTTAAAAATTTAGTTGCATTTGAAGCCGAAATAGTATACATATATTTTAAGACATATCCACCAGTAGTAAACAATGAGGTGCTTTCTGAGGTGGGTTCTGACCCACTAAATGCTGCGGCAGCGGTAAATTCGCCAGGTGGTATGTTACTGATCACCTTATAAATTCTATTTGCAGATGTTCTAAAATAAAATGTTGAGCTATAAAGAGAGGATGCACCTGAGTCACTGGTATTGAGAGAACTATAATCATCTTTATACATGTCAAATGTGGTTCCATTTGACCAGTCTCTTCTTGAAATAACTTGAATTACATCAGAGGAACTAATTTTCTTCGCACCAATCATCTGATCCCAAAAATAGAACTCATCCGATACACTGTCTGGAGGAGTGGGAGGAGAAGTATCACTGGCTCCTGTCCCATCATTCGCAGCCGTAAACGCTGTGGCCTTTCCAATGAAGAGATAATAGGTAGAAGCTGCCGCTTCAGTGAAAGATTCAACAAACTGTGAAGCATTATGTAATTTAAATTTTTCTGTGATGATTGCTACCATTTTCGGTTCCCATATCTTTTATTTATTTATAAGAAGTTTCTTCATATTTATAAGTATTTAGACGCAATACAATTAGGTCCAAACTGTCCATCATCAAACCAATCAGATTGCTGTATAAACCCTACACTCTGATATGCAGACATAGCACTTTGTCTAGGGACTGTCCACATCCAATGACCACCTTTAAGTTTTGCGTGTTCTAAGCACCAAGTTAATATGACTGTTGAATATCTCTGTCGTCTAAAGTCTGGATGAACCCATAATCCTCTTGATCTCCAATAATCAAATACTCCTTTTGAATTACTATAATAACAACTGTTGACAGCGACTAATTTTTTATTAGACCTGATCCCAGCAAACGTGGGCTCTGCGTCCTTTGCCATCTGCTTATCTTTACCAAGTTCTGTTTGCAACCAATGCCAAGTCCACTCATTTGCTTTTGCTACGCCATTCTTTTTATTTGGCCACAGTTCTCTTTCCCAAATCTTTTTTATTTCCTCGAAACTTATTTCTTCGACAAAATCAAGCATGTTTCATATAGTCTTCCCATAGATGTGGTTTATTAAGTGAGTGAGTAAAGTGTACAAATTTTATATCTTCATGAAATTCATCACCAAGATATATGTAATCATTACCTGTTATCTCATTATATTTATTAGTCAACTCAACCTGCCACCTCAACATACTTTTCCCATAGTTGATACTCTCATCTGTGACCCATCTTGTAAACCATGCTTCTGGAAGTGTCACTAATTCAAGTTTTTCTTTTACGGAGTCCTCTACAAAATATTGTTCACCATTTACTGGTCCTTTGGTTGTTCCATTATTAATATAGTAGTGTTGCCAATAATGAGGGTTACTCATAAACTTTTCAAATATATACTTACAATCTCTAGGATAGTATTTGAAAAAGCCACCATTTATAACATATCCACTTTTATCTGTGTCTCGCCACCATCCTGGCATTGCAACAAACTGTCCACGTTTTATGGGATAGTCAAATATTTTTTCATAGTCATTCACCAACAAAACATCAATATCCATCACACAAATAGGCTCATCAATATCCAATTGCATTCCCCACATTTTATTCCATTGCAAAACAACGCCATCATCATATGGTTCTCTCACCCAAATGAATTCATGGTTGGGTAATTTTTTTTCCAGATATGTCTCATATTCTGGTCCATATTTTTCACCTATTCTGACTGTTAATATTTTCATGGCGCATAAGGAAAAATCATTTTTGATTTTATCATATCTAAAGGTTGCATTCCAAACCATTTATTAGGTTTCCAATCATCGCCACTCTTTTCAAACCAAGGTATGAAAGCAGCAACAATATGAAGTCTTGGTTTAGTCGCACCACCCGTATCCTTAACTCTATGTCTTATTCTTGTGTTCCACATATAAATTTTACCTACCTCCAAGTGTTTTGTTAGTGTCAAAGAATTGCCATAGTCATCCTCTCCATCAATCTCTAAAACATAAGACGGTTCTGTAACTAAAGGGATGTTAAATCTTATTGCACACCATAAAACTTCATCTAAATGCCAACTTTGTACAAAGCCTGGATAAGACCACATCACTCTTGACCTTGTTGGAAGTAAGTCTATGCAATCTAAAAATTTATTATAATGTTTTTTGACTATTGGATGCACCGTAGAAAATCCATATGTGTCATAATAAGTGTCTCTGTCATCTTCCCAAGGGGGATTTGGATTATTGTTTCTAGAATAGGCCCAATTCAATTCTGGATGACCAAGACTCGCATATGGACTTCGTAAATGATCATCACCATTTGGATTCATACAAATACTAAAACCTTTATATGTCTGTGTTTCTCTTTCAATTCTTTGCCAACCTTTGATCCCACCAATTTCATCTTTTATTTTAATAGTTTGTTCGTATAACCATTTTGCCGATGGCATGCCAAGTTCTTCTAGAGTGAACTCTAAAAAGTTATCTTCTAATTTTTCCTCATAGTAATCAAAAGCTTTATACTTTTCATTTAGTTCAGTAAATCTGTCCATTATTATCTACCTATATTTTCCTTAAAGGTAAAAGTTTTAGGATTTGATATACTTTGTTTAGTTGGTCTTTTACCCCTCAGATAGAAATATTCTGTATTTTCACTCAAAATATTTGTTAAATATTCTAAGCTATCAACCAACTCCTCTAAAGTATAACAAGCATGACTAACATGATAACTAAAAATATTACTAAGATTAAAGAAAACCTTTTTCCCCCTAACCTTTTCTATTATCTTTTCATAGTCTGGCTGTATCATATCAATTAACATATAATCTACATCATAGTTATCTGACATTTTCTGTTGTAATTCTCTACACTCTTCAAAACTTCCAAATGTTTTTACTCTGTTTTTTAATTTAATAGAATTTGCAAAATTTTCTGGGACATTAGAAGAAAATACAATATTTTGTTTACTAACTCTTGAGTATGTTTCAAGGTCTTCAAAATCCATGTTCATGTTTACAATATTTTGTTTTATCTCAATATTCTCTGAGCAATAATCATAAAATACAACCTCTCCTTCAAAATCTAATTTTTCTGCAAAAACCTCTCCACTGTAGCCAGCAGTTGGAGTAAAAATTAAATCAAATTTTCCTTCTGGTATTCTACCCAAGTTTTCTGTATTTTCTGCGTAAAACTTTTCATCCATTCTAGCCATAAATTTTTCAAAATATCTATCACTTATATCTATTTCATCTCTCCACCCCATTGCCTTATTTGACATAATATCCCAGTTTCTAGTCTGTATTTGTGTTCTATTATCCATATGATAAGCAAAAGCTTTTATATCTCGTTCTGTTCTGGTAAAATTATCTATTTTAGGAAGCCCATCGACTTTTAACCACGGTGGAGTGTAATCATCATGCATATTTTCTGGCGACCTCTCAAAGTTCTCCCACTTTTCAAATATATCCGGCGCTCCATGTTCTCTCCATTGAGTAAGATTCAGTTGTATATGTTGATGGTGAAGATATGCTTTTTTATTTGGTCTCGCAATAATGTGTGCTTTACAATATTGTTGATTATCTCTTGCCCACTTGTAAAATCTGGATAACATTGTTTGAGGGACGGTCAGTTCAAACACCATACCTACGCAAATAATCATCGCATGGGTTTGACTACACTTTTTTAAGATATCATTTACTTCACTTTGATAACATAAAATTTGTCTATGCCCTGTTCCCGCTCCCGTCGCAGTTCCAGAGGTGTGTAAACAAGTCGTTTGCATTTGTTTTTCAACTATAAAACTCCATTCTAAATTATCTGGATACATGACGATAAAAATCAAATGATCAAGTTCATCAATAGCATGGGCTGGGTTTTGTGCTTCTATTTCCCAAAGTTCTCTGAACTCCTCAAAGCTTTTCATAATATGGCTCCCATTCTGGAAATATGTCAGTCAAACATGTCCCTCTGTGTTTATCTCTAACTTGAATATCTTTCATCATTTCTTTGTGTAGCTCTTTATCAAATGGCATGTCTTCCAGATAATTATATAATTTTTGCCAATCCACATACTCTTTTTTCATGAAATCTCCATGCTCAAAATATTTATTCATGTACATTTCACGAATATCCAATGGAACAGATGAAGGGGCATATTGATTTCCATCACCCCAAACTAAACTACCAGATGCCCAACTCCATAAACTATATGTAAGTCCTTCCTCATTTGTTATCCATGAGCGACTACCATATTCCTCTCTTAATTCGTATACACCGTCAGCGATTTCTGGTAAATACCCTATGGTTAAAGCGTTAACTGTCGTTGCAAACATTATTCTTGTTCTGGGACATTCAGCAAATTTTCTCGCATTTTTCATTATGACTTCCCATTTAGAGGGAAATCTTAGATAGTTATTCTTCTCTCCCCAAAATTCTATTGATATAGTCATTATACACTCTTTAAAATATGGAATGTAGTGAAATATATCTTTTCCATCAAATTTAGGAGTAAGCGTTCCATTAGTTGTAATTCTTAATGACATATTCTCACTCACACCCATGTCCACAGCAAGTTTTATCAAATCATAATTTTCTTTTATGGCAAGTGTCTCACCACCAACGAGTTTTAGTTCAACGAGATTTTTTAAAATATCAACATAATCTTCAACATTATCTTTTTGTTTTTTTAACGTCTTATCCTTAAATTGTTCCATACCATAGGCATCATGTAATCCAATGTCTTTATTTTCTTTTGCTAAAGATGAGGAGTTATATGGTCCACACATGTTACACCTTAAATTACAAAAGTTACTAGGCGCAACATATTCCATAGTCTTAAAATTTGGTTCACTCATATCTGTGTTAATGTACTCTTCTAAATTTTCTAAATGCTCATGATATTCACCCCATTCATTAGTAAATTTTTCTAAATATATGTTTCTATGACTCTGACTTGAGTGTTTTTCTTGTTCAATGCAAACCTCACAATATTTTTTTGTTAATGGCCCACCCCCATTCAAAAATTCATTTCTGAAATTAGAATACTCCTCCTCATTATGTAACTCTATAGGATTGGTTGTCCCATATTTTCGTTTGATTAGTCCTTTGGGCCACTGCTTTAAGACACAACAAGATTGTGGTGCGGCGGTTCTATATACAAGAGTATTCATAAATGGTTGTGGACAAAACCACTCTAAGTCTTTTATTTTGATCATTTTCCTATCACCATAAATCGAATCATGCCGTTTGGAAGAAGTTTTTTTCCCGCATACATCACATCTATTAAATTTGCTTGCTCTGCTAATTCGTCAGCATCATTAACACAATTTATATGATCATCATATTGAGTGTCATCTGATGATTGAAGAACATATAATGTATTATTATTTACACCAGTATTTGATAGTTCTCTAAATTTAGACATTGGATACATGTGTTCACAAGAACAATTAATAACTGTATCAAAATTAGGAGATGAAAGCGACACCAAATTATCAAACATAACATTTTTAATTGATACCTTATATTTTTTATCGTCTTTATATCTTTTGTTAAACTTGTAAGCGACATTTTTTATGCCCCTATCCATCTCAAAATTTTCTATCCACTCAATTGTTTTAAAGTTATCAATAAGTAAAGGGACAGTATACTGAGCAAACCATCCGGCCAACAATGATATATTAATAGGTTTGATATTTAAATTCAACAACTCTTGAACTAACCACATCTTACTGATTAACTGCGACTCATTCATAGAATCTAAAACTCTTTTGTGCAAATATCCTTTAGCATAATTAGTTGCATTCTTCCAATCTCTCGCCATCTCTGGTGTATATTTTAAGTATTCCATAATAATTTTAATTCCTCAGTGTCGTTATCCTCACCACTATTATTAAATAAACAAATCTTACACCTCTCTCTCTTTTTCTTTGGTTCCATATCATCTGGAAAGACATTTCCTTTATACCAAGAGTAAATATCACCTTTTGGAAAAACATTTAGAAATGACCTATCATTATGATCATACTTGTCTTCCATATCCTCATGCATATTATACCAAAAATGATTTAGGTAATTGTCAATAGTGGGATAAGTAAAAAATATAACATCTAAATTATTATTAATGTGTTTGTATACCTTTCGCATCTGTCCGCTGTTCCACCGCATGACAGAAGAATTTATCATTGGAGATTGAAATTTTGCAAAGTTCTTTTTGCACACTTCAATATCATTCCACCAACCCTTGACGATATAGGGCTTTTCCATATCAATTTCAAAAAAATATTTCAAATCTTGTTGGATAATAACATCCAAATCAAGATATAAAAATTGTTCCCCTTTTATACCACAAATTCTCTCGTCAAACATATAAAGTTTTCTGTATGCCCAGAACTTTCCGTTTTCATAAGCATCCCAAGTAGTGGGAAGTTGAATATCATAAGATTGTGTTGGTTTATCTGTAAGACAATAAAAATTAAATGGCACTGAACAGTTATTTTCTATCTGTTCTCTTAACTTCTCAACATATTCATTTCCATACTTGTCACCCCACTTGACACATAATATAGTATTTTGCATTTGTCACCTCATTTATATTTATCAGACTTTCTTTTAGTTCCATCTGCCCGTGGTATCAGGCCCTTTGCTTTAAGATGCGCTTTGTCTGTAAACCCTGCTTTACCAGCTTTAAACCTTTTCATGGCATCGGCAGTGTCTGGTGCTTTTTCTGTGTAGAGTTGTTTGAATGTTTTCATCATCCACCACCTTTAGCAATCATGATTGCAGCCATATAATCATTTGCATCTTTCTTATTCTTGTAAACTTTCTTCAGTTCCTTTTGATGTTTACCGCCAGGAGTCATCACTCTTTTACCTTTGACAAACTTATCTGCATACACACCAAATCCACCACCGGGCATCTTCCTAACATCTGCGGCTAGATAAACTTCGCTTGTCCCACCATTACCACCATTGCCATTTCCTGCCCCATTTGAACCTTGTCCATTCCCATTGCCATTTGAATCTTGACTGTCTTGAGATTGGTCTGTTTGTTGGTCAGATGAAACATCTTTTCTAGATAAAAAGTATGGGTAATGTCGTAATGTCTTGAATCTAGATTTTACAGGAACACACTGCATAATCTCTGAATCAAACTTATAGCCTGGAGGACACTCGAAACCATGTTTGTTCTCATTCATCCTCTTAGTTTTCTTTTTCATCTTTTCGATATACTTACGATAGACCGCCGCTTCTGCCGTCTTGCCCATCACCCTAGCACGTTGTTCCATTGCGATTGCCGCTTGTATTTTATGTGCGTGAGTTCTATCCGAACCCTCTATCTTTTTTACACTTGCCTTTGCAGTCTTTACATCTTTAAAACCTAAACCATGTATTGTTCCTCTTGGGTCTTCATCTGTGTATAGGTCAGAATGTTTATCACTCTTTGCGGGTTGGCCTTTCTTGCGAGGTATTCTTGGCGCTTCATTGAATTGTTCTTTTCGTAAATGGGCTCCGAGTGGACTCATACCTGTGATTTCAATTTTACCTGACTTTGGCTTAGATGGTTTAGCAGAATCAGGTGTGTCTTTTACTAAATCTAGATATGCATCTCTAACTGTTGTGTTCAATGTCACATCCTTACCTTGAGCAATGTCCCTAGCATACTCTTCCATATTATGAGAGTATACACGGGCAACTGGTAATTTTGTAAGTGAAATTTGATTTATAAATTCTTCAGCATCACCCGGCATAAGCTCATCAGAGTCTTCGATTATGTAAACTTTTTTGATATTGAAATCATCAACTACAACCTCGTCCCATTGTTCATCAGTCTTTTTGCGTTCAATATAACGAGTCAATGTATCTTGAACTTGCTTGGCATTTTGCAAAAATACTTTTTCTACACCATCCATATATTCTTTGACAATCTTTTGCATTGTTGTGCCAGCTTTTCTTCTTTCAATTCGTGACCGCACTCTTGCTTGGTCATATGCTGCCCGTATATGTCTCCATTTTTTAAAATCGTCATCTCTTGGTGATGGCACCATGTTACCATAGTCATCACCAAATGCCGTGTAATATCTATTCACCAAAGTCTTCAATAATTTTTCAAGACCTCTCTGCATTTTCATAACATCTTTCTCACCCCACGGCCCTCTGAAGAAATTGAAAGCCATCATTCTTCTGCCAGAAAGTTCTGGAATAGACATTACATCTTCTCTTGCTGCCGCTAGAACATTTCCTTCAACTTCAACCACAAGGCCACTACCAGATTGTATGCCTTGATAAATTGACTTCCTATCCATGTTCGCAAATGTGGATATAGAACGTCTTGAGTTTTGAATTGCATATAACTGGTCAAAATATCTAAAGTTTGTAACATGAAAGGTTGTTGTTCTAACTTGTTTTGGAAACACTCTTTTGAAAATAGAACCACTAATAGGTAACCACATTGTATTTGCAACAGAGCCGGGCCCACCTCTTATCGTTGAAGTGGCAGACGCATCTGTGCCATAACCAGCGGGACTAAAGATAATTTTTGACAAACTTTGTTGGTGTGCTATGGGTGCAAAATCGGCACTAGCGACTTCATCAAGTTTGCTCTGAAAACTTTCAAACGACAACTTTGGACTTGATGCAGAAGTTGTGAAGTTTTTCTTTCTCATCACAGTTTTTGCGATAAGTTCCATATCACCTTTTCTATCAACATCAATCACAAATGGCATGTTGATATCTGTTTTCATGTCGTTGATAACAGCGTTCGCTTGGTCAGTCATTTTAGCAATCTTTTTGCCGTATCTACGATGCGCTTGTTTGAAAAGCCGAATGAGTTCTGCGACTGTAATCTGTTTTATATTACGAGCGTCATTTACTCTGTCCATGAAGTGTCTGGTAAACTCAACGTCAATACCTAACGCAGCAAAAAGTCTATCTGCATACTTTTCTACTTGGTCAAGATCAGACTGTGTAATTTTTTTCTCTGCATTCGCATGGAGGCCACCATAGTAACTTTTGCCTGCAAAGTCTCCAAGGTTAGCCACAGGTTGGTATTGTCCCATTGAAGCACCAAAAGCATATTCCTTGAAGTTTTTCATTACTTTGACTCTTTTCTTTCTATTCTTCTTTTTTCGGCTGAAAACAATTTACATAACTCTAATATGTCTTCTGCTTTTCTTATTTTGGTTCTAAATGTTTTAGGACCATTTTTTACAATGTCTAAACTGAACAAATACATTTTGCATTTAAAAAGTTCATCTGCATGTTTGTTCGAGTCGTATTGAAAAATTGTTTCAAAACCACTATCGTCTAACCCAAAAAACTCTTCTCTTACTTCTCTCCTTGCAATTCTTTTAGTTTCATCATTAATAATATCTCTCATCTCTTGATTATATTTTTTATGTAGTTCAATTGTATTAATCTCTATGTCTTGATATGTCACTTCTTTCATTAAATCTTGAAATTGTTCCTCTGTTTCATCAACCAATAAACGATATTCGCCCACTAAAGTTTCACCATCCTTTTCATAATTATACAATATGGTCACATTAGAAAGACTACTATCTGTGTAGTATACATCTATAATTTTATTAGAGAAAATAGCCATGACATATTCCTTTAAGCTTTATTTATTTTAAATAGAAATGTGTTGACAACTGTCGCTGACCCAGATGGAAATATTTGTGCCCGATAAGTTGTATAAGTGTCAGTGCCCGAGACACTAGTTGTGCTAGTAACACTGCCGCTTAATTGGTTATTGGTAATAGCACTCCCTCTTTGTGTTCCACTAACACTTGCTCCAATCGCATATGTTATTTTGAAACCATCTGTCGATGCTGCGGCGGTGCGTTTGAGCCAGTTTCCTAACAAAGTGGCACCATGATCGGCATATTCTTGAATATCACCATTTGAATTTATTCCTACAAGTCCAAACGAGCTAGTGTCAACATCTGTTCCATTTCTTCTCATCAGAAAGAAATCTTGCACTGTACTTGCTGAACCATCTTGCACGCCCGGTGCATCAGGAATGCTTGAAGCAGCAAACCCTGTAGAGGTTGTGTCTGTAAATATTGGAGTGGCAGAACCAGAAACTTCAGTAAAATCAGTGAGTGATGATGCCGTATGTATTCTATAAGTGCCCGCAACATTAGAGTCATCTGCACTACTGTCCGCAACAACCATTAGGTTTATTGCTGGATGTAAAATTGTATCTTGAAAATCAGCTAATGTCATTGCTTGAATGTCACCATTACTATTACGGAAAACTGGAAATCCTGTTCGATCTCTATCATCTCGGGCATCACCACCATCTGGTCCTATACCTGAGAGGCCCGAAAAAGTAGTTTGATAAGCAAAATTAATTTTATCAAATATCACATCAACAGTGTTACCCAACGCACCGGCAGAACCAGTGGGAAAATCTGAAGCTTGCACACCTGAGTTACTTCCACCCGCACTAACCGCTGCTTGTCCAGATGTCAATCTGGTATCAGTTATTGAAGCCATATCTGTACCACTATTTGACACAACGGTGAGCAACGCAGACGGGTCTAAAGAATATTGAAAAATCGCTTTTTGTTGATGTAACACAACTTGAGCGTCAGTCATTTCTTGTAGGTCACCATCACTATTGATAAACAGTGGTTTTCTAACAGTCATGATTTACACACTATTGATTGTTCTAACAACCATTCCAGCGGAGTCTATAATATTGAATACGGAACCTACTAAATCTGTTGCTGATTCATGAATGATATCGTCTGAGTCGGTTTCATCAATAATATTATCTCCCGCATTTGCACCCGCACCATCTGTTCCACCAGATTCAATCACAAGAAATGCACCTCTTGTTTGGGTGCTAATCTCAATTGTGTTGATTGGGACAGACGGGATTTGACTAAAGGTCACTATGCCCGTCGAGGAAATAGATATTGCATCCACATCACTAACCGAGCCAATAGTACCAGCATCTTTAATTACTATATCATCAACAAATGTTACAATACCAGTTGATGCAATGGTGATAGCAGAGGTTGATGAAGCCACACCAATAGTTCCACCGTCCTTAATTAGAATATCATCTTTGAAAGTAACAATACCGGCAGAAGATATTTGTATGGCATCAGTTGCTCCCACAGAGCCAATATCACCATCATTAGGAACCGTGATATTGCCAGTAACTGTAAGAGTGGTGCCATCAAATGTTAGGTTTGCTTCAGCGTCAAGTTCTGTGGTGGTTGCGCCAATTGTAACCAATTCATTAGCAGTTGCATTATTGACCGCCGTGACGCCGGTATTAAGAGTTGACCCGTCTCCGAGTGTAGTGTAAATCTCATTGAAATTATCATTGATTTTATCACCAGCGACCCGTAAGCTATCACCTGTTCCATCATCGGCTACTGTGCCTATTCCTATTATTTGAATTGCCATTTTTGTTTTCCTCTAACGTATTTATACTATCGACATATCAAGAGAAGAGTCCATAGAAACTAAACTAGAATCAAAAGTTGGGATGCCAGGCACGGTATATGATGAATTGTTTAGTATATCACTTCTTGTCTGAAGCTCAAACAAAGCTTTGTCGCCAACATTTTGAACAACAAAATCACCATCAGTTACTAGTTTGGTTCCGGCACCGAAAATATCTATTCCACCCTCATCTTGAGCGAAATCCGTGGCATCTAATACAATATCATCACCATCTTCAGTTATAAGCTGTTCCAGGCCTATAATATCCTCTGCTCCATCAAAAATAATAATTCCCGTGTTATCAGAGTGTCCTGTTTCCACAGACTCAAATAATATCTGGAAGCCAGTTCCTGACTCATCAATTAGGAAGAAACCAGCATTCTCTGCGTTCTCGTTTGTTCCATCCAGTAAGATATGGTCCGGCCCACTATTATCCTCTAATGCTACACTCAAACCTTCTTCAGATAAAATATCAGAACTTATAGCGAGATTATCAAATGTGTTTTCTCCAAAGTTCTGGAAAGGAACGACACCAGTTTTTGAGGTGTTATCCTCTAATTCAATACGGAGACTCTCTAGTAATAATTTTTCATTTAGATTAGGTCCAGTTGCATTTTCTAGTAATATATCATCTCCGTGAGTACTGGCAACTGTAGTTCCATCCTCTTGTTTGAAAGAGCCTGCTTCAGTTTGTTCTAATAATATGCCAACAGTTTCAGAAGTTACATTAGTATTTGTTGCATCCTCTCCTATATCAATAATGCCAGTTCTCACAAAGTCTGCCAGAGGGAACGTGGATATGTCTGCGAGTTCTGGGCCTGAACCGGCATCCTCTGATAAAAGTTGTCCCTCCTGTCTAATATCAACTGGGAAGAATGTTGGAATAATACCAATCCTTCTTTTCTGATGCGCCTCTTGTGGGGCTTTACTGCTAATTGTACCCAGTTCTGTCTCTAACGCATCAGCACCACCAAATGGTGTTGCCAAACCTACGACCCCGAGGGATGCGGTAGATGGACCAGAAGATGCTTTTGTGGCCACTTGAAGTGTTGTGGTGTTGATTACAGAAACATCTGTGGTTTCACCAAAACGTAATGGACCACTGCCAGATATTGGTGATGTTTCTGGAACTATAAATCCACCATCTTCATTGATGATTGCATTGTGATTTATGCCATTTGGATTATCAATACGCTCAAAAACAATCTTGTTTTTAGGATCATGCAACTCATCCTCTAACTCCAGTGAACTTCCGGCATCTGTTCCATCAGAGTCAGTTCCATCTAATAGAATATCACCTCTATCATCGCCCTCGTTGAAGTCAGTTGCATTTAAAATAAGATTATTAGTTGTTGTCCCAGATGTGGCAGACTCTTCAAGAATATTATCGCCCGCATCTTTTCCAGAGCCGTCTGTGCCATCAAGTGCCAGAAACTCAACTATCCCAGTGCTTAGAGAGTCCTCTTGAACTATAACATCTTGTAGACTACCGGGCGTCATTTCAAACGCAGCAAGTGCTCTTTTTACTGCTATGGGTTGATCACCAACGAAAGAACTTATTGTCATCAACTTACTATTAAGGACTGGATTAATATCTTCAAGTTGTTGTGCAATCTTAACCTTACCAAAAACAGCAAAGCCTGATGGATGAACGGCTTTTTTCAACTCATCAAGATAAGCGTTTGCACCAACCCCAGTTTGAACTTCATACGAGAATTGTTGGTAGAAGAAAGAATCTTGTAACCTGTTCAAGTCTTCGCCAAGTATGCTAGAAATATCACTACCATAACCACTAGTATCAGTTCTAAAAGTATTAACAGAAGCTGTTGCTTTTGCAATGTCAGCGGTGACAATAGTTGCAGAAAATCCACCAGAAGTCGTGATAGTAGTTGTTCCAGCAGAAAAATCTATTCCATCCACTTCATGAATAACACTACTGCCCGCATGTTTTGCAGAGGAGTTGAAACCATCTAGAGCAAGCACACCTGTCTCTGGTTCAATCTCACCTAAAAGAATACCACCCTCTTCTAATTCAATAACACCAATAGAACCAGTCCCACCAGCATTGCTGCTTTCATCTATTATCTCAGAACCAGCGTTGGAGCCATTGGTATCTGTGCCATCTAAAAGAATTTTTCCTGTATCATCAAAGTCACCATCTAATATTATTCCAAAGTTTTGTCCATCATAAAAATCAAAAGTGCTTTGTTTGCTAAATCCGATTGTAACAGCTTCGGCTTCATTTATTTCAAGAATTATTGTATCACCAGATGCTTCTTCAACGATACGACCACCAGCATTTGTCCTACCAGAGGAGAACCCTGATCCAGATGCATTGATGACCTCATCTGTTCCATCCAATACTAGGTGGTCTTCAGAAATAGTAAAATTCCTAAATGGACCGGCACTCTCTAAAACTATCTCTTCAGATTCTTTACTGAAAACAACATCAGAAGATGCATCCTCAAGTAAAGGAGCGTTCTTTTCTGTTATTGTTTCAATTCTAAATTCTGTCCATATTGACTCTGGAGACACAATAAAAGTTTGACCAAGAGTTTGAATAATCGCTTGAGCGGTAACAACATTTCCATCAACATCAACTTTTGACTCACCAGTGATTGTTTCTCCTACAACAAAATCTATACCATTGCTTGAGATAAATTTCATATCAGCGGCAGCATCTAATATGAGTGCTGTTGCACCAGATGTTCCACCAGTTATCTCTTCACCATTCACAAATGGTCCATTTGTTGATGGACTTTCAAATGATAAAGATGTATTGTCTGCAAGAGTGATTGCGAGACCATTAGGAAGTGTGCTTAATGTTATGCTTGTTTGTGATGTAACATCTTGAACAACAGTGCTAGATGGAAGTTTAAACGTAAGAGCGGCATCCTCACTTAAAGTGACTCTAGTGTTTAGAGTAAATGTCTCCGTAGTTGAGACACTTTGAACAATGGTGCCTACAGGAATACCAGTCCCTTCAACTACCAAACCGGCTTGAATCGTGCCGGTAGAAACTACGACTGTTACATCAAAACTATCAACTGCATCAACATTAACGATTGCCGTCGCAACAGTTCCAGTGACAAACATTTGTTCATCTATGGTTCCAGAGTTATTATCAAGTGTAACACTTTGAGTGGCAGTTTTACCATCAACTAAAGCCGTTGCGGTTGCTTTGTGTGTGAGTGTAGGAACATGAACACCAAAAGTATCTTTCCACGATTGGTCAGTTAAGTAAGCACTTGTTGGAGTAATCCTTGGAGGCTCAAATTCAGTATCAGATATTTTTCTTCCTGCCGTAAATTGAACTGTATCTAACCAAGTTCTCGCTGGTTGTCTGCCCCTTGGGAACTCTCTTATGAATTTTTTAGTTGTTTCCTCTGCATCCTCTCTAACTAAGACACCGCTATTGTCCTCAAGGAGAAAAAATGTTTTTTCAATAAATGAATTTGGCTCTGTACGAAGAATATCACCAGTGTCATCTTCGAGGGCAATAAACGCATCGCCAGTTAGTTCGTCTGCATTTAAAACAATAGGTTCACCATCTGTTTCATCAACGATGCCCGTATGTGGAAACCCCTCATCATAAAAACCATCATCAGTTCCACCACCAGAAAGCGTAAAGTAACTTTCTATAGAGCCAGATGCATCCTCTAAACTTATTGGGAGAGCATCCGTAGTTTCAAGTGGAATTCTCACTACATCCTCAATAGTAGTTTGAAGAACTTGTGTGTTGGCATCGAAACTTTGTACAGTGCCAGTATGAGTTGTTAATGATTCTCCCGCAACAAATGTTCCAGAAACGTCTTTGACAACAAAATTAGCTCTTGCTATAACGTCCGGCGGTTCAGTTGTAGAATAATTTGCGCCCTCATCTTTTACTATTATTTCATCTATTGCACCAATGTCAGTTGTTGTTGAAAATAAAACAGCCGTTACTGGATCATCGTAGGTGCCATCTGCGGCTAAAAACTTTGTGCCTACTGCTTGGTCAATGGTGACAGTCGGAAGACTAGTAAATCCATTTCCTTTGTTTGTAAGATGAACTCTTTTAATTTCACCAAGATCAACAGTTGCGTCTTCAAGAATCATTTGGTCCGCACCAGTTGTGTATTCATCAGACACAGGGTCCGGTAAAAATTCACTTATAAGACTATGACCTAAATCGGTGGCAGTTGAAAGGCCGCCAGTTTCTAACCTCAATATACCGGCAGGGTCAACAAATCTCAAACTAACATCATTCGCAAGAGTAATTCTCTCACTAATAATAATATTGGTTTGAGATGTGACCGTTATGACTGTAATACCCTCAGTAAGGCCAGCGCCATAAACAGTCATGCCCTTGATAATCGTTCCAACATTATTGTCTAATATAACAGTGGTGCTATTTTCCACAGCGCCGTTTGTTATTGCGGTTGCTTCATCATTTAATCCTGACTCTAATGCAAACTCAAAAGTTTCTAAGTGTTCAGTGGTGCCGTCCTCATACACAAGATAATCATCGGCGTCAGTAGAACTATCATCAGTTCCATCTAAAGCTATTGCACCATCAACAACCGAAACAAATCCAGTTGGAAGTGACACATTATCCTGTGTGCTTGCAAAAACTAGAGGGTCACCAATTTTATAACCAGTACCAACATTGTCAATGATAACACCACTAACTGAGCCTGTCTTAATAGATGAGACTTCAGCGGTGGCCGAAGCATTACCAAAGTCATCATTAATGTCTATATCTTCAGTTGATGAATATAAAATACCGTTATTGTCAACTGAAACTTCTTTCAGTATGTTTAGAATTGTAAATTCTTGAATTACATTTCTAGTTAAAGAGATACTTGTTATTTTTTCTCCAACTATGAAATCACCATCTTTGTAAGAAATAGTAAATTCAGTTATGTCAACACCATTTTGTGTAAGAGTGGCAGATTGAGCAACTATGGCCGTTGCACCAGATGTTACCCCAGTAATTTTTTGACCTACTATCTCATCACCTTGTGCATCAGATATTGCAGTGGTTCTAATTATTAAATCTCTACTAAAATTACCATCGGATGCCCGCATCATGAATTTTCTGGGATAGACTATCTCAGCGTCTAAATTTAATAAGATTCTGATGAAAAGCTCAAAACTCTCACTAGTTCCTTTTAGTCTATAAAGTTCACGAATATTCTTTATTAGATTTCTTCTATCCAGAGTTGGGTTAGTTGTATTTTGAGGATTGTAACCAACTGTGCTTTTAGGGATTGCAGTCATAAATGAGGTGCTTAGTTGGTCTAAGAAATCACCTATGGTTCTGTCTGTATCTGCGTAGTCTAAAAGTTGTTGAATATTCTGAACAGGATTGCCTCTATAACGTGTGATAGTTCCTTCAGAGGTAGAAGTTGCTCCAACAATAGTCTCACCAGTGATAAACTGTTGCGTTGAGGTTATGAATAAACGATTGTTCCTTTGGTCATCAATTAATATTGTGGCTGTCGCTTTAGATTTAGAGCCAGTGATTGTTTCTCCAACGGTAAATTTACCCTCTGAATCTTCATATACAATCTGGTTGCCATCTTCATCTAAAATATATTGAACATCAACAGTTTCTTGTAGAATATTATCAACTTGAGCATCCACAAGCAATTCGGCAGCTTCCAAATACTCATAATAGTATTGAAGAAGTTTAGAAAACAGCGGATTTTCATCTCTGACAAAATCTGGCAGTTGTCCATCAATTAGTGGAGATATTTTTGTCGTCAATGTTGCCGATGGTGGATTATCATATGGAGCCATTTTAGTAACCAGATGCTATGGATGTGGTAGACGAGGTGGCTAGTTGACTTGAACTAGCGACATTAACATCACCAATCTCTGTTGTATCAATAGAGGTAGTGATGGATGTATTTTCTAAATCTATTTCAAGAATTTGATTTCTAACTGGCACGATATCAAATGAGTCAGGTATAGCGGTCACTCTAATTTGAGTAGAGGAAGAACCGTCCACATCTGAAACTGAAGTTATATTGATAGGATTTATACTTATTGTGCCAAGTGCATAATCAATGGTGCCAGCAGTATTGTCTATATAGTTTTTGACCCCCGCTAATACATAGTATCTTCTTACATTGCCATTACCGTCATCATCAAAAAAATGTTCATTAGCAGTGTCGCCTAAAACCTTAAATCCTGTGGATGCAGTGACTCCTCCTTGATCAGAATTATGTCTAGCATGTGGATTAAAAATCCTATTATTAAAAAATATCGTATACCCTACTTCTTCATTTAGTGTAGGGGTAAAGAACTTTGCCAAAACAACTTTAGTTATATTGCTGGTAATCGCATCATCAGTGTCATCAATCAACCTTGTCACTTGAGAGTGTCTGAAAGAACTATTAAATGATTGCAAATTATTTTTATTGAAGTTTATGAGAGTATCATTAATTTTACTTGCCAAAGCGGTTGATGTTAGTGTTGTAAGATTAGAGTTAAACCTTGCCGAAACATCTAATACGAGAAATATTGTTTCGGGGTCAACGATAACAGGTGTGATTGAAGCAACCGTGAATGGAGATAAATCTTGAACTAATCGTTCTTTCTCTGCTTGAGGTATGAGATTGCCCGTGGTTGATTTAATTGATATGAAAACTTTTCCAAACTCTTGAGTTGAGACAACTCCCAACGATGAATCAAAAGAGCCACTTTCTCCACCAAAAACAGAGACCGCTTGAGTGTTTGGAAAGAACCTTTTTACAAATGTTTTGTAATCTTCAACGGTAACACAACGACCTTGTGAAGCATAATCTAATGGGGCGTTAAATTTTATCGAGTCGATACTCTCTGGAAACGCACCACCACTAGCTGGCTCGACAGTAGAAACTTGAACGTCCACAACCGTATCAATTGCAGCCGCATTTGTAAACGTGGTGGCCTGGTTTGCGTCTTCTCTATTGGTCACAACATAAGTCAGTATTACAATGTTACCATCTGACAGCGCCGTTCCTAAAACACCGTCACCAAAGTAAACTTCAAACAGTCCAGCTTCAACCTCTTGTAAAAAATAATTCTTACTTGTTGAGGTAACTTGTGAAATGTCTGTTGTCTTAGTGTAAGTTGCGCTTGTTGTATCAGTCGAGGAGTTTTGAACTGACACCGTTAGTGTATTCGTGTCCGCCCTATTATCTGTCAAAAGAAATCTTTGATTAACATCTCCTGAGTCAACAGTATATTGAGTTGTGATAAATGTGCCTTCATATATCTCAACATCCAAAAATGGAATAGAGTTTCCTGTGTTTGCAGAGGTTAGCTCCGTTATCGTGACAAAATTATAATCAACATCATTCACTGAACTTGTAAAAACAGTTCCCGCTGGAATTGCACCTGTTGCTTTAGTCGAATCAAATAAGGTAACGTCGATAACTGCTTTTGGTGCCCTTGCAGATGCTGGTTCATATCCTAAAGTTTTTGCATGTGATACCACACTGGAGCGAAGAGAGGAACTGTCAAGAAACATCTCGTTTGCAAGCATGTTCATGTTGAAACCAAGGTAGTGAGTATTGTATGCTAGAATATCTAAAAGAATACTTAGACCAGAGCCTTCAAAGTTATAATCTGTAAACTCATCTTGAGCCTCAAGAAAAGTTTTAAGATTGCTCTTTACATCATCAAAGTCAAATTCTGAAACAATTAATCTTTTATCATTTGTTGCCATTATCGTAATCTCTCTAAAAACACATCTACCTCTACAAGTTCTGTGGGTGCATTAAGAATAAAAAATGTAATTGTCAATTCATAAATGTTTCGGTCTAAGTCTGGCCTTGCGCTAACATTCATCAGTCGAACTCTTGGCTCAAAATTCTCTATGATATCCTCAACTCTTTTCGTCAGCATTATGGCCACAAACGGCGTCATATTTTCAAACAACATGTCTCTCACACCAGAACCTAACTCTGGATGAAAGGGTCTTTCAAACACATTAGTCAAGATCAAGTTTCTAACAGCACGTTTGATATTC
>VTLG01012398.1_pt1 | contig 19513 bp, 44 predicted proteins | sample 4694571 | NCBI WGS metagenome assembly VTLG01 (sample SAMN12604809, study PRJNA352737) | marine metagenome | biome: ENVO:00000447; feature: ENVO:00000209|ENVO:00000569|ENVO:01000036; material: ENVO:00002151; isolation source: viral sequences binned using virsorter ...
GAGAACTCAGCTTCTTCTGATGTCATTAGTTGTCAGCTATCTTTGATATAGCATGACTTAGAAACTCACCATGTCGAGCTTCTGTAATGAATCCTGTAAGTTTTGGAACTTTAAACTCCTTGATGAAAGAAGCTGCAATTTCTTTTGCTTTATCAGGATTGGTTTTCATTAATTCCTTAAGCTGATCTGTGATAAGAGTTCTAGCTTCAGTAGTTATTGGGGGATTTGATTCAGCTTGCTTTGATACAGGCTCAAGTTTTTGATTAGGCTTGGTATGAGTTCTATCAGTACCAGGTTCTTTAGTAGGTGGTTGATTTAATGACATAGCATCATCATCAATCTCAGAACCTATACCATAAGCAGCACCAAGAGCATATCTTCTGGTATATGTGATTGATATACCAAGATCGTGCATGATGTTATACCCTTTAAGTTCTTTCAAAGGTAGTTTACTTTCAAGTTTTTCATCCTTGAAGTAAAGAGTTGTTATACAAACTGTAAGTGTTTGTCCTGACTCTAAAGGTATAACGTCAAATGTTTGAGTATGTGAAATACCTAATTCAGTTGCAGGTTGAAGAGCTTTGAGGACATCTTCGAGAGTTGAATACTTACGTTCAGTAGTAGTAGATCCTCCTCCTTTTTTGTCTCTTCTTGTTTCTTTTGCTATACCTGTTCTATCAGCAGATTTAACTTTTGATTGAAAGATAGCAAGAGCTTCAGATAATGTCTGAGGCTTTTCTTTTGTGGTCATTAGTTTAATGTACTAAACTATTTAATTATATACCTTATATAATGTTTACTGCAAGGCTGCCTGTAACAATGTGTTGAATTGTTCTGGTGTCAACACCATTCGCCATTGTCCTCCCCTAAACCTGACCATACTCGCAACAAAGTCTACTCCTGCATTTTCTCTCTGCACTTCAACTTCTCTAGGCTTAACAAGACAGGCTTGTGATTTATCTTTCCAATCAGCCACCTGTATCACGCAATTTGGTACACCATGAATATCTCCAACATCTCCAGGAATCCCTGCTGATAAATTTCTTTGACACTCAAAACCAGTAATTTCTGTTAAAAGTTCTGCTGCTTCTCTTTCAGCTTTATCTCCTTTACGCTTCTGTGGGTTACTCATCCTTGTAAATCTGCAATACGTTGATCTAATTGTTTTATCCGCAAACAGTATTGTTCATCAGTTATTTCATGTCTAAACCAACTATCTCCAAGACAGGCTACTTCATTATGTAGTTTTGCAATTAGATATTTTTTTCTTCTATCAAGTTCTTTGTAAAAACATTTCATCTTTTACCACCCCATTTTCTTATAACCTTATTTTTAAGCTGTTCTTTCTTTTGTCTTGTAATTGTTAAAAAACAATCATCAAGTTCATCTATCAAGCCATCAAACTCTGCCTGATCTGACATTTCTAATGATCTCTGGAAGTTAACAATCGAAGCTCTTAACAGTTTTAAATCTCTTCCAGAAATATCAAGTATATATCTCATAATTAAAAAATGGATAATTGTTCAACAGCAACAGGAAGTTTATTTTCATCTCCCCATTGATCTGCCATTGCTGATGCTATACCAGTAAAAAATTTGCTTCTCTTCTTTGATATGACATCTTTATCAGCTTTACCATCTCCCATCCACCATGTTTTTGATTTCTCCTTTACTGGCAAAATTTTTGTCTCCTCGTAAACATTATTTGTCTGTTTCAACAATGGTAAATTTTTTAACCAAAGACAGGTTTTTTTATATTCTTTATGTCCGAACTCATATGGTTGAATCATCTGATCTGCCTCTCTGATATGTGATGAGATAACAGATACAGGATTTTCAATACAGATATAATCTATTGGTGCATCCATTAATATTCTCACGAAATCAAGTGCTTTTTTTCTGAGATGCAAAGGTTTCTTACCTTCTGTAAACCATCTTGCACCTGTATTGGCAAGATGAGTACAGGGAGGATGTGCAATCATCATTTTCCAACCTTTATCAAGATGCTCAAGAACATCTCCCTTGATATGTTGACCTTTGGATTCTGTATCTAAGATGTCGCAAGACCAAGCATCATGTCCTCTGGCAGCAAAAGCATCTCTGACAATGCCAGAATATTCACAGGCAACTAATACTTTCATCTTTTAGTCCACTCCGAAATAAGTTTCCTTAACTCAGCTATACGTTTCTGAGCAGCTTCTGTTTTTTGTTCTTTAGTCATTGCTTTAACTCTTCCATAAGTTCAGCTATTGTTTCACTTGTATAACCAAATTCATCTATCAATTTGTTATATGAAAAGTATTTAACTTTTGCATTTTTAGAAAACAAACCATTTACTAATTCACTTTCATAACTAGGCACAACCCATTTTGGTTTAATTTTTAATTTTTTACAAAAATAATCATTTTCTTTTGGAACAAAATATTCATAAGTTGTTTCAGACTCAGGATCATAAAAAATTTGACCTTTGTATGGATTTTTTGGAAAATCTGGCATTTAGAATAACTCCTGTTTTGATTCAAATTTTGTCCATGCTTCCTGCCATGCAGTTTCGCATCTTTCAGTAGGTTGGTCATTATTTAAAATACACCTACCTTCATAAGCCCAGATCGTATTACATACATCTGGTACTAATCCATAGTTTAATTTCAACATTTCAATGTAACAACCAAGTTGCTTATCAGTTGAATAAGGTTCTTTCCAATACATATCAACATCTTCAAGATAAATCATGCCATCTTTACCACGCTTCCTGATGTCATATTTAGAATTACCTTTGGTTTTTAGGTCAATCAATCTAATCTTGTCAGCCTTAGAATCATATCCAAGTAGATCAAGCTGACCGCCAACTGATTTATCTGGTATAGACATCATAAGTTCAACAGCCATTGGTTCAAAATGTGTGAACAATTCATGTTCAAGTAGAGGTGCTACCCATGCTTCGTAGTCTTTAGGATCAATCTCTCCACTACCAAGCATTTTTTCCTGGAGACATTCATGTACTGTCTCGCCTCTGGGTTGCCAGATATATCTATAGGCTTCAATATTTTCTTTAGCCTCTTCTGTCAGTTCGTTACAAACTTCTGTTGTAGAAAAAGCAAGCCATCTTTGTAAAGTCTCATCAAAGTATTTGTGAGTCTCCTGATCTCTGAAGATAGCTAATGGTTTTAATAATTCCACAGTTTTCATTGGTTACCCTCCATCATTTCTTTAGCAGTTTTGCCAAGTTCAGCAAGTGTAGGTGGCATTGGTTCTGGTTTAAATATTTTTGGTTGATGTTGTGGCTCTTCTGGTTTGAAGGATTGCTTCAATGGAAATAAATCCTTCCAGCCACCTGCTATAGCGTTCTCAAGAGCTTGTTTTCTATCCTGTGTAGGAAATGACCTTAACTTCTTAAAGATGCGGTTAGCAACGCTTGTAGAGCAAGTTCCCTTATTTTTATATCTGATACTCCACCATTCAACGAGAAGATCAGAATAATCTTTCAGGTCATCAGGTATTAAATCTGCTGTAATTGTTGGAGAACTGAAAACATCTGTAGATAATACAGGAGCAGTTTTTCTTCTGGACTTGGTTTTCATGTCCTTTCTAATCAGTATCCTAAGATAAGCTGACCTTGAAGTTTCTTCATCTCTGTTCTGATCGAGCCATTCAATGAGGTCTGGATCAAGAAACATAGTAATTTTGGTTTTTGCCATTCATACTGACTAACTATTATTTATTATTAGAGCATGACATCATATGTGTCAAGAGGTTGTTACTGATGCTATATAATTAAATTCTTGCAAAACCCATTCATTATATTAATATAAGTATATATAATATAATTATCTATATATAACTACTTATATACTCTATAAAAAAAGTATATATAATATTATTATATTCTTTTTCTTTTGCTTCTTTTCTTTTTCTTAATATCGCCATTCATTACCAGGTTATGACTATGTGATATACTACTTATGTATATCGCCATTCATTATGAACAAAAACTTACAAAGAATCTGTGTAGCTGTTGATGTAGATGAATATGAAGAGCTAAAAAAATTTTCAAAATCTGGTTTATCTACAGGATTTTTAATCAGGGAAGCTATACATGATTTATTAGTAAAACTTAGAAAAGATTAAGTTTTGGAATATTTACCTTTTTCTATTTTTAAAAGTGTAATCAGTTCTTCATATTCTTTATCTGAATATGATCTTTTATCTTCTGGAATGAAATCAGACCAATCGCAGCCATCAGCCTTGATTTCTAAATCAATGCCATTGAATTTATATTGAAATTCTGCACCATCAACTTTTGAAATAAATTTTTTAATCATAATTAATTACCAATTAAAGGGATTTCCTCTACCATGTGATTCTGTTTTACTTTGAAAAGCTATACGATCACGTTCTTCTGGAGATAGTGGCGGCTCACCTGAGTTACCATATAAATATTCAGGTGTAGGGTCATAATCTTCATAAGGACTAATATAATCATCATAAAGATCACCTTCATCACTCCACCACTCATCTATTAAATCCTTATCATCAGGAAATGATCTGGCATATTTATCTTCAGAATGATCTATGCAATAAAGAAAAAACCACTCTTGAAAATCTCCAATAAGTTCTTCATATACAAAGTTATCTTCAGCTAATTTAAAAGCATGATCTTTGCATAATTCTTCAAACTTCCATGCTGCATGAACTCTGTCCATTTCTTGCATAACTTGATCTGGTAATGGGTTATCAATCATTTTTTAAATGCCTCCTTATCCCACTCATCAAAACCATTTTCTTTAGCTTCATTTTCATCTACTTCTAAACACTCATCATATTCCCAATCTCCTACACCTCCCCAACCATTATCTATAGCACTAAAGTTAGCACCATCTAATACATAATCTCCACGTTGTTCCCATATATCATCAGGTGTAATTGAATCAGGAACTTTAATGTAATACTCATAACAAGTCATTGAGTTAGCAGTAATACGATAGTATTTATGTTTTTTAGACATTTTCTTCCTCCTTGATAATGTCATGTATTTGTCCAACTTCCCAACTATCATCAGCAGGTTGTTCACCATTGTCAGTAATAACGTAGAAGTGACCTATGTTATTTTCTAATTTTTCTCTAGCTTCCTCTTCAGAGTTAGCATCAACACAAATAATTCCTGTTTGTGTAACAGTAAATTGATAATCAGCCATTATTCCCACTCCACATAATAAGTTTCGCTTGGTGCAGATACTTCTAAAATATCTCCATCACTAAAGAGATCACACCATTCGTTTTTAAATTCTTCAGAAATTTCTTCTAAATTATTTATACATTGACTAGGAATCATATCAGCTTCCTCTACCAGTTCATCTAAACTAATAGTAGCTTCATTCTGATCGCTTAATTTATCTTGAATTAATTGAACAGCATTTTGCCAATCTTCCTTGTAGTCTGCATATTTCCATTGTAGGAAAGCTGCTCTATCAAGCAAAAGTCTTTGTTTTTTCATAATGAATTTTGTAATTTGGAAAGTACTGGACTTACAAGATTCATCAGCCAAGAAACAAAGCTAGCTCTGATTACTCTATCTATGCCAGTTAATTATTTAGTGATTATCATGCGAATTTATCATCAGGTTTATAAATAAATTTTTCATCAGGATCATTAAATCTTAAGTAATCTCTAAAATTACATAAATCATTTAATGTTTTTTTGGCAGTTGTATATTCAATATCTGCACCTGCTTCTTCAATCTCATCTAACTTCCATTCCATGTAATAGATAACATCATTAATGGATTCCCAATTAAATTGATAATTGTATTTTTCTTTTCTTTTCATAATTTTTTTAAGTCCTTTTTTAATTTGGTTATTTTTGTTAAAACATTTACTTTTTCTTCTATTGTTAAATCTTTTAATTTTTTCATACATTTTTCTATTTCACTTTCAACTGTTTCTTTAAAAGATTTTATCTCTAAAGCATTATGTATATCAGGTACAACTAATTCATCATAAATTCTGTTATACCATCTATTAGCAGTTGATGTAGATATTTTAAAATGTGATTCAAAATATTTTATACAACTTGATCTGGTCTTTTCTTTATCAAGATAATCTTGAGCCAAGTCTTTAGCTTCATGCCTTGATTCTTCCCATTTATCTGTAGGTAACATTATTCAACCTCCTCTACAACAATTTCTAAGTCAGATTTATGAAACTCTAATCTATCGTCATCAGTCTCAGCACAATCATCAATTATAATAACTTTATTGCCATAATCCTCAATTACTTCTCCTGATATAAAACATAAAGAGTTATATTCTTTTGTTGTCTTAACGTAATCGCCAACTGTAATAGTCATTATTTTGACCTCCTCCTCTATTTCATAAAAAGATTTACAACCCAATTCAAAATAACAATCGCTGCATAATGCCGTATGCCCTTTTAAATCGTGGTCACAATCCCACTTAAATTCGTCAGTATTCCATGTATTTTTGATGATATTGCACTTATTACAAGTGTTTAATTCATTATCTTCATAATGAAGAAAATGCAATTCAATAGGTGTTAAGTCTTGCTCAAAACGATCTATTAAATCATTTTGATTAATTTCATCTATTTCTTTTTGAGTAAAAGTCATTATTGATTCTCCTCTAATAATTTCTTCTCTTGTTCAGTTAAACAATCATAATGAACCCTATATGCACCATCAGAAAATTCTGTTGGTTCTAAATCTCCAAAAACGTCATAAGGAGTGCAATCTTCATCACAATAAATCTTTTCATCACAACGATCACATTCATGCCAGTTACATTCTGGACATAACCAGCCTATGTATTCATCATTATCAGCAGGTATTCTATTTACAAATAAACCAGTACCAAAAGAAGTTGATCTTAAACACTCTACGCATTTATCTCCTATATCAACTTGTTTACATTTATAAGTCATCATTTATTCTCCTTAATTATCGTAATGTAGGTAATAGTTATCATATATTTCCCATCTACATTCTTCACTATTTTCACCCTCTATCCAATATTCCCCAAAATTCGATCTAATAGGCAGTTTTTCATCAGTAGCATTGTAGTAAAAATCAATCCATAAAGCATTGTTTCTTTTACAAAAATCTCCAATATATTTTTGAATAGCATTTTCTTTATTTCTATTCCACCCTACTTCTATTACATCATCATTTGGAAATTTATCGTCATCAACTTCTATCTTGATGAGCATATAAAGGTTAGCTTTTGGTTTTTTCATTGTTTTAACTCATAATTTGTACATAATCACTAATTTCAGTAATGGACATACCACCATTATGAAATTCAGTAATATCATTATCAAAAAAGCCACTTTGAACTTTTTTAATAGCTTTTTTTGTATTTACATTAAGTTTTAGTAATTCATGTAAATCAAAAAGTACTTCTTCTTTCAAAGTCATTCTTCTATTTCCTCTAATTCCATTGTTAATTTTTTAAAGCCCTCTATATCATCACAATATGGATTTTCTTTTTGTATCTTTTCAATGCGATTCATAGCATGAACCTGATATTCATAAGTATGTGCAGCTAAATGATTAATCAAGCGAATAATAATTACTTGATGTTCCTCCATTAACTGATCTATTCTGCAATTCATAGCAATAATGTGTTTCATAATTAATTAAAATTTAGTTTTAGTTGTTGTTTTTCTATTAATTCTTTTTTATCTTTTTCTTTTTGTTTCTTATCTAATAAATCAATACCTTCTTGACCTAACGTATTTCCTAAGTTATTCATTATTGATTCACTTAAATATTCTCTTAGTGAATAATTTATATCTTCTTCTTCTAAATCAAATAATTCAAAACAAGTGCCTATCATATTACAATCCCATTCTGAATAATCTTTAGGCCATAAATCTATACTGTTTTTATAGAAAGAAATAAATCCATCTCTAGTTGTAAATCTTTGTTTTATTTTTTCTTCTAATTCTTTTTTATAGTTTTTAATTATATATTTAATAAAATCAATAGCATGATTTTCTTCTATTTCTATAAAAATTCTATCTGTTTCAAAGTTATATTCTCTTGGACTTGTAAAACACTTATAAGTTGCCTTTAATGTAAATCCGTCTAATTCTTCATTAAGTGCATCAATATAAAAATTTGTATAATCTTCAGCTATTTGATTATAAAAATATGATCTATTAACACTTAAATAGTTATCCTCTATTACTTCTTGTTCAGATTCATTTAAATCGAATGTATCAGTATCCCATTCTATTTGTTGGCCTATTTGATGGTCTATATCATCATCAATAAATGACTCATAAAAACCATCAAAAAGTATTGTTGATTCTAATTTATTCATTTGAAATACCCTTAATAGTGTTAATAAATTTATTTTTTTTAATAGGTCTATCTCTTTGAATTTTACATTTAGTGCCTTTTTTACCTAACGTATTCATAAAAATATCGTTAGTGCTATCGTATTTAGTCATTTTTCTACCCATTATTTATTCTCCTTTGAAAATTCAATAGCTCTATCTTCTATAGCTATTGCTACATAAGGATTAACTTTAATCCAATTACTTAAGTCTTTAAGAGATAAACCACTCTCAAGAGAATACTCTTGATAGGCTTTATTCCAATACTTAGATTTTTCTTTTGAAGTCCAATTCATATTTTTTCTATCCTTACTAAAGAATATTCATATTCTTCTATCTCTTGATATTCTTCTTCAGAGATAGTATATGGACTATGCTGAACTGTATAATCAATCCTATGTTGAAGTTCATCATTCAACCATTCTTCAGCTTCATATTCAGATTCAAATATCTTGATAACTGGTTTAGTATCAAGAGAATCTATAGCGTAGGTAACTTTATAATTCATAATTAATACTCACATTCAAGAATTTTTCTAAGCATGACTTCATCATTCATACTTATTGCTTTTTGTATGTTTAGATTTTCTAAACATTCAGATGGGTGAATTAAATATTCTCCCATAATTGACTGATAAACTAACCCATTCATGGGTTGCCCATTCATGGACTTAGTTTGTTTTTTGGAAAGTGTCATAATAATATAATGTTATGTAAAAATTATATACTAAATTAGTTTAGATGTAAATAAAGGAAAAAATAAAGCTTTTAAACCTCTAATTCATTCATTCAATTAAATCTCCATACTTGTTAAATGTTTTATTAATATCTGGTATATATAATCTCCCAGTATCTTTGAGTTTATCAAGTGTATTAATAAACCAAACATTATTAACATAGTGTTGATAAGGACTTAAATTTAAGTCCTTGTAATATTTTTCAGAAAATTTCATTTTTTTAATTTCCTTTAATTAATAATGGTTCTTTTTGTACTGGTGTTACATCTATATAGTTTGTATCTGTTATTGATTCAAAGAAGCTAGGATCACATTCAGTATAAATTAATTTTCCTAGATAATTATTTATGTGTCTTGTTGTTGTTCGACTGTACCATTCATTAGTCTTATAATATTTTCCTTTAATTTTTCCTGCAACCGCAGTTTTATAACTATAAAAAATCTCAGTATCCTTGTTAATTTCTACAAGGTTTTGATTTGAACCATAAGGAATAAGTTTCATTTTTGGAAAGTAGTAAGAGTACAATATCATTCTAACATCATGCTAATAAAAACAAGTATCAAATAAAACATTCATTTATTATTTTAATTAATTCATTCATTCATTCATTCATTCATAATTTCATTCATTTTTTCATTCAGAATATAATATTAATTATTTTTTCTTACTTACTATCTAAATTAAATTTATTTTTTTTACTTTTAATTAAATTTTTAAATTTTTATTTTTTTAAATTTTTTTCTTAAAATTTTTTTTCAAAATTTTTAAATTTGAAAATTTTTTTTCAAAAAAAAAATATCTAGATTCTAAAAAAATCTAGATATTTATAATATCTTATAAAATTTATTTATCCATATACACAACTCCCAAAAATACATTTTTGAAATATATAATCCATATCTGAGGCATCTAATAATCCATAATCTGAAGTTGCTAAAGCTTCAATTAAATTTGATTTTAATTCCCCTTTAGTGTTAGGACTCTCAATAATTAATTTTATAGTATTAATAAAATCTCTTACTGTTTTAGTGTCATGTATTTCTATTTCTGTATCATCACAACGATCAACACAAAATATAATTGAATCTAAATCAAATTTATTAGTGTTAATATATATCCCCCCTTCTCTCTCTATTTTTAAAAATCCTTTTTCATAGGCTTTGTTAGGTCTAAAATTAATATAAGCTTCTCCCCAGTATGTAATACCTTGACCTACTGTAATGAATAAATCAATTAAATCTTTATCTTTTATTTGATAATTTGAATTACATATAAAAGAAAATAATTTTTCTTTTTTTCCATGTTGTTTTTTATTGGTTGAACTAATTGTCCATGTTGTTTCTTTGATAGTCATGATTAAAAAAAGTTAGTTGTTAAAAGGTTTTTTTGTTTAAGTTCCCCCTGAGAAAGTTCCCCCTGAGAGAACTAAAAATTTTATAAAACAGTTCTAATTGTCTCGATAAAAGGTAGAATTTCTCCTTTTTCATTAGTGCAATTTCCCCCGTACTCAAAATTCCACTCCTCACAATTAGAAATGTCATAAATATGAACTGGAATAATTGAATCTTTTTTAAACTTGTAATAACCCTTCCATGCTCTACGCATATAGCGAGCAGTACGGAAGGCTAATACAAGATTTTCTACCTTGTCGTCATTTTCAACTAGCCAAGAATATTGTCCTTGTTGAAGAATAACTATTGCAACTCTTGTTGTTTTTAAATCCTTAACTTTGTTTCGTTTGGATTTGATTTGTTTTTTTATAGGCATTGTTTTAAATCTCCATTGTTTAATTTTTGAATTTCTAAGCACCTTTTAAAAGTTGCCATCTGATAATCTGAATTTTTAGAACTTTGAACATTTACCCATAAATTAGTAAATATTAAAATAATAAATCCGATTCCATAAAAAATTAAATTGTATTTCATTAGTTAATATCTCCTAAAGTAATCTGTCTTAATTCTTTAGTAAGACATAATTTTAAAAATCCACTTCTTGTTAAATCTGGATTTTTTAATTGAATAGCCGCATCTAATAATTTAGCTATTTCTGGTTTAAGTGTTACCTTAACCTCGACAGTATTTCTGCCTTTGTTTTGGGTTTTTAGTTTTCGCATAATCGGAAGGATTAAGTTAATTTTGTTTTTTATTGGTTTAGCAATCTCTTAAATTAAATTAGCTTGAGCTTCACTTGATGTTGTTACATCTGGAAGAATGAAAGTTAATCAAAATTAATTTATACTAAACCTATTTAATTATATCAAAAAATAGTTAACTATTCCAGACTTTATTATTATTTATTCTTACTAACTTTTTCAGACTATCAATTTATTTTTCAGACGTTTTCAGACTTCAGACTTTTTCAGACTTGGGGGGACTGTTAGTACAAAAAATTTTTTCTAGGCCAACGCGGGTAACTTAAATATATTTCGTTTAATTTTTTGGTTCTACTCTTATTGAAAGTTCTGGAGCTTGGATGTTTACAGTTTCTACGGATTCACCTATAACTTTACCTAGAGAGTCTAAGATCTGTGCTGCTGTTTGTAGCTGACCCTTTTTAACTGCTTTATTGAATAAACGTACTCTCATGGCTTGTAGACGTGGCAGAAGAGTCTCTCTATCTTTTTCCCAATCTTCATTATTCCAAACTTTAACTCTATTCCAATCATCCCAAGCGGTAGTTTCTGAAATACCTTCTATTGAAGCGTGTTCTAGGACAAGTTGGCGAGTAGTTTTTCCTTCTAATTGACGAGCGTAAAGACGTTGTGAGCGTTTTAGAACATCTGACATAGCAGAACGAACTCTTTTTCTATTTGGTTGAACTATTGGATTATTATTTAGGTTATCTGGGAAGATAGAAGAAGCCACGGACTTGATCTTGTAAAGGGTTGTTACTGGAACTATAACCTAAAAAAGCAGGAATAGGCTATAAATAGGGGGTATAAGATAAAAAAACTGTTATTTTTGATGTATGACGGCTACAAAACAGCAAGAAATAAGTTTGAGGTATGCTCAAGGGGAGGTATTCAATAGTGATAAAAGATTTCGGGTGTTGGTTGCAGGAAGAAGGTTTGGGAAATCATACCTTTCCTGTATTGAGTTGCTCAGAGGAGCTATCAATCGACCTAATGAAGTTTATTTCTATTGTGCTCCTACTTATCGGATGGCAAAGGATATTGCGTGGAAGGAATTGAAGAGGTTAACACCAAATATCTGGATTAAAAGTAAGAATGAGACAGATTTAAGGTTGGAACTGATTAATGGATCAACTATTGAATTGAAGGGAACAGAAAATGCGATGGCATTGAGAGGTAGAAGTCTAGCAGGGGTTGTATTGGATGAGGCAGCATTTATGGATAGAGAGGTATGGGCTGAAGTTATCAGACCTGCATTGGCTGATAAACAGGGTTGGGCTTTGTTTATCAGTACTCCTGATGGTACTGCGAGTTGGTTTTATGATATGTGGTGTTATTGTGGGGAAGAAGAGTGGAATGATTGGCAGAGGTGGAGTTTTACTACGATTGAAGGGGGTAATGTTAAGGAGGAAGAAGTAGAGGCAGCAAGGAGTCAGTTAGATGCCAGAACATTTAGACAGGAGTTTGAAGCTAGTTTTGAGAACTTAACAGGTCTTGTTGCTGTTAGTTTTGGAGATGACAATATTGATAAGGAAGTACAGGATTTACACATGCTTCCCTTGTTCTTGGGTTTAGATTTTAACGTTGACCCTATGGCAGGAATTTGTGCTATTAAGCATGACAATAACCTATATGTGTTTGATGAAATCATGCTAACAGGTGGTGCTACCACTTGGGATTTTGCTGAAGAGGTTACAAGGCGGTATGGAGTTGATCGTAGAATTATTGCCTGTCCTGACCCAACGGGTAGTGCAAGAAAAACAAGTGGGGTTGGTGTTACAGATCATACGATTCTCAGAAGGTCTGGTTTTACAGTTATGAGTCCTAAATCTCCCTGGAAAATTAGGGATAAAATTACTGCTGTCAATACTGCCTTACTTGATGCAAATGGAGATCGAAGAACTTTTATTCATCCAAGATGTAAAGAATTGATAAAAGCACTCAGAACTTTAACTTATGCACCTAATACTGGCTTACCAAATAAAAATCTGGGAGTTGACCATGCTTTTGACGCTTTTGGTTATCTTTGTCTGCAACAATTTAATCTTGCAAAACCAGAGACACTAGGGCAAACTTCGTTTAGAATATATTAAGATACCTAATTCTTACTATGTACCATTCTACGACTAAGAAAAAGAAGAAGAAAAAGAAAGGAGGTAAGAAACGTAGTGAATGTTCCTGTAAATAAAGCGTTATACTCCAGAGTAAAAGCAGAAGCTAAACGTAAATTTAAGGTTTATCCGTCTGCTTATGCTAATGCGTGGCTTGTACGAGAGTACAAAAAACGTGGTGGTACTTACCGAGTGGAGAAAAAACGTGGCAAAAAGTAAACCTAATCCTAGAGCCAAAGGTGGTTTGACCCGTTGGTTTAAGGAAAATTGGGTTGATGTGAAAACTGGTAAGCCATGTGGTCGTTCAAAAGGCGAAAAACGTGGTTATCCAGCTTGTAGACCTAGTAAACGTGTCTCAAGTAAGACACCTAAGACAGTAGGAGAGATGTCATCAGCCGAAAAAGCTAGGTTTAAACGTGAAAAAACAGGTAGTAAAAAGATAAGTTATCAACATAGACGTAAAAAGAAGAAAAAATAACTGTGAAAAACCCAGTTTCAAGGTAATATATTGTTATAAGTAAATTTTTCTTAGAATCATGGCATTTTTTCGTGGCGAAGAAGGCTCTGTATCATTTGATAACGGAACTGGAACAGTTGGAGCTATAGCTTCTACAACAGCTTGGACTTTAGATACTACAAAAGACACATTAGAAACTACTTCTCATGGTGCGACCTCAAGAAGTTTTGTTGGTAGTTTAATTTCTGGTTCTGGTACAGTTGATCTTCTTTACACAGCAACATCTGGAGATGATACTGCTGAAATCATTAGCGATGTATTAACAACAGAAGATGCTGGCGATGCTACATTCAATCTATTTTTAGATACATCAGGTACTAAAAAATTAAGTTTTAACGCAATTATTACAGGAACTTCATTCAGTTCTACTGTTGGAGATATTTCTACAGTATCAGTTAGTTTTGTAACTAATGGTGCTATCACTTCTGCTATCTGATGCCTAAAAAATCTTATTCAGCAAAACAGCGTAAATTGGCTGCTGTTGCTCCACCACGGGATAAGATTACGGCTGCTGATCTTAAAAAACTACGTTCTAAGAAAAAAAAGAAAAAGAAGTGAAACTTACCACTCGCCAAAAAAATTTATTAGAAAAACATTCTGAGCACCATAGCGATAAGCACATGGAGTTTATGAAAAGGCGAATGAGAGCAGGAGACACTTTTACCCAAGCCCATAAAAAGGCACAAGCAAAGGTGGGCAAATGAGAAAACGTAAATCTGTTAGTTTATCTGTAGGTAGAGGAGAAAAATCTAAAAAAGGTGGACTTACTGCAAAAGGCCGTGCGAAATACAATCGTGCTACTGGCAGTAATTTACAAGCACCTGTTACAGAAAAGAATCCTACTGGTAAAAGAGCAGCAAGAAGAAAAAGTTTTTGTGCTCGTATGAAAGGTATGCCAGGTGCATTAAAAGATAAAAAAGGGCGACCTACTAGAAAAGCGTTAGCATTAAAACGATGGAGGTGTTAGATGACTTATTCAATTCCTGGAGACATTAGAACAAAAATTGTTACCTCTACTTCTTATGGCGGTATAGATAGTCCTTTTACTAAAAACAGAGCAATTCTGGACATGATGAAAGGGTGGGAAATAATGAAAGCTGTTACTGAAGGTACAGAATATTTAAGAGCAAATAGTGAGGCTTTTTTACCATTAGAACCAAGAGAAGATTACACAGCTTATATGGCAAGAGTAAATCGTGCTGTATTTTCTCCATTTACTCAAAGATTAATAAGAGCAGCTACAGGTCTTGTATTAAGAAAACCTATAACACTTATTGGAGATCCTTACTGGACAGAAATGTTTAAAATGGATGTTGATGGTTGTAAATCTGATTTAGATGAATATGCAAGAAGAATATTAATGTGTTCTCTTACTTATGGTCAAAGTCATATTCTTGTTGATTATCCTGCTCCATCTGGTGCATTAAGTCTTGCAGAAGAAAGATCACAGAATCGTAGACCTTATTGGATTGAAGTAGATCCTAATAATTTATTTGGTTATAGGTTAGATAGAGAATCTAATTATGGAAATTTAGTACAGGTAAGAATTGGAGAAAAGGCAGTATTGCCTGATGGAGATTTTGGAGAAAAAGTATTTGACCAAGTAAGAGTTATAGAACCAGGTCGGTATCGTGTATTTCGTAAGACAGATCAAGTTGATGCAATGTATGACGTTGATGATAATTCTTATGCTGGAGAGTTTGAAACTGGAACTACAGGAGAAGATTTTAAATTAGCTGAATCTGGTAATTTCTCTCTTGGAGAAATACCATTAGTTACTGTTTATTCTGGTAAAACAGATAATTTAACAAGCAAACCACCTTTACTTGATATTGCATATTTAAATCTTGCACATTTTCAAAGACAGGCTGATTTAATTCATAGTTTGCACGTTGCATCTCAACCAATGCTTGTAATGGAAGGATATGACGATCAGACAAAAGATTTAGCTATATCTGTTAATTATGCAATGGCAACTCAGCCAGGCAACAAAGTTTATTATGTAGAACCTGCTTCAAGTGCTTTTGATGCTCAATCTGCTGAAATAAAAGAATTACAGATGCAGATGGCTACTCTTGGCATCAGTACTTTAAGTCAACAGAAGTTTGTAGCTGAATCTGCTGATGCAAGACGTTTAGATCGTGTTGATACAAATTCTATGCTTGCTATGGTTTCTATGGAACTAGAACAAAAACTTCAAAAAGCATTTAATTTATCTGCTGAATATGTAGGTATTGAACCACCAGAAGTAAAGATTAGTAGAGACTTTGATATTGAAAGATTAATTGGACAGGATATTACAGCATTAACAGCATTATTTGATCAGCAAGTAATAGATAGAGAAGAATTTAGAGATATTCTGGTACAGGGAGAAGTGTTACCTTCAGCAAATGAGGCCAAAACTGAATAATTTGGTAAACTAAAGAGCAAGTACATAAATTACTATGACAAAATCTTTAGGTAAGGTTCTTCAATCTGATGGATCTTATAAATGGGAAATGGTTGAATTTCAACCAGAGGTGGCTGAAACTAAAGCTACAACAGAAACTAAAAAGAAAGTTTCAAAAAAGAAAACTACTAGCCCACTATCTGATTAATTAATTCATGGCAATCGAAGAAAAAGTAATTCAGCCTGAGTCTGTGACCAACGCTGAACAGCCCGTGGCTGAAGCTGCTTCACAACCAACACAACCACAAGCTCCTAATTTAGATTCTGTAAAAGCAGAATATGAAAATCAATTATCTGCATTAAAAAAACAAGTTGCAGATGAACAAGAAAAATTTAAAGGTATCAAGACAAAACTTGATGATGTTTACAAACAAAAAGATCAAGAACGTAAACAGGAATTAGAAGATCAAGGTCAATGGAAAACTCTTTGGGAGGAGGCTAACAAAACAGCCCAAGAAAAAGAGCAACAGATAATGACTTTATCTCAGCAGTTAGAAGATTTAAAAACTTCAAACGAAGTAGCTTCTACAAAAACAACAGCATTAGCAGCTATCAGTAATTTAGGTGCTATAAATGCAGAACAAACTTTGGCATTGTTACAAGGAAAGTTACAAAAAAATGCTGAAGGTAAAGTAGTTGTTCTTAATGGTGGGGTCGAACAAGATTTAACAAATTATCTTACGGGTCTTAAAAATCCTGGTAGTGGTTGGGAACATCATTTTAAACCTAGTAGTGCTGCTGGAATGGGTGCAAAACCTAGTCCAACCAGTAATGCAGGTGGAGGTCAACCTAACCCCTGGAAAACGGGCAATATAACACAACAAATGCTATTATCGGAACAAGATCCTCAACTTGCAGCCGTGCTCAAGCAGGAGGCTCAAACTAAATAGTTGATTTCTGTGAAATCGACCCCCTTATCTGTGATTAGGGTATCGCAAACTTAAAAAGGTAAATCTGAATGGCTGCTCCGTTTCAGAATTATTCTGGCGGTGTCCTACTAGCGGACATCGTTAAAAGAAATAATTTTAGTGCTTACGTTTCTGAAGCTATTAAAGAACGTAGTGCATTTATTCAATCTGGTGCTGTAGTTCGTAATGCGTTGCTTGATGCAACAGCAGGAGGAACAAGAATACAAGTTCCAGAATTTAACCCAATCGCACCAACTGAGGAAATTATTGATGGTACTGCTTCATGGGGTACTAGCAATAATGGTTATTTAACACCTCAGAAGATTGGTACAGGAACACAGATCGCAACTATCTGTCATAGAGGTTTTGCGTATGCTGTTGATGATGTAGCTGTATTAGCTGCTGGCGAAGATCCAATGGGTCATATCAGAAATCAGCTTGCAGATGCAATTAACAAACTAAATTCAACACGTTTGTTTTATCATCTTCATGGCTTATTTGGTTCTGCTCTATCAGCTAATGCTCTTGATTTAGCGGTTGCTGCATCTTCTGGTGCTGCGGAAGCTAATTATTTAACAGCAGCTACAGTTGCCAGAGGAAGATCACTTCTTGGAGAAAGAGGGGAAGAACTAGATACAATCGTAGTTCATCCATCTGTTGCTTACTACCTGTATCAAGTTGGTATGTTAACATTCTCTACTTCTGCATTATCTACTGGAACTGGCATCCAATGGGGTGGCGGTGGTGTTGGTGTTACTGATACGTCAGTAGGTCAATTCGCTGGTATGAATGTAGTTGTTGATTCTTCAGTTAACTCTGTAGTTCCTGGTTCTAGTGGACATATTAAGGAGTTCTATTGCTACTTAATTAAGTCTGGAACAATCCTTGAGGGTGTTCAATCTGAGCTTGGTATTGAAGCAGAAAGAAACATCTTATCTAAGCAAGATGTTATGTCTGTTGATTATCACAGTACTTATCACATTATGGGTACTAAGTGGAATGATGCTGCTGACAACCCAACAAACTCTGACTTAGGAGCACAAGCTAAGTGGGCATTGACATACGATGCTGATTTAATTCCTATTGTTCAGTTAACAGTTAACACACCACTTGATAATACAACTCTTTAATAGTTAACATTAAATTGTGGTCATCAAACCTCATCAATTATTGGTGGGGTTTTTTCTTTACGCTACAATAAAACTAAATTACTCTGATAATCGTGGCAGCTACCATAAATGCAACTATAAAAAGTGAAACAGCTAATAGTTATGTCACTTTGTCTGAAGCTAATGATTACTTCGATACCTCCCCAGACTCTTCGACTTGGACTAATAAAACAGATGACCAGAAGAAAAGATCATTAATATCTGCTACAAGATGGATTGATACTTTAGTTTTTTATGGCGATAGATGTGATGAAAGTCAGGCATTAAAATTTCCTAGAACAAATTATCAGGTTGATGGTGTTGAGTTATCTTGTTCTACTATTCCAAATAATATTAAATATGCACAATATGAATTAGCCAGAGCATTGGCAAATGATACTGATGCTATTACTGGTACTACTGGTAAAGATGGTAATTTTTCTGAAGTAAAATTAGGAGATATACAAGTAAAATATAATACTGATAGTCAGGGAACTGGATCTATAAATAATATTCTTGATGTTTACCCATGGCTACAAAGTTATCTTGGAGCATATATGCTAGGTGGAGCAGGTAGTTTTCAACTTAGGGTGGTTAGAGGATAATGGCAGGACAGTTAGATTCAGCATTTAAACAGATTGCAAAACAGGTTGTAGCCGATCTTGGATCTTCTTTTGACTCTTCTATTGTTTATACAAGAAAAGCATCGGGAAGTTATAACACAGCTACAGGTGCATATACTACAAGCGATACTACTTACAGCATCAAAGCTCCTGTTGAGTTTGTTATTTCTACTGAAGATGATGGCAGAGAAAGAAGAGAAGCAAAAGTTTATATAACACCTGATCTTATCGGAGATAGTCAACCTGATTTTCAAGATGAAGTTACATTAACTTATGCTGGATCTACAAGAGTAGGACAGATAGTTAATATAGATACAAGACAAGGTGGACAGACTTATCTGTTTACTTTATTAGTGAGGTTCTGATGGCTAAATCAAATAATGTAAATAATATTGCTCCTGATTTAGAGGATCAATTAACAAAAGACTTAAATGCTTTTGTTAGAACTACTCTTGTTGGTTTATCAAGAGAAGAAGATCCTATTAGTCCTATTGATACTGGATTTTTTGCGTCAAGTTGGACAGTTGGTAGAACAA
>VTLG01014130.1_pt1 | contig 19513 bp, 13 predicted proteins | sample 4694571 | NCBI WGS metagenome assembly VTLG01 (sample SAMN12604809, study PRJNA352737) | marine metagenome | biome: ENVO:00000447; feature: ENVO:00000209|ENVO:00000569|ENVO:01000036; material: ENVO:00002151; isolation source: viral sequences binned using virsorter ...
AGCATGATATAATTGGCGGCTCGATAGTCGAAATCAGTAGAAGCCACAGGCAACCGCGTCCGTTCATTCCCTTTTGGGAACGCATGAAACCACATCATGGAACGGGGGTGTGGTACTAAAGGAGAAATTATGACTTGCAAAATAAACGCAAAGCATGTACACCTAAAGTATCGCGGAGTGCCTTACACAAAAACCACTTAACTTTTATTAATGAAAACTTTAGCACTAGCACTCGCTTCCACACTCGTTGCAGGACCGGCTTTCGCCGGAGTCTACGTGAACGTGGAGAGCAATGCCGGTTATACCGGTTCTGATTACGAATCAAGAACTACTGACTTCCATGTAGGTTATGAATCTACAGTAGGAGCAGTTGATTGGTACGTACAAGGAGGACCGGCTGTAGTATCCGTCGATGGAGCTGATGGTGATAATCAACTGTCAGGTAAAGTCGGAGCCACTGTTGCAGCAACTGAGAAGCTTGGTTTCTACGGAGAAATCTCTGTAGTAACAGCTGACGGTGATGTTGACAATAGTTGGGGTACTAAAATAGGCACCAAGTATAGCTTCTGATGATACTTCCAGGTACAACTGTTGTTGTAAATGATAGTACATCTATTTACAATGGTTATGAAGGGTTTATTCAAAGAATGGAGCAGGATAAAGCTGCTTTATTAATTGATAGCCACCCTTGGGAAAAGTTAATAACTATTCCAATTAAACATTTAAAGGAAGTATGAAGTATTTAGAATCCCCATGGACAGTTGTTTTTCTGTTCTTGGGGTTCTTTCTTTTTGTGGAAGGACTACATATGTATGAACATCAACATTGTAGATCCTGTCCACCATGTCAACTAGAGGAGTATTAATGGCACATCAAAGTTCAAAATTACGTGCAAGCATAACACCATTCTCTGTGGAATCTCCAACAGAAGTTGTAGATATCAGAGATCCAGTAGACACTAATCCTAGTGATATACAACCTCCAGGTGTGGATGAGGAGCCTCAATCGTTAGAGGAAGCTCTAGCAGGTTGAAGTTTAGCGGGTATAGTTTAGTGGTAAAACTGCAGCCTTCCAAGCTGTTGTCATCGGTTCAAATCCGATTATCCGCTTTGGCATTGGCCCTTACGAGGATACCCTTTGCCGTCTAGACGGTGGGAAAGACCACAGAAAAAATGATCAAAAAAATTTACGTACGTAAGAAAGTAAACAATACAATCTTAAATAGATAATGGCTCATCAGAGTTCAGATCTCACTACCAGTCTGACACGCCCGGGTCAATTGAATGCGGCTAATGACGCTAGAGCACTGTACCTGAAGCTGTTTTCTGGAGAGATGTTCAAAGGCTTCCAACGTAACGCAATCGCTCGCGATCTAGTTATGAAGCGTACCCTAAAGAACGGCAAATCATTGCAGTTCATTTACACGGGTCGCACCACAGCCGAGTATCATACTCCAGGTAACAGTATCCTAGGTAACAGTGATGGCGCACCACCAGTCGCAGAGAAGACTATCACAATTGATGATCTGCTAATCTCAAGTGCTTTCGTTTATGAACTAGACGAGACACTTGCACACTATGACTTGAGATCAGAGATCTCTCGTAAGATCGGTTATGCACTAGCTGAAAAGTATGACCGTCTAATCTTTAGAGCAATTGCTAAAGGTGCTCGTATCGCCAGCCCTCTAACGAAGAATAACTTCAAAGAGCCAGGTGGAACACAGATCCAAGTTGGAGCTGGTTCAGATGCAGACGATGCACTACTATCAGCTAAGCTAGTTACTGCATTCTATGATGCAGCAGCTGCACTAGATGAGAAGGGAGTTTCAAATGACGGTCGTGTTGCCGTATTGAATCCTCGTCAATACTATGCTCTAATTCAAGATGTTGCTACATCAAACCTGATCAACCGTGACGTACAAGGTACAGCCTTACAAAGCGGAGAAGGTATTCTGGAAATTGCAGGCATTAAGATCTACAAATCCATGAACGTACCGTTCTTCAGTAAGTATGGTACTAAGTATGCTCCAGATTCCAGCCCAACAGCTGGTACTGATCCAGCTACATTGAATCCAGGTAACACTGGTGACTTTGTTGATGTAGGGATTGAAGATGCTCGTAACTCAGTAACCGGAATTAACGGTGAGTACGGTCAAGCTTCAAACTTTGCTAATACATGCGGACTTATCTTCCAAAGAGAAGCTGCAGGTGTTGTCGAAGCTATCGGACCTCAAGTACAAGTAACTTCAGGTGATATCTCCGTGGTTTACCAGGGTGATGTTATTCTAGGGCGCTTGGCTATGGGTGCTGATTTCTTGAATCCAGCTGCTTGTGTAGAACTGTTCGCAGGAACTACAACTAAGCCTGCTGCATTCGGTGCAACCTATCCAGCTAACTCCTAATAGGTTTTTAATTATTCACATAAGGGGGGTTCTCACGACCCCCTTTTTTTTATTCATAAATATTCACATGGCTTTTCCTACCACTAACGCTACACAAGAATTACCTGCAATTAATCAAATACTGGCGTCAGTTGGTCAGGCACCAGTAACTACTTTAGACACCACCAACCCAGATATTGCTATTGCTTACGATACATTACTACAAGTATCAAGGGAAGTGCAATCAGAAGGATGGACATTTAACAAAGAGTATGATTATCCTATGTTACCTAACACTGATAATGAAATTCTTATTCCATCAAACATGCTTCAAATAGACCTTCACGAAAGAGAACAGAACTATAAAGAGTATGATGTTGTCAGAAGGGATGGTAAGTTATACGATAGAGTAGATCATACTAACAAATGGACTTCTGGTGAAATGAAATGTGATGTTGTATGGCATTTCGATTGGGTAGATTTACCAATACCTATTCAAGATTATATTACAGCTAGAGCTTCGACATTTGTCATTGATAGGATCGTAGGAGATGCTCAATTACATCAAGTAGCTCTACAGAAAGAAGCTTATTGCAGAGCGATGGCTTTAGAATATGAATGTAATCAAGGTCAACATACCTTCTTTGGGTCTCCAAAAGGTGGTAATCATTATACAAGCTATCAACCTTATAAAGCACTGCAACGCTAATGCCTAATGTAACTCAAACTATACCTAATTATTTAGGTGGTGTATCAAGACAATCAGATGATAAAAAGTTACCAGGCCAACTTACTGATTGCATTAACGGGTATCCTGACCCAACTTTTGGATTAACAAAAAGACCTGGATTAAAATTTATTAAATCACTTGGTGCTTCAAGTCCTAGTGATACTTATGCCAATGCTAAATGGTTTTATATACATAGAGATGGTGATGAAAAATATGTAGGATGTATCAAAGGTACCGTGTTTTATATTTGGAATGCAACTACAGGTGTTGCAGCAACAATTACTTATACTGGTACTGCTACTAATTATTTAACTGGTACTGTTCCTGAAGATTATGATATACTAACTGTACAAGATACAACAGTTATCACTAATAAATTAATCACTGTTACTACACAAACATCACCAACATTTAATGCTAATAGAGTAGGTACTGTTAGATTACGTGCAGTAACACCTAACACTACATACTCTGCTAGTATTAAAATAGGTAGTACTACCAATACTGCTACATTTACTACTGGTGATGCTCCCACTGCTGATGGTATTTTAACTGATTTAAAGAGTGATATAGATGCTTGGACTGGAGATTTTAATAACTTAACTGTTACACGATTAGATACTACACTTGAAATAACAAGTACTGTTGACTTCACGTTAAGTGGTAAAGGTGGTGCGGATAATGAAAGGCTTGAAACTTATCAAAATCAAGTCTCTAATGTATCTAAATTACCTGATCGTTCTGTACACCATAGAGTAGTTAAAATAATAAATACTGCTAACACTGCAGAAGATGTTTATTATTCTAGATTTATAGCTGATGATAGTACATCAGGTCAAGGTTATTGGGAAGAGTACATAGCTCCTGACGTATCACCAGGTTTAACAGGTGCTACAATGCCCCATGAGTTATTTAATACAGGTACTAATGCTTTTACCTTTAGAGCTATTACTTGGACAAATAGATTAGTAGGAGATGATTCAACAAATAGTCATCCATCTTTTGTTGGTAAAAAAATACAACAAGCATTTTTCCACAGTAATAGATTAGGATTCTTGACAGAAGATAATGTGTCAATGAGTCAATCAGGAGAATATTATAATTTTTATCATGTCTCAGCGTTAACACAAGTAGCTTCTGATCCAGTTGATTTAAGTACATCTAGTATCAGACCTACACTTTTAACTGGTGTACTACCTACAGCACAGGGTTTGATTCTATTTAGTAAGAATCAGCAATTCTTGATGTATGCACCTAATGGAATATTCACACCAACTGCTACTATCATACGTGGTATCTCAAACTATGAGATGGATATTAATATAGATCCAGTAGATAATGGTACTAGTATATTCTTTTTAAGTAAGACTCCTGGTTATACACGTGTCTTTCAGATGACAACAGCAGGTCAAGAGATGAACCCACAAGTTCTTGACATTGGTCGTGTGATATCTGAATGGATACCTGACTCTGTAACTAACTTAGCTGCTAGTCCACAGAACTCATTCATTGCAATGTACGGTCCAACTAAGAATGATATCTATTTTTATAGAACTTATTCAGATGGACAAAGAGAAGTTATGCAATCTTGGTTCAGATGGGAATTACCTGGAGAAGTTAAAACAGTATCTATTGATTCTGATGTTTTCTATGTAGTCACAACCCAAGGTAGTACTTATACTTTACTTAGTGCAAGTCTTAATCAAACTCCTGACGAAGCTATTCTAATCAATTCTAACGGAGAAAAAATAAATCCTTGTGTCGATTTATATGGTACAGCTAGTTCTGTAAAATATAGACCTGTTGAAGATTTTACTATAACAGCAGGTGGCTCTAGTTATACTTCAACTCCTACTGTAACTATAACACCTGTACAAACAGGAGAAGGTAGTGGAGCTACGGCTACTGCTACTATATCTGGAGGTGCGGTAACAGGGATAACATTAACAGCACCTGGTAGCGGTTATACTGAAGGAGCAGTTGTTAGTATTACTGGAGGTGGTGGCAGCGGAGCCACAGCTACATCGTCTGTATATGACGGTTCTAAGTGTTACCTACCATTTACACCTGATTCTGATTTAACACCTGTTGTAGTCGTTGCTAGTGACCCTGCAGCTGTTGCTACATTTGCTGATGCAACTACTACTACATTTGTTGAATCAGGATTCACTGTAACACCAACACAAGGTACTGATGATACTGGTTCATTTTTCTCAGTCGCTGACTATGATTTATCTGGAGACGCTAGTCAAGTTATAGTAGGATTCAAGTATATTTATGATATAGTATTACCTAGAACTTATTATAAATTAGATGATTCTGGAGCTAGATCTGATTTTTCATCTACGTTAACTATAGCACGTATGAAATTTGCAACAGGACTAGGTGGTTTTGTTGGGTTTAAATTACAACGTAATGGTACTACTGACTGGACTGAATATAAACCAGTTATTAAAGCTAATTTAGATAAAGCTAATGATGTACCCTTATCACAACAATCAACTTTAATCGTACCTATTCATCAGAAAAACGATAACTTTACATTAAGAGTTTACAGCGACTCTCCCTTTCCAGTATCACTTAATTCAATGATGTGGGAAGGTTACTATTCACCACGATTCTACAGAAGATACTAATGACCACCCAAAAAGAACGCGATGTTTTTGAAAAAAGAACAAAAGAAATTATAAGAGATGCAGCTGGTAAAGATCCTTATGCTGCTGATTATCTTTGGATGCTTATGTGTATCTCACGTACTGTTGATGATATATATGATAAAGATCAAAAGATTTCACATGAACAAGTCTTAACAGCTGTTCGATATTTACTTATTGAACTTCCTTTTAATCCGTTCTTTAATAAATTTAGAGACACACTTACATCTCAACATGTGTCTATGTATAATGCCTGGATGGCAGCTAATACATGGGAAAAAGGAGATGAAACAGATAGAATCTACGGTCATGTTTGGCGGGATACACATCACGAAGTTGTACCAATCGTAGCTCTAATCACCCAAGGGCCTACACAAATGAGACTTGTATCTCAAAAGATACGTAAACTATTCAAAAAAAAATTAGGAGACTAACATGAGTGGAGGCGGCGGCGGAGGCGGCGGAGGAGATGGTAGTGATGCCATTATCCGCCAGAATAATGAAAGAGCCAGACAGCAATATGAATACGATAAGAATGTTTATGACTTTCAATGGGAAGGCTCGGTAGATAATCCTGAGGGCCAACATTGGAGGAGATTTAATTATGATTTAGCTGGCTACGAGATTCAGAAACAGAATGATACGATAGCTAGAGAGTATAAAGATGAAGCAGCTCGTAAGCAATGGGAGCATGGCCTCACCATTAACGATTATCAGCATGAACAAAACATGCGGATGTATCGAAAGTCTGAAGATCAATTTGGGCGAGGGCAACAATTTAACCAAGCAGCTTTGGAAGCTGGATTAGAACGTCAAGATCAAGTTTTAAATGAACAATTCATAGACTTAGCTTTTCAGAATCAATCTATAATTCAAGATCTTTATGAAGCTACCGGTTCAGCTGGATTTGATCAAGTTCAAACACAGCTAGGTTTAAAGAGAATGGAGGGAGACCTTGAATACCAAGAGTTGATGAAGTTAACCAACCTTAAACAAGGTGTTGAAACTTCTCAGTTTGATGCAGCTGGGACACAACTTGGTATGGTTGATGCATCAGGTCAAGCTCAGTATAGAGTTGCAGGCACTGAACTTGAGATGCTTGATAAACTTGGTGAGGCTGATTATACTGTTGCCGGTAAAAAACTGGAGATGATTGATAGAACTGGTGGTACAGCTTATGCTAAAGAAGGTATTAAACAAGATTTATATGCTAAACAAGTACAAAATAAATTTGATTTAGTTGCTACAGATCTTAATGTCAGAGAAGCTAAATCTGCTGAGCAATATGAACGTGATATCTTGATGAGGAATTTAGCAGATTCTCGTGCTAAAGCATCATATGGTATTCAACAACAGTATGTAGAAGCTTTACAAAAGTCAGGCCAAGCAGCATTAACACAAAGTGGTAGATCACAAGGTAAAGCTATTCAAATGGTCTTTGCTGAATTAGGTCGTCAACAAAATTATCTAGTTGAATCACTTGTTAGTGGTAAAGCTGCAGCTGATGTTAAAGCTAAACATGCTGCTGTTAATACTTTAAATGTACAAGCTAGAGCTAAACTGTCAGAAGCAAAGATTGATTTTGATTCTTTAGATGCACTAACAAGAGCTGAAATGCAACTAGGTGAAGCAGAGCGTTCACTTAAGATTGGAACTACTGCTGCTGGATTAGATATCACTGAAGCAGAACGTGCTTTAAAGACAGGTTTATCAAGAGGTGAGTTAGATATTGGAGAAACCAAACGAGCACTAGGTACTGAATTAACTAAGGGTGAGTTAGATTTAGATCAGATAACAACAGAAGTTGGCCATGCTATAGATACTACAGCTATAGATGTTAAAGATATTGAACGTCAACTTACTAATGCTGAATCTCAAGCTGCTTTTGATTTAGAGAAAATCAATTGGGAAACAGAAAACCTTGGATCACGATTCAAGCAGAACCAAGATATATTAAGAGCAAGTTTAGATAGTGCTGTTGCAAGCGCATCTCTTGACAGAAGAGATTTAGCTTTAGCTAAGTATCAATCAGATTTACAAATAGAAGCTGCTAGAATGTTACGACCTGAAGAGCAGCCTTATATTGATGCACCTGAATTGTTACCTGAAGTTATTTACCAAGATCCACTAGCACCTGAGAAACCACCTGCACCTATTATGGGAGCTTTGATGCAACAAAGTAGTAGTAGTAGCTTTGCCTCAACAGGAGCAAGAGTACTAGGATCTGCTGTTACAGGTCTTTCTGCCTACGGTGCAGCTACTACTATAGGAGGTGCTATAGGTGGTGTTGCAGGACCAATTGGTGCTGCTGTTGCAATCGGATCTTACTTATTTAGTTAACCTTATATAACATACAAAAATGGCAAAGGGAATGAGAGGTCTTACCTTTAAATCGTACTTCGCGGCGGGTAAAAAAGGGTTTGATCCAATAAGAGTTCCTGATGAACTTGCTAAGATGGAGAAAGCTACGGCTGACCGAATCCAGGCAATGAAACAGGTTGCACAAGATCAGCAAAAACGAGATAACACCTTAATCAGGCATGTCGAAGACAACGCCTGGAAGCAAATGAGTATGCGTCAAAAGGACTTTGACGCTACTACTTATCACATGGAAGGGTATCATCAAGCTGAACAACAGATCTTAAAAACTAAGATTAAAGATGCTGAACGTGGTGAACAGTTTGAAACAATCAAAGCTCAGAAAGAACAATATGCTAGAGAACAATTAAAACAGCTTATTCCTCAAACTTTTAAAGCTGTTGGGGGTGCCTTACAGGCTAGAGAACAGTATGCTACAGCTATAGCTGATAAGTTTGCCATGGAATATGGTGCTACACCAGCACAAATAGCATACATGGAAAGGTTGGAGATACAGACTACTGCCACTGAAGCAGGTGTGCAGCACATGTTGAATAAGAATAGACATGAATTACCTATCGAAATGGTTGAAGCATTCGGTAGGCTTAGTGGTTATCAGAAACTTCAACTTAAAAAAGGAGCTATAGCAAAGTTTGGTGAGGCAATGATTCCTCACTATTTCAAGCTTATGGCTGATGAACAGTTTAAAATAAATGATCCTCTTGCTAATAAAGGTGCTGGTGGGGAAATATCTTTATCTATAAATGATATCAAATCTTCAACTCAACATGGTTCTCAAAAGTTAGATGCAGTCTACCGAGTAGCGCAGACAAAACTTATAAAACATCTAAGAACTCCAAAAGCAGAAGGTGGTGGTGGTTTAAGTACTTTTGATCCAGGATTCTTAGCAACAGAATTAAGACCTTGGATCCATAAGTATGTACAAGCTGAGAAAATTGGACAAGCTGAACGTGATTGGCAAAACCATAAAGTTAGAGAATGGGATACTAAGGTAGAAACGTTCATAGGTAAAATAAATGAACATGGGCAGAAAAATATAGGTGAATCTTGGAATATGTGGGTGCTAGGTGGTGATCCTAGTGATCGTGCTGGTAGGATTAATGAAGGTCTAAAAATATTGGAACATATGGCCAAGAGAGGCCGATATACTTCAAACGGTGGTCTAAGTCGTGAAATGGCAAACGCTATTCAAGACCAGGAAATACCGATGCTATACCCTGGAGACGAAAAGCACAAGGGTATGACATGGAGACAGAGACACGGTAGTGAAGCAGTTAGAAAGGGAATCGTAGATCCAGGCGAACACTCAGCTAGAGATAAATTTGCACCGCTAAATAAAATATTTGATGACCAAGAGGTGGCTGAGCTTGCAGCTTATGATAGAATTGCTGATGAAACATCCGGTAATCTACGTTCTCAATTATATGCCGCAAGTAGAAAAGCTGATGGTGCATTTAATTCTGCACATATAGCAGAAATCGAGAAGATGGCTCTAGCATCAGGTGTGTTTGGCACTGCAGGGTTGAACCATAAAGCACTAGCATGGTTAAAAGATGTAAAAAATAGTAACCAAATGGCGTTGGATAATTCTAAGGAAACAGCAGAGGACCGCTATAAAGCAGGTACGTTAACAGCTATAGAGTTGTTTAGTGGTAACTATCATCCTTCTGTTGTAAGAGAGTATAAAGATAAGATTAAAGATGGTCTAGCATCTTTACATGATAAAGGTAAAGGACGTATCCGGATTGTACAGAAAGCTGTAGAAACTGTAGGTGACTTTAAGCTACTTGATGGTACAGGGACTGTTAATGATCTTAGAATGGCTGAGTATGCTGCAGAAGATTTTAAACAAACATTCCTTGAGCTGTATAGTAAATACCCAAGTGATGTTGTAGAGCGAGCAATAGCAGCTGAAGAACTAGTTGTAGATAAAATTGAGAAGGGTATAGGAGCATATAAAAGATCTGGAGGTGCATTCAATCAAACATGGGATAGATTTAAGAAAAAGAGCAGTACAGCTCACAGAGATAGATTAGGTAGACAATTAAACAACAATTCTAATGCAATATTTGAACCTGATTCAGGTATAGTCACTCCAGAAGTAATAAACCATACAAAACTATGGGCACGAGGTCTTAGAGAAATGCCTCCTGAGATTGCTGTTGCAGATCAGCACATAACTAATATGGGTCCGTGGGCAATAGCTCAAAAAGCTATGGAAGCTCATGGAGAAAAAGATTTTAAACTACCACCAGGAGTTGGAAAGTTAGAAGGTTTTGTAGATCTAAAATATAGACGTTTGCTGTGTAATAGAAATTCAGCATTTAAAACTATGAATGCTTGTAGAAAAACTGCACTTGAACATGGTGCTACACCTGAAGAAACAAGCAACCTTCAAAGTATGATACTTAATAACCCAGGTTTTAATCAAACTCCTGAACAACAAACCGGAAATGTTGTAGAACAAGATGGTATTATACAATCTGGAGAACAAGCTACTGGTACAGACATAACAAAAATGTCTATAGGTAATTTATACGAAGGGTTGAGAACTGGCAGACTAAACGGTAGATTAGGATCACCAGCATTTACACAAGCTGATATCGCTTGGGGTGTTCATAATTTACAAGGATTTGCTGATAGCTATTTTGATTTAGTAAATCAACAAGCTCTTCAGAAAGTATTATTTGATAGAGATACTGCTACTATAACAACATCAGATAACTACGTAATTGGTGGTCATACTGAACATATTGGTCCACAAATTCCAGTAGATGAAGGATTTCACACAGCATTGGCAATGAAGTTTCATAACTTTAATTGGCATCAAGCTACACCCAGTATACAAGAACGACTTGTTGGATCGATGAGTAGATGGCAACAGGAGGCATTAGCATGACTAGCAGTTATCCACATACAGATAGACAGCGTGATTTAGATAATCAAGAACTCTATAAACAACGAGAACTAGAGGCTCAACAAGCAGCTGATCAAAAAGCAGCTGAGCAAGAAGCTCTTGCCACAGAAGGAAGTGAAGGTAGTCAAGCTACAGGTTTCTTAGGTAGACCTGTTGACCCTAACCCTGCTCCACATGAAGGAGAATTAGGCAGAGCTTTAGTAGGTGGTGCAGTAGATCTTTATAATAGTGTAGGTTCTATACCTAAATTCTTTGATAAAGATTTCTACAAACAAGATGATCCTAGTAAACCTTATGAATACAAAGCCCCTTGGTTGATTGAAAGAAAACCAATCATGAAGACTGGATGGGGTAAAATCGTACGTAGTGGTACTGAACTAGTAGCAGGTATGTTAGGTACGGGTAAGGTGATGTGGGGTATGAAAGGTTTAAGAGGTGCAGCAACTGCTGCTAGAGCTACCAGAGCTGGACGTATAGGTCTTGGCGCTGTACAAGGTGGAGTCTATGATTTAATTAGTAATCAATCTCAAGAACAAAACTTAGCTAGGATGATTGTAGATATGAATCCTAGAATGGCTGGTATCTTTGAACCTATAGCTACCAATGAGAATATGTCACCATTCCAAAGAGCTGCTGCAAATACATTTGAAGGGTTAGGCTTAGGAGCTTTCCTTGATATTGGATTAGAAGCAGCTGGATGGGGTGTCAGAGCTTATTCTGTATCAGCTAAGAAGGCTGCCAGGAAGGCTGCACTATTTCCTAATAAACTCACTGATGCAGTAGATGCAAGTGCTGATGTAGACTATAAGTTAAAAACAATGTCTATTGAAAAAGGTGCTAAACAAGCTTACGAGCGTAGCCTTTTTAGACAGTTAAAAAACAAAGGTGAAGTTAAAGGTAGTATCAAAGAATGGCGTAAAACTAATCCCTGGGATAAATTAGAAACTAAACAGAAAACTCAACTAATGGATATCTTTGCTAACAAGCAAGATATTGATTGGGGTGAAACACGTGATACATTCAGAAGGCAATCTAAACAAATAGATGCAAATGAAGAACTAGCTGTTGAACAACTTGAGTTTGATATGTCTATAGGAACGCCTAGAGGTAACCCAGCATATTATAGAGGTGGGGATCTTACAGACAACCAAGCTCTGAGCAGCTCCTCACAGCCCGTCAAAGGCGCGAGAGATATGATTCAGATACGTAATGATCCAACTCAGAAATACGGCTCTCCTAGAGGCACTCTGACGGAAGCTAATGTTAGAAGGTTAGAGTACGCTGCTCCTGGTACATCCACTGTAGAACGTAACGTATTAGCTAAAAACCTAGTTGCTAGCCCTGCTTATCAAAAGCTTTATGGTGAAGCAATGCCAGGTGTTATCGCTAAAGATCTTGCAGAAGCTTCAGGTGATCTTGTTAAATTTATGAGTGACTCAGGTCATAGTCGTATAATTGATATACCAGAAGCTGATTTAATTGACTATATTAAAAGAATTGATTCTGATAAACCTACTATGATTGAAGGTTTAACAGCACTTAATAAAGCACAGCTTGTTGCTACTGATAATATGTTAGGTCAAATGCTTTACGAAACTAGAGACTTAGCTAAAGCAGCTTTAAGTGTTCAAGATGGTATAGATGTAGCTGCAGATGGTTCACTCTTAGATGGAATCATGGCTCGTTATAGTGGTATTGCTAGGTTACGTAAAGAGACTAGTATGTTATCTAGTTTCAACTTGAAGAGATTCAATGGTGGTGGTAAATTAAAAGATACTTTAGAAGAAGCTGAGCTTCGTGGTATGGCTTCTGATTCAGTTGCTGCTGATGTACAAACCTTTAAAACTTTATTAAAAGGAGATTTAGATAATAATCTTTTAGAATCTTTCATGCACTTCACTGCTACAGGCAATGGTAATAAGCAGATGTGGAAAGATATGGATGCTTTCTTTAAAAAGAAATTAAAAGGTTATAATCAGAAAGATGGTTACCAACGTAATGCAATACTAAATGAATTTGCAACGATGGGTGTAAATTCCATGCTATCTGGTCCAAAGACAGTTTCTAGAGCTTTGATTGGTACTGGTTTACAGACTGCTATGAGACCTGCTGCTACTATAATAGGAGCTCTAGGTGATGCTGATGATACAGTATTGCGTGGAGCTTTCGCTCATTTAGGTGGTATGTTTGAAGCACGTAATGATGCTTGGCGTAAAGCTGTTGCAGATTTTCAATCTTACCCTACATCTGGACAAGATTGGAGAGGGTTTACTCAAACTCAATCCGATGTAGAGTGGCAAGGTATGATAGATTATTTCATGCAATATGGTACCATGGGTGAAAAAGCTTCAGCATGGTTTGCAGACAATTTACGTGGTATTAATAAAGTACCATACCTTAACTATGGTCCGAGAGTTATGCAATCTATGGATGTATTCTTCTCACAGGTTATGGCTAGAGGACGTCAAAGACAGTTAGCTTTTAATGATGTTTATAAAAAACTAAAGGATGCAGGAGCTGACGTATCTGATGTTGAATTAAGGAATATGGTAGATGCAGCAGAGAGGAATTTTGAAGGTAAGGTGTTTAGTGCTGATGGCGAGATCACTGATGAGATGGCTATCTTTGCAGCTAATGAAGCTAAACTTACTGAAGAATTAACTGGATTTGCTGCAGATTTAGATCGTATATTTGAAAAGCAACCTTTCTTGAGACCTTTCTTCTTATTCGCAAGAACTGGTGTTAATGCTCTTAAGATGACTTCTAAGTATACACCAATACTTAACAAGTTTATTCGTGAACACGTTGACATTGCAACTAAACAATTCGATGATCCAGCTCTAATTAAGTACGGAATTAAAACACAAGATGATCTTGATATAGCTAGGGCTACAATGAAAGGCCGTCAAGCTATAGGTTATACTGTTACTAGTGGTGCTGCTATCATGGCAATGAATGGCTTAATCACAGGTAATGGCCCTCCAGATAGACAGCTTAGAGATACATGGATTCAAAACGGATGGGCTCCTAGATCTATTAAAATAGGAGATACTTATGTTAGTTATGAAGCTTTAGAACCATTTAATACGTTCTTAAGTTTTACTGCTGATGTAGTAGACGCTCAGAAAGTTATGGGTGAACAATGGGCATCTAATGAATTTGGTAAGTTAAGTTATTTAATCAGTGCTAATGTAACAAACAAATCATTCTTAGCTGGACTCTTACAATTACAAGACCTTTTAACAAGTCAAGGTGCTGATTGGCAAAGAGTATCTGCTAACTTTGTTAACAATCAAATTCCATTAGGTAGTCTACGCAACGAAATTGGTAAGTTATTCTCACCTGGAATGAGAGAACTAGAAACTGGATTCTGGCAAAGTATCACTAATAGAAACCTTTGGGTAGATTTAGTTAATGAGAAAGGAGTACTACCATATAAATATGATGTCTTAAATGGTGACAGAATCAATTCAGAAATACCCTTACAGAGATTTATGGAAGGGATATTACCAATTGATATTAATACAAGAACCAATCGTACTAGGGAACTTCTATTTAGGAGTGGTGTTAAGTTGAAACAAACCTTTAACACTGGACCACAAGGTCAAGATTTAGAAGGTCATCCAGATCTTAAATCTAAATTCCAGTTCTATATGGGGCAACAGAATATAGAAGCTCAACTTACTAATGCCTTTACTCCAGAAATTATAACTTCAATTGAAAATATGGAGAGGCATAGACAAGCAGGTAGAACTTATGATGTCACATCTGGTACTCTACACGGGCAATTAATTAGAAGAATATTTAAGAATAATAAAGTAGTGGCATGGAACATGCTTTTAAAAGATAAGCATTTTGGTGGCAGGGCTCGTAGACTTGATGAACTTCATAAGCTCGGTAAACTTGGTAAAACATTTAGAGTTACAGAGCAGTATGAACGTGATGAAGCACTACATAAACATATTAAACAACTAGAAGCAAAACCAATTAAATAATCCACCTTTACTCTTTATACTAGCGTAATGGCTTTAACTCAAAATTCATATACAGGAAACGGTTCCACCACCGCTTTCTCTTTTACATTTCCATATTTAGACAAGTCCGACGTTCAAGTCAAAGTTGATAACGTCGTGCAAGCAACAACTGCATATTCATTCCAAAACGCTACAACTATTTTAATGGGAACTGCTCCTTCATCAGGAGCTAAATTAATTATATATAGGAACACAAATAACGATTCAAAAAAAGGTACTTTTTATGCTGGTTCAGCTATTAAGTCCGAAGACTTAAATAATAACTTTGACCAAATTCTATATGTAGCACAAGAAGTTGATAATAATGCCATGACGTCTGATGGGTTAACACCCATGACTGGTAACTTACAAATGAGTGAAGATACTAATATTCAGTTTGAAGGTGCTACTGATAATGCATATGAAACTACTCTTACTGTTGCTGACCCTACAGCTGATAGGACTATTACCCTACCTGATGAGACAGGTACAGTACTTACAACTGCTAGTACTAATACTGTTGATTCAGATCAGTATGTTGACGGATCAATAGATCTGGTTCATATGTCTGCTAACTCAGTAGATAGTGATCAATTGGTTGATGGATCAATAGATTTAGTTCACATGTCAGCTAATTCTGTAGATAGCGACCAATATGTAGATGGGTCAATAGACCTTATTCATATGTCAGCCAATTCTGTAGATAGTGATCAGTATGTAGATGGTTCTATAGATCTTGTACATATGTCTGCAAACTCTGTAGATAGCGATCAATATGTGGACGGTTCAATAGACCTAGTCCATATGTCTGCTAACTCAGTAGATAGTGACCAGTATGTAGATGGTTCTATTGACACTGTACATATTGGTGATAATCAGGTTACAATTGATAAAATAGATGATGCAGTAATAGTAACTGCTGGTGAACAATCTGGAGTCACAGCTAATGATTCAACGTTCTTCACTACTTCAGCTGCAGATGCTAGATATTTTAATGTAAGCACTGGAGATACAATTAAAGATGGGGATGCATTTCCTGATAATGACACTACTATAGCAACTACGGCTGCTATTAATGACCGTATTGTAGACTTAGTTGATGACGTTGGTGGATTTGTACCTATAGCAAATGAAACAAGTTTCCCAAATGCTAACCCTGATGTTAATAATGGAACAGGTACTATTGTTAGTATAAGTACATTAGCATCTAACCAAACATCCAATGGTAGTGGAGTTATAACCATCTCAAATGGTACTGTAGGTAATTCTACTGTTACTATTAATGGAGCTGCAAACAGCACAACATATAATGCTGGATTTGGTCTACTTGTAGAAACAACTACGACTCTTAATACTTATACCTTCCATAGATTAGTTCCTAAAGCTACTGAAGTAACTACGGTTGCTGGTAAAGCTACTGAGATAGGAAGACTTGGTACAGCTGATGCTGTAGCAGATATGAACACACTTGGTACAGCAGCGATTGTAGAAGACATGAACCTGTTAGGTACTTCAGCATGTGTTGCTGATATGGCATTGCTAGGAGATGCAGCTGTTATTGCTGATATGGAACTACTTGGTACTACAGCTTGTATTGCTGACATGGCTACCATTGCTGATACAAGTAATCTCATAGCTAATATAGGTACTGTTGCTGGTAACAATGCTAATGTAACTACAGCAGCTACAAACATATCTGGTATTAATAACTTTGCTGAGAGATATCGTGTAGCTTCATCTGCTCCTACAAGTAGCTTAGATGAAGGAGATTTATACTTTAATACTACTAATAATAAACTGTATAGATATGATGGTAGTGCATGGGGAGAAGCTGTAACAGCAACTGATGGTTTCGTAACTGATAGCGATCTTGCTGCTTGGACTGGTACTACTAATGTTACGACATTAGGAACTATTGGTACAGGTACATGGAATGCTACTGCTATAGCTCAAGCTAAGATAGATGATGAAGCTATTAATGAAGCTAAGATACAGATTAGTAATGATGGAGAAAATGGTCAGTTCCTATCTAAACAATCAGGTAATACTGGTGGTTTAACATGGGCTACACCAGTCGGAGCTAGTACTGGTGAAACATATGTAAAATTTAAAAATAATTCTGGAACACTTAGTAATCTTGGAGAAAATACATGTGCAGGTTATGCAGCTGGTGATAAGCTGACTTCTACAGCTAAAGAGAATACTCTCTATGGATATGAAGCAGGAGCTAACTTAACAACAGGTGATAATAATACCATTATAGGTTATCAAGCTGGAGAATCGATCACTACTAGTGATGGTAATACGGCAGTAGGTAGAGACGCTTTATATATAAATGAAACTGGTGAACAGAATACTTGTATTGGAAATGGTTCATTAAAAGTAGTTACTGGTGATAATAATACAGCAGTAGGTAGTGGCGCAGGTGATAGTATAGAAAGTGGAACTAATAATACTTGTATTGGATATGCTGCAGATGCTAGTTCCGCTACTGTAGATAATGAAATAACTTTAGGTAATACCAATGTTACTAAGTTCCGTATACCAGGACTTAACTTTAGTCTTAAAGATACTACTGCTACAGATAACTATGTCTTAACTGTTGATGCTAACGGAGATTGCGGTTGGGAATCTGCAAGTAGTAGTCCAGAAGGAACAGCAGTTCTTTCTACTGGTGAGTCAGGTGGTTCTAAATACTTAAGAGAAGATGGTGATGGCACTTGCTCTTGGCAATCATTCTCATTAGGTACTGGTAAACAAGCCGTTACCTTAAAAGCTGCTAATGTTCTAAGTGATACAGGAACTAATACTTATGCGGGATCTTCAGCAGGTGAATCTTTAGGATCGGGTTCTTATCATAATACTTTCTTTGGAGAGGAAGCTGGAAAGGGTGTAGATGATGAAGGTTTTAATAGTGCTTTTGGAGCTAAAGCTCTTGCTGCATGTACATCAGGTAGTTCCAATGTAGCTGTTGGTCAAGTAGCACTGAGAGATACCACCTCAGGTGGTTATAATGTTGCTGTAGGTAATAATACTTTACTTATAAATGAAACTGGTAGTAGTCATGTAGCTATAGGGTATCAAACGTTAGATGCTATGGTATCTAATCACAATAATACTGGAGTCGGTTATCATGCATTAACAGCTTCTACAGGTTCTAATAATACTTCATTAGGATATAAGGCTGGTGATAGTATATCAAGTGGAACTAATAATACTTGTATTGGACATGAAGCTGACGCAAGCAGTTCAACTGCCACTAATGAAATAACTTTAGGTGATAGTTCAGTTTCAACACTACGTTGTCAAGTAACAAGTATCTCTTCACTATCTGATAAAAGAGATAAAACAGATATCAATACTTTAGATTTAGGTTTAGACTTTGTTAACGATCTAAAACCTGTCAAATTCAAATGGCAGTCAAGAGAAGGAATTGAAAAAGATGGAACTTATGAAGCAGGTTTTATTGCTCAAGATTTCCAACAAATACAGAAAGATAATGATGCTGAATATCTGAATATGGTTCTGGAAAGTAACCCAGATAAATTAGAAGCTGCTCCTGGTAAGCTTATTCCAATCCTTGTACGTGCAGTACAAGAACTTTCCGCAGAAGTAAACACATTAAAAAACATTATAGAGGAAACTAATGGCTGAACGTACAACTGATGAGATAGCAAAAATATATAATGCTGCTACATCTAGTGTAAATGCTATCAATTCTAGTAAACTTAGTCACCAAACTGATGCTGAATGGAAAGCTTATGTTAAACGTAATTGGAAGCATCTAGAAAGCATCAAAGCTTATAAGAAAGAAGATGGTTCTACATCAATTTGGACTAATGAGAACTTTACTGCAATAAATGCAGCAATTGATGCAGGTAAAGCTATTCAAGCATGAATATCTATCTCCCCAAACCTAATCTCCCAAAGCCGCTAGACCTGCCTAGGATGACCCTGAAGGTGCCTGTAAGTCGTATTCCGACATATAAGCCACTTGTCATCCCTCCAAGCGATCTAGAGGCTCCTGAGGGGGTTGAGGCAGAAGGAGAAGAAGAACAACCAGCACCTACGATACCTGAGGTACGTAAGTTAGATATACCTATTATTAATGTTGAAATGCCAGTACCTTCACCCGAGGTACTGGTTACAGCTGTTACAACGGCTGTTATAGCTGTAGCAACCACCACTGTAGCTCAAACATTCTTTGAACCTATTCAAAAACACGTTAAAAAGCAACTACAGAAAAAAGTTGATGCATGGAAGAAAAAACGGAAGGAAAAAATCTCCTCCACAAGCTGAAAGATGCAGCGGAAGATAACGAATCCCAAATTCAAATCCTATCTACCTTCGTCAGACTGGGCGTAGTTGTATGGGCAGGGTTTATAATCACTCTGAATTATGTGGAATTACCGGTCATAAAGAAAGCAGGAAGCTCCGACA
>VTLG01001891.1_pt1 | contig 19508 bp, 10 predicted proteins | sample 4694571 | NCBI WGS metagenome assembly VTLG01 (sample SAMN12604809, study PRJNA352737) | marine metagenome | biome: ENVO:00000447; feature: ENVO:00000209|ENVO:00000569|ENVO:01000036; material: ENVO:00002151; isolation source: viral sequences binned using virsorter ...
GTCTTCTTATCTTCTGTTACTTCTTCCTCACCTTCTTTTGGTACACCAACAGGAGGTCTTAACTCTTCTGGTGGTGCAATCATTGGTATATACGCTGGAGCTTGTGCTCTAGGTATTTCAAGTATAGGTTTAGGAAGTATGGGTGGATTCGGTAGTATTTGTGTTGGGAGGTTTATGGATGGAAAGATCGGTGGATCGCCCATTATTCAGTAGGCCAAACCTCTAGAACAACGTCACCATATTTACCGTCACCAATCAGTCCAGCAAGCTTATCAGTAGTGTCGCATGCAGTGATCTGATCTTCCCGCTTCTTACATTGAGCCCTAACAGCCGTACGATACGTCGTAGTGGCGCTAGGAACGGCGGTATCAGTCTCTTGCTTACGAGTTACCATCCAATCAGTTTTGGACAGTTGAGCGCCTGCTGTACGCTTCTGAGCTTCAATCCATTGTGCTTTAAGGTCTGCAATAGGTCTAGGGTTACCTACACCCCAATAGAAACGTTGGTCATACCAGGCTGGATCTGCTACTTCTGTAATTCCGATTGCATTCTTTTCAGCTAACGTAGCGTTTCTCATCCAGTTAGCTGGGTAATTGATATCACCAGAGGTGAAGGCCACATCTAAGGCAAGTGGCTTGCCATTTAACATAAACATAATTAATTACTTTGCGTTAGCGTATTTGAACGATGATTCAGCGAAAGCTGCAAATATGTACTTCCTACCATCACCATTATTTTCAGCAGATGTAGATCTTATTCTAAACCCATTGGAGTGAACTGTAACTGCATAAGTCGCAGCCGCTGCTTCAGCGTTGCCAGAGTTACCATAAATCCAGTTTTCTCCACTATTTGTAGGTGTCCTTCCAGTATCATAAATTACCCAACTTCCAGCATAACCGGAGTGAGCTTGTTTGATCATTAACCACCTCGGTAAAAACCCACAATATACGAATGGTCCATCCACACCACTATCAAATGATGCTTCACCAGTATAAGTTCCAAACTTAGAATAGCCTTCTACCTCAGACCAACAGTAGGCTACTATATTACTACCGTTCCCACCAGTACCACCATCGGTACCTACAGTAAAAACAGTTGAAGTTGGATCTGTATTATTCCAGAAGTAGGTTTGGGCCTCAGGATCATCATCCAGATTGAGGTATTGGACGTTGGTATTTCCGTTATCTTTATGGTAAACAGTCCAGTTATATTCGTAGTTCCTACTTTTAGTGATTATAAAATCAGGTTTAGCATTGAGACCGTGAGCAATTGTAGATCCAGCTACTCCATCACCTGTATAAGTTACAATAGAGAATCCAGCATCTGTATTAGCTCTGTATGTTGAATCAATTGAACCTATGCTAGTTTCTGATGCATCATTAGTAACGCTTGTGCCTCCTGCATACCAGGACCAAGCTACATGACCACTACCTGACTCGTTCCAGTAGAAATTCCCGTCACTAGCGCTACTACCTTCAGTTACAGTAAAACCGTCTGAATTAAAAGCACTTAGCCAACCATATACCGGAGTGTTCGGGTCAGCAAGTCGACCCTCGTCAAAGGTAGCATTAGGCGTTAGTTCTTTGGCACTGCCAGCCCCTCTTATAGCATCAAATAACTGATGAGAATTGCCATCTCTGTTTTTACCCCAAACCATATCAGGTTGGAAGTTTAAACCATCTATAGCTCTTGAAGCCGCATTATCTCCTGTCCAAGTAGAAATACCAAAATGCTTACTTGGATTTAGAACTGCTGGTTCCGGTAGGTTGTAAACGTTACAAGCCTTATAACCAGTTGGTTGTGTATGTTGATATGGTCTAGCTCCAAAGTTGAAATTTATAGCAGCGTTATCTGCATCTATGTGTAGATAATATGGATCAGTGCCTGGTAAAGTGAATACTGGATTAGTACCTGCTACTGGGTCACCATTGGTCGCATAATCCCAATCTTCGTCCATCCATGTTCCATTAGGATCGGTATACCATACTTTCCTACTACCCATATCAATTGCTACACCGTAAGTTTTCCCTGGCATGAATCCACTACCGTCTGCCATTGTGCCAAGATCGTTCGCTGCAGCAGCATATCTCTGCATTTGTGAATTGGCGCTATACAGGATGTAATAACCTGCAACACTAGCACCCCATACATTATGAGTATCTGATGTAGGCATCCATCCTACGGTTATGTACTGCCCTGATTCTGGTGTTGGTTTAGCTTCAACAGAGAACTCAAAGTACCATTTACCAGACTTAAATTCCCAGGTTGATGAGAAATAATGAGAAGCAAGAAGGCTATATGCTTGTGTACCACCTTTCCTAACTTCTGACTTATGTGCTGCAGAAGTACTTGTGTCATGTGTAGATAGAGGGTTCAATACTGCATAGTTACCACCACCATTACGTTCATTATCCCATGGTGATCCTGGTGTATCATCGGAGGTATCAATTTCCATATGGGATCCAGGAGCTGCTGATGTTGCACTTTTTATCTCGAAAGTTCTATTTCCTGTACTATCAGCAGCAGTGACATATGCTAATTTAAAATACGGTTGTGAAGGCATACTTTGAAATCCAGCATTGGTGCCAGCGCCGGGATCTCCTGTTAGCCAAGTTCCATTCCTTCCAACCCACATCTTGGAATTATCTGCGTCGAATGCCCATTGAAGGACATCACCATGAGACCAAGAATCGGCGATTGCAGGCCCGTGGGTTAGTTGATCAGCGGTGGAAGTTCCACCATCTTTCTTTGCAAGGGTTAGAGGTTTATATGTTGTGGTATTATTAAAGTAAAACCCAGACATGTTATCCTCATACCCATCAGGTCCAGCCGCATCACCTCCTTCATCAGTTACGCCAATACAAGCATATGTAGATGGGTTTTGGATTACTGTTTCCCAATACACCTTCCCACTTGAAGGTAAGGCTTGAGCAATATAGTCTGAGTCATCACCACTTGTCTTACTACTTGCAACAGACCAACCAGAAGTATACCCAGCTGTCCAATAAGAGAATCCACTTGGTACACCTAGCACGGGTGCAGTAGCATTTATATTAGAACAACTCCATTCATTACTATTACTACTATTATCTGGTACTTTTATTGTACCACTGCTATCATATAAATCATTGAATTTTAAATGGAAGCCGGTTGTACCATGTGATCCTGAATACTTCTTAGGTATCCATTGACCAGTGTCTGAATGGAATTCACCAAAGTCAGTAGGTTCCTTAGCAGCAGCATCTACAAAATGTACATCAGCTAATATAAAGTCTTGCTGGTTACCTGTAGTTAATCTATTAAAGTAATGATCACTAGCTGAGTTAAAATCACCTAAAGCCCACCCTGAACCGGAAACATTGCTTTCTGTTGCGAAAGATGTTATTCTTTCACCATTAACATACATCCTTTCCCTATCAGCAGTAGTTCCATTTGTTGTATCTGCTAGACAAACTACATGCATCCACGCTGCTGGATCACGGTATTTTGCGTTTGTCTTTAAATCATGATTATTAGAGTAGAATCGAAGCTGACCTACATCCATGGTGATATAGGAAGTAGTTCCTGTACCACCTGTGAAAATATAACAAGCTTGCGTCTCATTCCATGCTTTAATCCAAAAGGATAAAGTCCAAGTTGAGGCAGACCCTCCGGCAGCGAATGTTCTAGTGAGATGTGCGTTATCATCACTACCAGCAAACCTAAGGCTCTTTTCAATGTCATAGCTACCTCCACCTGCAGCAGAAGCGCCCGCTAGGACGCTTGTATTACTTAGTACTGCCATTATGCTACCGCCAGTGTTAGTACCACGTGAATAGTATTGGCCGCAGCAATTATATAGTCTAGTCTATCTGTTGCTCCATTAGTTTGTGTTAGTGCCTGTGCAGCACCAGTTGCACCAGCCCATTTAAAATCACCATGCCATCCTGTGCTCACTGTTGAACCTGAAGCTGGTTGTGTAATAAAGATAGAACCTGATTGACCTACTGTCTGATTAGTAGGTTGAACGGTGAAAACGTTAGCTGCTACAAGTGTTACTTTCTGATTGTTACCATCAGCAAAGTCAATACCCCAACCCGCACCCGCTGATGCATCAGTTGTAGCATCATAGATCGAACCACTTTGTGATCCTGTCCAGGTTTGATCACTCTGAAGTAGAGGAACAGTACCAGTTGCATCAGGTAATGTAATTGTCCGATCTGCTGTAGGATCAACAACAGCTAATCCAGTTTCAAAATCATTTGCTGTTGCTCCTTCAAAAGAAATATGCCCTGTAAATATAGGGTTATCTTTCGGTGCAGCGTAAGCTTTAATTGATTGCTGACTAGCTGCTGCTGTCGCAGAATCTGTAGCAAAGTTATCTTCATCTAGAAGAGTTAAAGCTGTATCAGCAGCCCATGCTAATGCAGTTGCACTAGTAGCTTTTAGTACTTGATTTTCTGCAGGTGCGGCAGCAGGGAGGCTTACTGTATAGGTTGTTACTCCAGTAGGAGCTTTCAGACCTACATATTCTCCACCTGTGTCATCTTCAAACTTAACTGGAGCTTGAGCTTTAAGTGTTATATCTGTTGTAAAATCTGGCGACCCTAAGTCTGCCTTTGCACCTAGTGAACTGATGGTTACTTCTACATCAGATCCACTGTTATCATATACAAGCGTATCCGCTTTTAGTTTTCCGTAAGCCATTAGTTCATTACCACGTATTTAGAGTTTGCAGGGATTGTAATTGTTTTACCAGAACTGATCGTTACAGGTCCAATGGAGAACCCATTGTTATCTGTACCGATAGTGTAATCTTCACTGATTGTTCTTAAGTTTTCTACAATTAACTTCTTTCTATACCTAGTTTCTGGGTCTGTAGCATAGTATTCTTGCCATTCCCATACTTTAGGAGTTGAAGAGATATTCGATTTTAGTTTAACAGCAAGTTCATCATCTCCAATGAAACCTGCTGGTTCACCGTTTACAGTAGATTCATCCTGAATTAGAGTTGAATCATTAACTTGATAAAACTTATCTTCAGATAAAGAACTTAGTGCTGGTAAAGCAGCAAAGTTAGCTACTACTGTATAAATTGCTGAAGCGGATACTGAGGCTTGTGCTGATTCTGCAGTAGTTATAGCATAAGCAACGCCTTTAGGGTTACTGCCAATTCCATCACCCTTGACTGTAGTACCGTCGTGTACGTATGTATCAGTCGCTAGTTTAGCAGCGTCAGCTATAGTATCAGCAGCGTTAGCTGTCGTAATAGCAGTATCAGCTTTAGTATCAGCAGAATTAGCAGTAGTATTAGCTGTACCTGCGGTGGTGTTAGCAGTATTAGCTGTACTTACAGCACTATCAGCTTTAGTTTCAGCATCATTAGCAGTAGAAATTGCAGTATCAGCTTTAGTTTCAGCAGCAGCAGCCGTAGTGTTAGCAGCACTAGAAGTAGTGTTAGCTGTGTTAGCTGTAGTAACTGCATTACTAGCATTAGTTGATGCAGTATTAGCAGTACTTACAGCAGCAGTAGCATTAGTATCTGCTGTGTTAGCAGTAGTTACTGCATTAGTAGCTTTTGTAATAGCACTTACATATGAACCACTTTCTAAGACCCTAGAGTTATCTAGAGCATCAGTAGCATCATTTGTCGTCTCTTGAGTTGTGTATAAGTTTTGTGTGAAGTTATCATTTAGGTCAGCTGATCTAATAGCTGAGCCAGGGTAGAAGGTGGCAACGAGATTACTATCAGCTGTAGATCTATAAATATCGATAGTTTTGCCGTTAGCTGGCGCTGTATTAAATTGTACATGTGTAGCATCTGAAAAGGAATAATCACTTGTAGAAACAATTACGTTGTCTACATTTACCTTGACATCGCTCTGTTTAATATAGGGAAATGTAAAGCCAAAGGTAGTTAAAGTACCATTGGCTGTATGCGTATCTTTTGTTGTGGCCATAATGCTATCTATTTGACTTCAATAAGTCATCGATTTGTGATTGAACACGGGCGGCTTCTTTATTTGCTCCTTGCTGTAGGAGACCTTGTTTATTCTGTTCTAATATATCCAGACTCTTATAGGAGTCATTCTCTAATTGTAGGGCACTCCAAGCTGCTTTAAATGCAGCATTATGAATACGATCTAATTCTTTATGGATATAAGAGTCGCTGATTGGAAATTCCTTTTGACTCTTCTTACCACGAGCATTTACATAGTTCTTTGTATACTTACCACGTTGATCTGCTGCCATTAATTTCTTAATTTGTAACTGCAATCCACCGTTTTTTGCTACCCAATTGTTGATAAAGTGTCGTTCTCTTGAAGTTAAATCATGACCTGTTAATCTATTTGTACGTAATGTATTTAAATTATTCCATCCCGTACCTAATAGCCACTGTCTCCATGGTTCAGACCCACCATTACTTTTAAAGAATGGTAGTAAACCATTAAGAGCTGCGGTCATAGGCTCTTGATAGTTAATAGGTTGACCTGTATAGACATCAAGTTGATCTCTCAACATATCACTGTCAGCAAATAGGAACTTACTATAGTTCTTATGGAATGACATTACATCATTATCAACATCTTTTAGTTGTGGACTGATGATGTTATTTAAGATACTACGTGAACCTGACCAATAGAATGGTACTAATGGATCTGTCCAACCTGCAATAAACTTATTAACGACACGTTCATCACGTCCAATAAGTCCTGCAAGTGGTGCCATACCACTAAGGAAGGTTTGATTAGTCACATTCATTACTAATGCATGTGCAATCTTATTTAAACCGTCTTCCATCCAATGTGAATCAGCTCGCTGTCCATTCCAGACAACATCTGCTGTAAGTGCAAGTATCTGTTGATAAGGTTCAAGGCCCTTATAACTATACCATATACCGTTTAATCTAATGCTGTTAGGCTTCCAACCCATACGCATCATGTGTCTCTTCTCTGAAGCTTCTACTGGACCATTACCAGTTAGATCTCCGTTTACTGCCATCAGTCCTGCACCCATTACAATTGCTGAACCCATAACCTGACGGCCTCGGTATTCAGCTTGTAGTGTTTTTAATGCAGCCATAGGATCACTTACATCAGTAATACCATGTGTACGTAGTACTTCCAGCACTTCCTGGGTTGACTTAGCAGTGAATGCTTTATTACCTTTACCAATTGCTTCAGGTAAAGCACTTAATGGGTTATATGACCAGGCCATCTTAAAGCCATTTACACCAGTTCTAGGGAACATGAATAATGGTTTCAGGATAGGTACCCTAGCAATTAATCTATCTAAGTCTTTAACTGTCTTACTATCTAAGTTAAGAGCAATTTCTTGTGAAGCATGCTTAGCTGCTTCATCAGTTAGTAGTCCAGTCCTATCGAATGCATTATCATATAACTGCTTCTGTAGTTTATCAAAGTCACCTTGTCTGATTATACCGTTAGTGCTATCAAGTAATTGGTCATAAGCTTTAGCTCTTGCCATACCGCTAGCCATCATGGAGTTCGTAAACCCATCAATGGAATGCAGTGCGTTAATACCCCAACGGTTAATACTCAGGTTATTATACCAAGAAGTAGCCTTTGCCATATTAAGCAGCGCTAGTTGACCATGTTTACCTTCAGCACGCCATCCTTCTGCCATATCCTCTAGTACTTCAAAGTTATCACTAGGAGCAAACTTGACATCATGACGGCCACGCATCATAGACTGTTCTGGATTAGCTACAGCAAAATTCCATTCTCTATGCATATGTTTAAATGCACGTTGGAAGTTCTCAATGACACCACCATATGTATATAAAGCTCTCTTAACTAATGCTGGAGCAGATGCATCACCTGTTAACGCTTTAAACGCAGAACCAGCTAATACTGATACAGGTTTACCTACTGTAAGTATAGTGTTACCAGCGAAAGCTCTTAAAGGTGCTAGACCATTCAACATACTGTTGTATCGTACACCATGTATACCTTGTACTAGTAAGCTCTTAGTTGCTGGATCGTTATCCCAGACTAACTTAGAAAGACTTACGTTCTGTTCTGCCCACCTATGTAGCTTAAGTAGATCATCTACATTACCTTCTGTTAGGTCATATGCTTTAATGAATGCTTTTAAGTAGTCAGGTTCAACTACAGCAACACGTTGCATCTCTTCTATAAATGTAGCAGCAGAGGTTTTAGCATCAGCTAGATTCTTAGCGAATCCCTCTTGGAACTCTCTAAGTTGTTTTACATTGAAATTCTTACTCTTAGCCATGTCTAACAAGTTACCAGTATATCCCCATAGGTACCGTACTGCTCTTGTTTCCTTTGCTACTAAGCCTAGGTTTTCAAATAATGTTCCTTCCTGTCTTGATGTCTCAAGTACTCCGTCTAATATACGTACTGCCTTAGCGTTACTAGCTACTGTGTCAGCAGCTTGTCGTACTGCTAATGCAGATGCTCTGATTTGATCTGGATCTAGATCTCTAAGTACTTGTCTTACAGCTGCTTCATATACAAGGAAGTCATCAGTATCAAGGAATTCAGCTCCTTTCAATACTTTCCTTTTTAAATCATTAACAGCAGCAGCAAATTGTGCAGGTTCTACATTATGTATATCTCTAGCAACTTGATCTACAGCAGCTTGAAATTCTTCAGGAACTACTTTCCAAGTACCTTCAATCATTGCTTCCATGTCCTTACCAGGAGTCATAGCAGCAGTAATCTCATCTAGGATCTCTCCTCTTTCTGTACCATCTGCAGCGTTGAAGAATTTACGCATACCTTTAGTGGTCATAACAGCCCTAGCACGTCCGTTAGTAGTGTTCAGGTTATGTTGTATCCTATGATGGTCATAGACCGCTCCTATAGGATCTGCGGCACCACTGTTAGCGACTCCACGTGCTTGTGCTTCTGCAGGTTCATGTAGGATTGGATCATATTCACCTTGATTAGTTTGTATACGTTCAGCAGCTTCATCAGCTAGTGAATTATTACGTACTTGAGCGGCTTCATCAATGTGTTTAGTTACTGGATCGAATGGTAGTTCATCTACTTCTGTACGTTTACGTAGTTCAATTAGTTCAGCTAGCCGCATTTCATCAGCTTCACCTAGTTCATCAAGTAAACCTAGTTCATCAATCTGATCATCAATCTGCCTGATAGCAGGGCTTCTAGCCTGCATTGCAATTTCATCAGCATTCCTTGTTAGTGCTGCAGCTGCTTCATCTGTCTGAGGTGTTACGACTAGACCTGGATCCCATTCAACTTTTGTGCCTGGTCGAACAGGTTCTTTAGCTACTTTCCACCTTTCTACATCATATCTATGTATCCATGAAGCTTCAAATGGATTCTTCTTAGGTCTGCCTTTATAATAAGATCTTAAAGCAAATATACCTGTTAGGAGTTCACCTGCTGCGGCAAATCCCATGTTCTCATATAGCTGGTATTTACGTCTCTCATCAGGTCCAGCACCTTCTCTTGTAGCCCAAGGTAAGTCCCAACCAAATGCATCATTTAATGCCTTAGCTGCGTTCTCATCTTCAGCAGTAGTAGATGCAGCTACAATGGTTGTATCAATACCTAGTCGTGCTGCGATTGCACCTGTGGTTTTAACAGCTCCTGGTAGAGCAGCAGCCCATGGTGCAGCAGCTATTCTAGGTACAATAGCTCCTGGTGCTAGTAGTGAAGGTAAGACGACACCTGATATCTGACGTACAGCATGGTGTGCTCCGTTGTCAGATTGTGGGTTATGTTTATGCCAGAAGTTATCTGCTGCTTCTGTTGCTTGCTGAATAGGGTTCTCTCCTTTAACACCATCTCCAGCTAATTCATCCCAACCTGATTGGGTAGAACCTATCACTGATCCGATATTCCTAGCAAGACCAAAGACAGTATCACCTACACCTTGTAGTACAGAGATCTTTGCATCTGTTGATTCCTGCTGCTTATCAATCATCCCACCTAACCAGCTCTTATTATCTTCTTCATATGCATCAAGTTGAGCTTGTGCATGTTCTGAAGCACCTGGTGTGAAGTCAGGGCCAGCTTTACCAGCAGCTGAAGGTGTGAGCTGAGAGGCAGCTTCTGCGGCTGCCTTATTTTGCTCATCCTCAGCTAATAGTTCATTCCAGTATTGTTGATCTAAATTTGAATATGTCATACTTCTAATGCTCCACCTCTCAAGTCACTAAAGCTTGGGTGTACTGAATTCTGCCTGAATCTGTTAAAGTGGTTTACGTATTCTTGATATGTCATTTTACCTACAGCTTCCCATCCTCCAGAAGATCCAAGTATTCTATAATTCTCATAGGTTGGTCCATCATCTAAATTAGCTCCTAATTTTTTAGCCCAAGCTAACGCAAGAAGCTGTTGTGTTCTATAGGTGAATTTAGTGTTCAATGGTATACCTGCATATTTAGCAGCTTCTAACATTGTATCTGGATGGAACTGATAAGCTCCAGCAGCATGTGAATCTGCTCCATATTTCACTTTCTTACCTGATGGTGTAGTTCCTGTACCTATTCTACTCTTTGAACCATCTGGATTATAGTAGGCCATATTATACACTTCCTGTATCGACATATCTAACAGTTCAGGTACTAATTCTCCACCTACAAGTTTAATATGTTTACTAGGTCCACCAGATTCTCCTAGGTTAATAGCTGCTAGATGTGCTCTAGCGTTAGGTGTACCTCCCATTAGATTGTAAGGTGCATCTTCATTAGGTTCTAGTACTGCATTAGTTCTGTGGAATCCAGGATTTAAACTTGGACCTCCAATACCATAAGAAGCGAATTGCCTCTGTTCTTGTGGTGCTAGAGCTGATTGTATTACTTGACCTGATTGACTGCTGTTGTGGATTAGCACTCGTTTAACTCCTTCGGGTAGACTGTTGTATTCTTCTAAATCTATATACTCTTCATCTTGTAATGGTTTACCTAGTTTCTCAGCATGGATTGCAAATATTAAACTAGCAGGTAATCCTGTTGCTTCTTGTAAGGCACGTCCAATACTACTATCTACAAAAGATTGTACTTGAGGCCTTCCATTTATATAGTAACTGTTTATAACTTCATCTGCTACTACAGGTTCATAGCCAGATGTCTCTACACCTAATACTCTCTCCTTATACGAAACACCTGGGTAATCATCAAGACTAGCCATGGCTTTGATTTTAGTATTTGGTAGTGCAACATCATCGTTAAAATGTGAGAAACTACGATCCTTGTTAGGTACATTTATTTCTTCACCATCTTTATTAGTTTTCTTAGCAGGTGACAATTGATACCATGTCGGGTTTTCTGCTAACCAGTCTAAGGTATTTTTCTTAGCCATTATAGCTATACCATCTAGGTTCGATGCACCATGTCTTCTCACTAATTCATTGAATTCATTAGCATACCTTATCTTCAATCTAGCCTCTAGTAGATCATGGTTTTTAAATGTTGTCCAGGTTTCACTGTCCTTCATTACAATATCTTGACCACTAAGATCAGGTCCATCATGTAGTAATGCGTCAAGCCCTTTCTTATAATGTAGACCATACTTCTCTTCAGGACTTTGAGAAACTGCTGCAGAAGAAGAAATGGTTTGTGAAAAGACTTGTGCTATAGACTGCCTAGTTAACCCTGATTCTGCTAATTTGTTAGAGAATTCTTGTTGACTCATAGGTAGCTGACCATTCCAGCCTTCGGTAGGATGCCAGTATTGTTCTACAGCTTCCCTCACTGCTTGACCTTGTGCGAAGTCCTTACGAGCCTGGGTATTTTGCAGCTTAGTTACGTCAGCATTACGTGACTCTTCTAACAATTGCTCCATCATATTCTGTCTCCAAGGTGACCAACCTTGTGGTTGACGACTCGCCAATTCTATATAGTCTTGTATATGCTGTGAGTTTACTGTTCCATCCGCTATACCCTCTTTAAATCTTGTATGCACTTCATCGAATGCCACATTATGATTAGGCTTACCAGTTTGGTCACTGCGTAGATAAGCAAGTTTATTTTGTAACTTTAATACAGAATGTGATCCTTCATATAGTGCATTGTAAAATTCAGTATCTTCATGAATAGCATATGTATCAGCATCTTTCTGCCTTACTGCATTATGGAACCTTCCACGTTCTTGAGATTCAACCTGCCTTATATGTTTACCAATGGAATCAAGGATACCTGGTACTTGGTCTGTAATACTGATTTGATGTTTATCAGTAAAGTGACCACGCATTTGCCTAAGGCCTGATTCAAATTCTGCAGTATTCCTACTACGTCTTATTTCTCCCCAGGTTTTAGTTACCCCTCCATCAAGTACAATTTCAGTATCATCAGCACCTAGTAAGAAACTTGAATATCTTTCTGCTGAGTTATGAGCAAGAGCAGTCATTGCTGTCAGATTTCGTTCACCATATAGGTCAACAATTGCTAACATTTGCTCAGGTGTTACTTCTACACCAAGCTTCTCTGATTCTGCTTTTGCATACATCTGAGCTTCAAATGTATTAGCAGCTATCATTGATCTATTCTGGTACCACACCTCAGCTTGTGCACCAGTCAATCCAAGTTCTAGTACTTCATTAGAAACTGTTTTATTCTTATGTACCTTCTCTTTTTCAACATATTCACCAACCATCTGAGCTAAGGCTGGTGCCATCTCAATTAAAGACCCGAAACCTTGAGCTTGCTTAGGCCCAGGGTTGCCGTTACTTCTCTGTAAATTTTCAAATTCCCTTTGAGCATTTAACTGCTCTCGTTCATGAATTAATTTATAGTTAGCTTGTGTGAGTTTATGATTTTCTCTTAGGTTTTCACTTTGTATTTTGTACTTTTTATTTAAAGCACTTATTTGAGCAGCTTTTTGTGACTTAACTAGAGCAGCCGTAGCTCTTATTTGCTCTATTTTGTCAGTTCCTTTCTTCAGCTCTTTTTGAGCCATCTTTTCGATAGGGAGTTCTAAGTGAAAATCACTGTAACCCCTATCTCTTGCATAAAATTGTGCCATTTATTCTTCCGTAGAAGTTAAAGTTTACATAATACCCATAGCACCACCGATGAATCCAACTGCTGCCCCAATAGGAGCACCGACTCCACCGAACATAGCACCTATACCAGCTCCAGTCATAGCTCCACCAATAGCTCCGGTAACTGCATTACCGCCACCGCCACTGCCTCCACCAGTAGCGTAAATTCCCTCAACAGGTTCTGGTCCGTAGATTGGAACCATAGGGTCAAGTACTGTTGCTCTAGGTATCGATAGTGGTTTAGGTGGTGCAGGCATTAATACAGGTTCAGTCATCCTCTTAGCATCTGCTGCTATATTCGCAGCAAATTGATCATGTGAGATCTTACTTAATGAGGTGTCATAAGCACGCATAATGCTAAGTTTAGATGCAGCATTCTGCTCTGTTTCTAGTGCATAGCTCTTCTCTAAGGCGTCAATATCACTAAAGAACTTATTCTCAGATACTTGAAATGTAGCTTGTTTATATTGTAAGTCTACATCCAGACCATACATAGATAGGTTATAGGCAGAGTCAGCTCTAGTCACACCATCTCTCATTTGTGCTGCTGCTCTTCCAGCTTCAGCTACAACTGATTGATATGTTTTAGCTGCTGATCTCCCAGCTACACCTCTAGCAGCTACTTGACCTTGAGCTTGCAGACCTTTCACTAAATTATCTTGACTTTTAAAAGCTGCTTTAGCTCTATTTGCTTGATTTTTTAAAGTAGCTTCCTCCTTCTGTAAGCCAGTCATTATCCTGGCTTTGTCCATTTCTAGACGTCTACCTTGACGGGCATAGCGTAAATCTTTATGACTCTTTTGAAAAGATATGTTAGATTTAGCTGCACTGAATGCTAGCTGTTCTTGACGTTCTCTGTTTACATTAGCTGCGTTGTCATATGCTATAGCAGCTGCTCTTTGGTTTAACCCGATCTGTGCTCCGTAGAGTTGTTCGGATTTATTGTAGGCAGCTACTTGGGAGTTATATTTAACCTCCCTCATTTCCATAGCATAGTCCCACTGAGCTGCTTGGGACATCTCAGTGTAGAGAGCTTGTTTTTCTATATGATGACGTTGCAACTCATTAGCAAGCATCGTCTGTTCATAATTACGATCGATAGTTAGATTACCGAACTCGTAATTAGCCATATCATATTCGTACCTCTCCTCCATATCTTCACCGCCGCCTCCGCCGCCGCCTCCACCACCGCTCATCATCTCTAGACCCATAAGGGATCTATCAAATTGTCTGCGGTACTGTTCGCCGGGAGGGAGCATCTCCATGGAATACATTCAGTTTATTCTCCTAATTTTTTTTTAAACATTTGACGCATTTTAAATGAAACCTCTTGCATTTTACTTGGACCTTGGGTTAGTAAAGCTACTAAAGGCACCACCTCTTGGTGATAATCTCTCCATACATGTGCATAGATTTGATCTGTCTCATCACCTTCTCCCCACAAATTCGCAGATAACCAAGCATTATGCATAGTTACATGTTGTGAGGTTAATGTATCTCTATGCTTCATAAAGAATGGATTATAAGGAAGTTCCACAAGTAAGTAGTTGATCGCTTCTAGTAGTTGATTCCTAGTTATCTTCTGATCCATATCGTATACATCATCTACTGTACGTGATATACACATAACTTTCCATAAGTATTCATATGCAAACTTGTTCTTACCTGCAGCTTCCTTAATAATTTCTTTTGTTAATTTTGTGTAATGATCTCTCTCTTTTTGGGTGGTCATTTGTTTAAGTTCTTCTGTAGAATCGTGGTGAATAATTTCCTTCCCACATCATTGAAGATAGTGACACTGGGAAAGGTGAATTGCTGAAAATTTTTAAGTTAAAATTATCTGATCGTTGATGTAGAGGTATAGTAAATACGCTCTCCTCAATTAACGGTACATCGTCAGCTAGGTATTGATCAGAGTCATGTACTGGCTGTACATCATACCATGTATCTGTTGTGATTTCAATCTTCTGAGGTGGTCCTACCTTAAAACCTCCAGCTGCACCTCCAGTGGCAGAGGTCACGGACACTATTTCTCCTTCTACATAATTAGAACCACCATGAATGGTTAAACCTGTAATAACACCATTGGTAACTGTAGTATCGACTGTCAATCCAGTTCCATTTGCTGATGTAGTGGCTACACCATTAGCAGCAGTATAACCGCTACCTCCGTATAAACTGTTTACCGTGTACTTTTCTGGAGCAGTATCAAATGTAACTGTAGCTTGTGAATCTGTAGTAGTAACACTATAAGCTGTCGAAGCTTGCTTCGCACCATCTAGTTTAACTACAATACCGTTCTCTTCTTTAAGTGGAAATGGTACACTAAATGCTGTAGTGGAACCGTCTCCTGTAAATTCTGCTAGTTCTCCTCTATATCCTTTACTCTTAACTTTAAATCCTATAACACTAGAAAGACCAACAGCAAACTTCATGCGTGCAATAGTTAATGATGCTGTGTAATCTTTTACACTTCCTTCAGGGTTAAGTTTAAAGTATGTCTTAGGTAGTTCTATATCATAGTTGTACTGATAACCTACGTATACGTTAGCAGCTTGGGTTGATAGATCTTTACGTGCTACCTTGAAATATGTACCGTCACTATCTGTAGCTCTAGTAGGATTCACTGTGAAACCAAACTCAGTTACACCAGCGAAGTCTTGTGTAGCATTACCTGCAATAAGGATTACTGGATTTAATGTAGTTAAGTCTGTATATGGTATATAGCATTTAGAGAAGTCTCCAGCTGCATCATAGACAACCTTCTTCTCTTCGTTAACTGCTGTGACTGTAACTGTAATATCAGTACCTCCACCAATGTCAGCAGAAGCTAGTGTAATAGTGTCATTAACTGCGTATCCACTACCATTAGTAAGTCGAGTTACTGTTACAGCCCCACCTACACCACTACCAGCATCTGCAACTACTACTTGAAATGAAGCACCTTTAGCATGTGCAGCAGGGGTATATGTATTTGGTGTCCTAGCTGTTTCAGTTGCTGCATTATTAGTAGCTGTGACAATATCATTTATCTTACCATTATTAGCTGCAGTATACATATCCATATGTGGATTGATCTGCTGACCATCAGCCGTAGTCATGATGGTTTCTTCTGGTGTCTGTGTTAGACTGGCACTAGCTAATATATACTTACCGTTAGTCTCTACTACTGTCCACATACTATCTGAATCAACAGCAGTATGTTGTATGTTACCTGGTAAGTCCCACTTAAACCATGCCTGCATCTCAATCCTATCACCTACAGCATAAGTTTTATGCATGTACATTGTATTGTCAAGTGGACCATACAAAGCAATTAGGAAATTCTGTGGACTCGTTAATAGATTAGTTACTGTATCTGGTATCCATTCTGACACAACTTTACTGATGTCATTAACTACAGGACTCTCTTCAGATCCTCTAGTTTGTGCTCCAAATACTCTTGTATAACTAGGAGTCTTACTTACAAAATTGATATGTGTACCTACATCAACTGGATCAATATTAGCATCCATTTCATAGTTAGAGACGCCACGAATTACAGCTGAAGTTGGTGTTAGTATCTCACCATCTGAGAATAGGATAAACTGTTGGTTCTTACTGAATAGGATTAGACCCTGTGCAGTAGGTATTACTGCATGTAATACAGCTGGCCTGATACTAGAACAGTTAATGTCGATTGGATCTGAAGCTGTTTGAGTTAATGCAGAAGCATGGTAAAAGTCATAGAATTCACCTGACTTACTCATTGCTACATTATCTTCAGATAGTATTCCCAGCCTGTTGTTATGGAAGAATGTTTGCTGTATAGCATATCCTACAAAACTAGGATCTGAATTAGTATCTAGATCACCTACCTTCCTATCAACCCAAGCAGCTTTATCAAATACAAATGTATTCAATGCTGTGTTACGTAGTTGATGTGGTAGTGTACTGCTATCCATACCTGGTGAAACAGTTGGATCTATTGTCTCCTTCCAGTAACCTGCACCTGATGTTTCATTCTCTGCTACAAATATACTCCAATAGGTATCCTCTGTTGTACCATTCTTAGAGTTAACAAGCTTCACTACTCTATTATGTACACTATCTGCTGGTAAATCAGATACTACATTAACTTGTTGAGTAAAACCTCTGATTGTAGCATTACCTTGATTGTCACTTGTGGTTAGTTCAAACGCTGCTGGATCACTAGAACTATCTACATAAGATAATTCCAATGTAGCTTCTAACTGAGTGACTGTCATTGTACCTGGAAGTGACAATGCTTCAATTGCAGTCTTCAGTTCAGAAAGTATTTTCTCAGCAGTGTTTACTAGCTGGCCTCCTGGTCCTGCTGGTGGTGTAGCTTCTTCAGCGATAGATGTATACGTAGCATCATGAGTAGTACCATCTATCTTAATCGAAACTTTATATTGACAACTGTATTTAACTTGGAATAACCTTACAGTACCTGCAGCATTTAATGTAAAGGTTGGGTCAGCTTGCTTAGCTACAACCTTCGTTTTATTTGTTATGACAGAGTTGTCTTGTACTGTCAGTATATCGTAGTTGTCACGTGTTGTATCAAGATAGTTAACACCATCAGGATAAGTTACTGTACAGGCTGTGCCGTCAGCATTCCATATCTTGATAGGGTTAGTTGCTTCTACATCTTTATCTAAGATACAACCTACATACTTCTCTTCATTATCTCGTTTGATGAAGAACCATTTAGCGTTAGCGAAGTCTGGTGAAGATGTATCAGATGATTCGTGTAATGTCTTGATGAATTTAAGACCTGGTCTCTTCCTTAATCCAAATGTAGGATCAGGGTAGGCATTGAGACATTCTCTTACTTGACCAGGTAATTTCTTTTTGTCTGTCTGTTTTGATACGCCACCTAAGTAGCTAGGTATCATTTGAGTAACTGCTGCCATTATCTATAAAGTGCGTGATAAGGTTGATAGCTCTTATAGTAGTTTCTACCTTGAGGATGTCCAAAGAAAGTATAATCTCCTTGATTAGTTTCATACTCTAAAGCCATGGCTCTACCATAAGCTTCCTTCTGTTGTAACATCTTATACTGATTGGTGTCACCTACAATTCTACTAGACACAATGGTAGCTGCTCTAGCTACAATGTAATCTTGGATAGGTACTGGTAAATCAACCCAATCAAATTTCCAAATAATATCTAATGTTAGTTTTCCGTTAGCTTCACTGGTTATCTCATAGGTATGGTTGTATCTATCATACAACTTACCGCCACGTCTGACTACACTTTTATCAAAGCTACCTGCATCATTAGTTAGATCTACTTGTAGCATATTATTTGGAATACTATATTCTTTATTCGCGTCTGTTGTTGCTTTATCGTAAGCATATTCTGTATTGAAGCTCCAGCCTTCACTCTGTACTTCTCGGGATACTGTTAGTAAAGTATCATAAGCAATCGCAACGTCCGGGTTGGTTTGATCGAGGGTGGTGACAGGTGCCTGACCAACTGACGCCAGGATTTGGTTAACTGCTGGTAATTCTTCTGTAGCGTTAGTGGTAGGAAAAGGCATAATGTATAAATAAAAAAAAAGGGAGCCGAAGCTCCCCGTGTATAAAATAAGCTTACCAAGCGGTTGGCTTAGTTGCTGTTCCAGCGAACAGTTCCACACATGCGGCAGGGTTCAGATAATCAGCGCCCATAGCCAAGCGGCCAAGGATGATATCACCTTGATACATGATCGAAACGTCACCATTAGTAACTTGTACTTGAGGTCCGATTGCCTCTACAACACCTGCAGCTTCTTTCTGGAAGATAAGTCCACAGGAATTATCGAAAGCATTCTGCTCACCATAGTTGTTGTTCATACCGTTAACTCCACCGCCGTCTTCTAGCTCGGAGTTATTACCTACGTGTGAACCAACATTACCTGGATCAGTTACACCTGGGTTAGTGGCTGAACCTGTACCGTAGATGGTACCATAGTTACCGAAGAATGGGATGTTCATCGACTTATGGATGGTGATGCCTGCAATCGAGACAACTCCTTTACCACTCTGAAGTGAATCACCCTGTACGTCACGGTTCACGAGACCATTCTCACCAACCTGTTGTACTAATTCATAGTACTGTCTTGGGTTCAATACGGCCTGTCTGCCTTGTGAACTTACACCCTTCTCATCAAGAGCAGCAGCTGCATCATAGAATGCATTAATCAAAGAAGTTGCTACATAGGCATCAGAACCTGCGGCGTTAGTACCGACACGGATCTGTGTTCCACCTGGTTCAACTTTATTAGTAGCTGATACAGGGTGTGCAGCACGTGCACCACGTGTGATAGAACGGAAGATCAAGCGGTCATACTTCTCTGCAAGAGCAAAGCCAATCTTCTTAGCGATCTCTCCACGGAGTTCATAGTGAGCAAGAGTCTCATCGAGTTCGTATACAAACGCGCTGGAAATGAGCAAATCATCCATCACGATTGTCTTCTCGGCCACTGGCAGAGCGTTCTCTGTTCCCAAGATTGGAGTCCCAGGTTCGTGGTAAGCTGC
>VTLG01003644.1_pt1 | contig 19508 bp, 9 predicted proteins | sample 4694571 | NCBI WGS metagenome assembly VTLG01 (sample SAMN12604809, study PRJNA352737) | marine metagenome | biome: ENVO:00000447; feature: ENVO:00000209|ENVO:00000569|ENVO:01000036; material: ENVO:00002151; isolation source: viral sequences binned using virsorter ...
TGAGGGTCTATTGTGCATTACCCCAACGGTCATGTGACTGCTTCTAAGTCAGTCTAGTCGGGAACTCGTTTGTTTTCGCTCCTCTATTATACACAGGATCAAGATGGTGGGAAGGGGGTGTGTGCCACTTCATCATCTGTAACACTCGTGGTATCAAATCTTGCCCAATGGCTATAGTGTATAAGACCAGTATCAAGGTGAGTATACTGTGGTTTCAATACCAGTTTAATATCACCTGCTATTGATCTAAGGTAAACACCCTTCCCACCACCACTAGGAACAGTGTGTGGTATGTTGGATGGGAATACTAATAGATCTCCTGGTTTTACTGCTAGTGTATAGTGTTGAGAATTGATGAAGTTTGGATCTCTTACTAAACTTCTTGATCCTATTCTCTTTTCGTACACACCTTCAAAATAACTATTTGGATTACTATTAGGATTAACAAATCTTAAATATGAATCAGGTGGTGGGTCAACGTAGTAAACAAAGGATAAGTCAGAACATGCATGAGTATGTGGTCTCATATCATCACTATGGTCAAGCATTGTACACCATGACTTCATAATATATGGTATAATCATTTCAGTCCTTATACTCGCAGCATCTAAACAACCAATGACCTCATGGGTTAATGATGTGAAGAATTGCTCTAAGTCAGGATCCTGATGCATTAAACACTTATTCCTAGTCTCTCCTGTTACAGGAACAGAACCATCAGCTAGTGGTTCAAATGGGTCGAAATGAAAGTTCTTCTTGCTTTGCAATAGAGATCTCCATCTAGTACCCATAGAACACTGGTAAATAGATGTAGAGAATATAGGATGTATTTCGTAATTACTCATGACGATTGAATCATACAGTATCTATCTCACTGAAGAGGACGCACTCAAGCTACGTGCTGAGGCTGATAATATTGTAGCAAATGACCCAGAAGAAAAGAAAACGTGGTGGTATGGATTTGATAGAGCACCACAGAATATAGTTGAGAACTTCATATTTCATTCAGCACGACAGCACCACGTGTTTCATAGTTATATTGGTGCTGAGTGGTGGATAAGAACACATAATAATATTAATACGAGATGGATGTTCCATGTTGATGGTGACCTAGGTCATTCAAGAAGAAGTGGTGAGTATAGATCTGCACCATTTTCTACTGTTACATACCTGAGTGACTGGGGTCAACCAACTGTTGTACTTGATAGGTATCACGATTGGACAAAGAAACAATTCTATATTACTGGTGAAGATAACTGGTCATTCTGGTCATCACCTAAGTTAGGTAAACAGATTAACTGGTCACTACCATACTTTCATGGTGTTGTAGGTAAATATGGTGAACTACCTGAAGGTGAGACACGAGTAACACTAATGTTTAATGTCTGGAAGACTAGACCTTGGGAACCTGAATGTATAGAATATAATTTACCGTATGAAATATCACAAGGTGAAGTTAAACTAACACCAAAGAAAGATGGTAAACTACCCACATTAGAACCACATGGATACTTTAGTACAAAATTAGAGGGTACTGATGATATAGCAATACAATATCATGGGTACAATCAAGCACACCAATCATGGTTAGTGAGTCAATACGCACCAAGTGATGTCGATGTTATCCCACATTCTCCCACGCAAGAGAACCATTAGAAGCATACACACATGCATAAATGTAATGGTCTGCATCTGGACAGAGACTAGACTTAGGGAACCAATCCTCTGCATCTGACTGTGCTGATACATCGTCAGTGTAATGATATGTACCGTAAGTAGAAGTCTTAAAGTTTTCCATTACCACATCTGGTAAGAAATCTTTATACCAATCCCATACAGTATTGATTTTAGTTGTGTCACTAGCATTCTCTAATGCTCTCATCTTAGGACTATCATACCATATAAATGATTTGCCCTTCAACTTAGCATAGTCTGATAGTGTATCTTGTAGTGCTTTATAATCCATTAGAAGTTGTTAGCGTATTTCCTCATCAATTTATACTTAATAGCATTAAAGTATGTAGCTGGTTCAATGTCGGCAGTCCAATGATTAGCATCGATTGCTTCCAATGAGAAATCCATCAAATCTTGATAATCATATATTAATTCACGAACGTATTCATCCTGAATCAATGTCTCAACCCACATGATAACAACTTTACGTACACCCTTTGTTACTGGTGTAACAGCATGCCATTGATTTGGATCAAAGAATACACATTCACCTTTACCAAGACGATATTCATATGTTTCTGATCCCAATCTAACTTGTAAACCACCACCTTCATATTCACTAGAATCATTAATACCAGTGACCATAACATAATCTGATCTTACAGCATTCTCTTTAGTACCCATGATAGGTACATCATTATGAAATGAATAATGTCCTTCCTCCTCTGCTGTATACTTCACAAACATAGGTGTTGTGATCTTTTTAGTTAGAATTTGTTTTGCAAATCCACTCTTCCACCACTGCTCACAAAATAATTTAATACATGCAGCCTCACCTGCACCTTTCATCTCTTGATTACGTTTAATATTTCTATTAGCAGTGCCTGAGTTTTTACCATCAATAAATTCAGCGTTATCATAAAAGTTACCAATGTGACTGCAAGCAGCCTCTGGTAACCACTTCATTCTTCGTATCATAATTATGAATTCAAATCTTTTAATGCTTGTAGTGCTGCTTGTTCGTCTTCGATCCTTTTAACTAATGCATCTATAGGATCAGTAATAGATGATACACTAGGAACATCAAATCCTTTTGATGGTCTCCTTATCATGAGTGCTAAACGAACCCAATCACTCATAACTCTCTCAAGGTTAGTATACTTACCAGATGGGAAGTCAAGGAACTGTTCATCAGTTGCTAAGTATGCTACTCCACTATTATAGGGCAAAAAGTATTCTTTGTAAACCTTTGGATCAATGGGTACTTTAAGAGTCTGTACTAGATTAACAGCAGAATTTGTGAACTGTGTTGGTAACTCACGTATCTTAGCTCTCCAGTCTTTCCATTGTTGTTTCTCTTCAGCAGTAACAGGTGCATCCTCAAGCATTGTCCAATCAGATGTAGCAAGGAAGAAATCTCTCCATGTTTTAACCTTGGATAATGATATACCTTTTTCTGTCTCTATGATCCTTTCAAGTGTGCTATCAACTTCATCCTTTCTAACTGATAGACATGCATCAAATGCTTCTCTTATTGCTACTACAAACTCACGTACATTCTCAATTGTTGGTTCAGTGAATTGATAATCTTTCCAGAAATAAACACCAGTGGTATGATTACGAACATACTTCTGCTTATCACATTTCCATGATTCAGCAGCACCATTACTATATTCAAAATAGGTTATCTTATCCCTATCTGAACTCCATAGAGGATACATTACTGGTACAATATAAGTGTCCCAACTATCATCCTCAATAGTAACTGTAGTACTACCACGAGTCATTTGTCTCGTCTGTCCTCTGATTATGACTGTGTTGTTGTTTAATTCCATGTTATGCTGGTTGTTGATAGAACCATCCTGTTACTATGTATTTAGTTCCTTTAAGTACTAGATTACCCTTATGAGTATGTGTAAAACCACCAGGAAATATACAAACTGTACCAGTAGTAGGTTTGATTCTTCTCTTTTGATAGAAGAACTCAGTCTCTCCTCCTTCAAAATCATCATTAAGATATATTGTCCAGACTAAATCCCTATTCTGCTCATTAAATGACCCATTTTCATGGTGATATACATGATAACCACCACCTTCAGGTGTCTTCTGCATCTTACTCTGCCATGATGTTAGAGGTACAGATGTTAAAGCACCATACTCATTACAATAATGATTAACACATGCTTGCAAATACTGGTTAATCCTAGCATTCATGGTAGTATCAAGATTGTCTATGAGAATAGCATAATCCTTTCTACCCAATTCTTTCTTAGGAAACTGCTGAGTTCCCTCCATTGCATTGTGTTGATCAGCAAAATTATTTAATGGTTTGAGATCCTTTTTAATATTCCTCTCTGCTGCTGCCTCCTCCCATCTAGTAAAGAATCCAATTAGATCATTACAGAATGCAGATGGTACAAACTCAGGCCAAATAGCGATGAAATCATCGAACTCTGCCTTATCTCCCATCATATTGACGGGAATAATAGGTGTCACCATTTCCATGTAGTTAGAAGCACCTGTTCCAGTTATAGACATAATCTAATTCAAAAAGCTTTTATTAAGTATTTAACCCTGAAATATTTTAGCACAAGTGGGACTGGTTGTCTAGGTACGATTCCAGCAGCAACCTCTAATTGCTCTGCACCAGTCATAGTAAGAGTACCCTCATTGAGTTGTATACCAGCTTGTGCTGGTGTTACATTCATTTGTTTTGATTTGATGAATGTTACGGTTTGATCATTTTCGTTATCCTTACCATCATTATGCTTAAAGGAACCCCAAGGGTTGTCGTATGCATTAATAGCCTCATCAGTAGTCTGAGTTGCTACGTCTGCTGCTGCAGATGGATATGACCTATTCGGACCCCACATTAGTCTTACAGCACCATGAGCACCATCACCAGGATCAGATGCTACTGCAGAATCTGAATGCCAGTAGTTTGCACCACCTCCACCACCAGGATATCCACCATCACCACCCTTAGCATCACCATAACCATACAATCCACCAGTACAATTCGTTCTTGAGTCTATGATAGTAGCATTAGTATCATCCCTTACCGCAGTAAATGCAATACCACCAGGATTATTTCCCCAAGTATTATCTGCACCAGCACCAGTTACAGCACCATTAGTGATAGTACATAACAATACATGGTATCCTTCACCAAGGTTAGTTGCTTGTCCAGTCGCACTTCCTGTATATGGTGGTGTTCCTGAACTTACAGATGAAGCAGATAGATCCAATATAGGTTGATTAGAGGGATCATTAGGACGTATCCATCTAAGAGTTGCTTGTCCATCACATTCTAATGTACATGTTACACTAGAAATAGTTGTACCAGTAGGAACCCAATATGTCCATCCTACTGTTTGTGTTGTACCAAGATAAGGATCATTAATAGTTAAACTAGGTGCAATTGGATATATTGCTTTGTTCAACATAAATGTTGACCACACATTAGCAGCACCTGAAGATAACTGTGCGTTGCTTATTGGAACCCAGTTAGCAGTCTTTAATAGTGGTGAGTTAGTATTCTCTCCAGCTTGTCCACCAGATCCAGCACCACCACCAGACATCAAAGTATATGTCGTATTAAGACTAGTAGTTCCACCACTAGCACCCTGACCATTGGCTCCAATACCTAACATACCTGTACCTCCACCACCAGCACCGTTGTTAGCACCAGCAATTGAGCAATCACAACCAGCACCGCCACCACCAGATCCAGACTGTGCATCAGAACCTGTTTGTCCACCGCCACCATATCCAGAATATCCTCCAGCTCCACCGCCACCACCATATGTGGTAGCATGACCACCACGGCCACCTCCATCACCAATAAATCCACCACCCATCGCTGTTGTTGGTGGTGTTCCATAGTTACCACCACCTTTACCAAGAACTGTTCCATAGGTGATAAAATAACTATCACCACCTCTAACATTGGCGTAGTCTGTATTTGGTGTAGCAGTACTACCAGTACCACCATGACCAACGTGAACAGTATATGACTGGCCTGGTATCACAGATATATTATTTTTGTATCCAAGGCCACCACCACCGCCTCCTAAATTTCCAGACATACCACCAGCACCACCACCAATACACAATGCACATACAGATGTTACACCAGTAGGACAAACCCAAGTGTAAGTGGTGTCTTGATTATTCTGTACAGTATATACTACCTGACCTTGTGCATCATCAGTTCCTGGTGGTGCATATTCATGAGCATATGTCTCGGATACATCGTAACTGTACATATCCTTTGGATCATCTAATGCTGCATCTGTACTATTTCTTGCAGGTCTAAACTCTGCAATCCAGTGAGTATGACCTGCTGCATCACCCTGTGGTAACTGAGATTCTAAAATCATACCATAACCAGTATCCCATCCTGGCTGCTGATCACTACCAGCAGTATCCTGAGCATCCATAACAGATCTAGTATCATGCTCACTACCAAGAACTACATGACTATGTGGTGGTGGTCCTTGTAGAAATTTTTCTTCTAAAGGTCCAATTTCTATGTCTGCTGTACCACTCAGTGAACCAGGTATGAATCCAACTACATTAGTGTATCCACTGATTCTAACACTACCAAAAGTATATTCTTTTAACTGCCTTGCTCGTGATATATACCACTCTCCACCAGTATCACCAACTTCCATTGCTGCTTCGTCAGGTGTTAATGAACCAGCACCATCTATACCACCAGGTCCATTAATTCTCTTCATCCTTAGATCTGGTACTTTAAATGTACCTAGATCGATACCACCTGGTGTATGTCCAGTGTTACCACTATTTGCTGTCTTAGATCCATTCCAAGTCTTTAAATCTACAGTACTTGGATTAGGTCCACCATACTTATTACCAATTGCTTCGTATAATAATGGAAAATCTGATATATTTAAGTCTTGTCCTTCACAATAGACATAACCAGGATAATTATATGCTACTGCATCCTTGTCTATAGTACCATTGACTGTGCTATACTCATCAACATACACAGCAATAATAGAACCAATTTGAGCTCCCATGTCTCCATGTTGGTCTGAATAGTGACGATTGAAACTATTTTTCTTCCTGTATGTGGCCATTAGTATTTAATGAGGTATTCTAGGACAAAGTATGGTGATACAATATCATCAAACTTAGAAATATTACTTGTTCTTATATTTACATTCGCTTCCAATCCATCTGGTCTAACTGTAGTAACGTCAGTTGTAGCAGTATATGTAGTATCACCTATAGTTCTACTTATTCTATGAGTGTGAAGGGTTTTATCATTTATCTCTGAACCTGGTGGTGATTCAGTTGATTCAATCAAGTTCCTTGCTGCTGGATATGTAAATGATGTATCACTTATGCGAGTGTCATATGGTGAACACTTACCTAGATTAATTGTAGTATTATTAGGCCATGATGTAGCATCCTTTGATGTATATGTTAGTGTATCAGTCCACAATGAAGCATAAGTACCACTTGCTGCAGCACCAGTATTCTTACCAGTAGCCCAACCAACAAAATACTTATTCCATGTAGTACATCCACTACAGTTATTCTCACCAGTTAAACCAGTGTTCATTGCAGTGTAATACTCTTGTGATCTAGCATCACAAAAAGGAAACAAACCACCAAAGTATTGGTTAACATTAGCATCTGCTGCTCTAACATATGATGGTTGTGACCTGTTAGTTATTGCTGGATCTTCCTTAATAGCAACCCAATGAGTAGTAGTATAATGCATATGAGGACCAAGAGCATTAATTGCAACAGACTCTTGTTCAGTTGTAGTTGGTATTGTCCAACCTATATTACCATTCAAAGCAAAGTTTTGAGTTGGTATTGTAAACACACCATTAAATCCAACAGTAGCAGTGTTACCAATATTAGATATTATCTCAACACCAACACCAGCTCTATCAACTTCTGTTGCATCAGAACCAGTACCAACTGTCTTAGTCATATTACGTTGGATACCTACGTTACCAGATGTTGCTGCTTCAATATGTTTTGATCCTAAGTCAGGTACTTGAAACTGTGTATCAGATAGAGTTGCATCATCCTTCTTGTAGATAGATGCATTACCAACACCTAATATATCTGCTAGTTGTGGATATTGATTTGCATTATAAATCTGACCATCACAAGGCAAATACCCTGCTGGTAAATCTTTTATGTTTGCTGCAGCATTAGGATCACTATTAGCGACAGGCTTTGACCAGTTAATAATAGTACCTGGGGCATTACCTAGTTTTGATTTTTCTTTCTGATAATGCTTCATTAAAATGCCCTGATTATGTACATCATACTCAACGCTGGTGTCTTAGTATCCACTGTTATATTTAGAGCTGATGGTATATTCTGTGCTGCAATAGTATTAGTATTACCAGCAAGATCACTGGTAACTTTAATGTTATTAACTGGTACAATAGTTGGAGCTTTTAAGAATCCAGCATTCATTTGTAACTCAAATGTGTAGTGTGAGTGATGACCCATCTCTCCATGATATTCTTTAGTATGGTTCAATGTAGTTGGATATGTCTTCGATGATGTATTATCACCTCCAGTGAATAGGTTAGTAGCAACAGCATCAGCAGCAGTCTGTTGTCCAATCATACCAGTACCATCACCAGTATAGGAATACCAGTTCTTATATCCTGTTAAATTACCTAAGTTTGATGCCCAGTAATTTGTTTTAGATCCACCAGCAGTCCAGTCAAATGTAGCACCTAATGGTCTAGGTATAGGACCAGTCCATGCAGGTTGTGGTGATGAGTGTGCTAAACCAGTTGATCCAGCAGTGTTTGATGTACCTAACTTCGGACCAGATGTTTCAACAACAGTAACACCAGATTGATATCTAGTTACAAGACCATATCCACCTGGATCTGCTGCATCAGTGTTAAAGAAATCAACGTCACCAGTACTATTAATACTTCTTTCCTTCTGATTATTTTCACAACATGGATCTGCATCAGGACATTGGAATCCTTCAATAGAAGGTCCATCAGGAATCGCTCTCCTATAACCTGATACACCTGCAGGATTAGAATGTCTATGACTAGGCATATGATCCTTACTCAACTTTCTAGGCACAACATAGAAAGTCTTAAAGTATGATGGTGGGTTAACTGTGAAACTTCTTATCTGTCCTGTTAAATTACCAGAGTCAGAAACATTAAAGTTAATATCAGATGTAGCATTAATAGATGTAGGTGGTGAGACAGGACTACCATCACCCTCTATAAGTTGAGTTGCACCAACTCCAGTTGGTAGTAAAACATCATTAACTGATGGTTTAATCCAATCAACCATTATAACCATATCAGTCACACCATTTGGTAACTGTGCTGCTGATATTGTTACTGTTTCATCTTCTTGCCAACCTGTACCACTAGCACTAATAGTTGTAACTGCTGCTCTACCAACAACATCAACGTCAACTACAATAGTCAGTCCAGTACCAGATACACTACCAGTTAAATTACTGAAAGTATATGTACCACTAATCCTCAATGAATCAATTTCACCAGTCTTAATAGATACACCACCAACTGAGTTACTAGAAGATGTCTGTCCCATTTGTAGGTGTGCATACTGTGCAGCAGAGCTAACATATGCTTGTTCATAGTCAACTAGAACTCTACCATTTAGATTAGGTAGTCTGAATATATCACCAAGAGTATAATCATCATATGTTCTAGCATTTAGACCACCAGTAGGTCCGTAAGTATTACCAAGAATAGATGCAAGTATTGGATACGCAGAACCCTCTAAGGTCTGTCCATTACATTGCAACCATCCATCGGGAACACTTGACGCATCTCCTGACCAAGGGAGAATGGTTCCTACTGCAGAACCACTCATCTTCCTTGCAGTTTCGTAGTAAGTACTCATTGTTTATATCTCCACGAGCCACCAACCTCTAAAGTTGGCTGGTATTGCGTTGTTACCGCTATCGTTACTTCCAGCATATACTAAACCAAATCCAGCGTTTCTTGTTTGAACTAGCAGTTCACCACCTTGATATGGAGAACTTAATCCACCAGCTTGAGTACCAGTGGTATCACCACCAATTGCAACTCCTGTAGGAGCACGAACTATTAGTGAAATATCGTATGATAAAGCACCACCGACCTCTATGAATCTAATTATATCACCAGTTACAGCGTTACTTGGAAGAGTGAACACTGTATCAGCAGTAATAGAAACCATATAGTTCTTACCAGTCTGACATGTCTGGTTAGTTGTAGCAAACACCCAGTGCTTACCACCATTCTCGTTATAGAACTTAGTAACACCAAACGCATCAATAGCAGCATCCTGACGTATCTTATAGTTACGGTTAGCACTCACACCAAGATTTGTTATCTGTAGTGGGAAGTCTATATCCGAAGGTGTAGCAGTCGATGTGCTATTGATAGTAACGTGACCACCATTAACAGTTAGATCTCCATCACCTAGTGCAGAACCAGTAGTACCAATTCTTGTATCACCAGTCTGTGCATCAACAAAGAACTTAGCAGTAGAATCAGCACCGAAATCAATTCCAGTAGTACCACTGAATATTCCGAAGTCATCATCTATTCTAAGTTTACCACCGATGTCTGTATCACCAGATGCATTATCAACTTGTAATGAGATTTCAGTACGTGTTGTGGATCCAGCAACATTGTTGAGGTTGACTCTTAGATCACCAGCAAACCAACCAGCACCAACCTTATCAACTATCGCTTTAGGTTGTGCAGTTGTACCAGTACCAACAACAGTTAACTTACCATCACTATCAATTGTTAATCTAGTAGCAGGTATAGTCTCTCCATTAATAATCTGGAATTGATTATCAGTAGAGTTAGTAGTTGCATCACCATAAAGGTTAACCGTAAAGTCTTGAGTACCAAGAACATTAGATCTAACACCACCATATACTGAGTCGATTACAAATCTATCCTGATTAGCACCATTATTAACAGTGAACTTCTCAGCATTAGTATCATTGACTGTTACGATCTGTACAAATTCACCAGATGGGCAAGATGCACTAGCACTTAGTCTTAGATAGTCATTAGCACTGAACTGTCCACCAAACTCAGCAAGTGATACAAGATCATCAGAGAAGTTAAGAACAGCACTACCAGCAGTACCACTGATTGCGATACCAGCACCACCAGGATCTAGTGATAATTGGAATCGTGTGACGTTATTAGCAGTGTCATTCTGTGCCCCTACAACAAAGTAAGTTGATGTAGTATTAGCACCAACAATGTTACCCAAGTTAGAGAACTTAACTGCATCTCCATTCTCTAAGTCGTTAAGTGCGACCTCGAATGTATCAGTTACATCATTGATAGCACTGATTCCAGGTGTAGTAGAGTTCTGTGGTAATCTACCAACTAAGTATGTTGCCTCTGTTGATTTCTCTAACTTAAAGATAGTCTCGTTATCTGCGTGTGTTGCAACAGTTGTACAATCTGTACCACGATTAACCTTAACTGTTCTGTTAGTTACATCAGGACCAGGTGAGACAACTTCACATAATTCTGTTCCTATTACTAGGATATCACCTATACTAATACCTTCTACGTTATTGATTGGTAGATCATTGTAATCAGAGTCAGCAGAGTTACTTGTCCAATCTGTTGTACCAGAACCAGTATCAATGATATGATTCTGTAGTGTTAATCCTGTTGCAATTCCTGGTGTACCAGTTACTGCTACAGCATTTGCTGGATCCTCAGTTGTTGATACTCTGAATGTATTACCAGTTACACCAACAACATAATATGTTACTCCAGTTGATACACCAGTTAGACCATCAACATTAGGGAATCTAACTGCATTACCATTCACAAAGTAGTTTTGTGCAACAGTTAATGTTCCGTTAGAATTATCAACACTAACGATGATTTCCTTACCATCAATGTCTCCAACATATTTGTAAAAATCGACATTTAGATCTGTTAGTGATCCAGCAGCATGAGCAGTCTTAGTTGTATTAAGTTTTGCTCTGGTAACTGTAACAGTACCACTGTTAGATCCACCATGCATGGTTACATCACCATACACATTGGTATCACCATTAACTTTCAGAGAGTTTCTAATCTCTGTAGTACCAGCAACACCACCGATAGAGAACTGTGATGCCCTAGTTGCAAAGTTTACAGTAGAAGCATAACCAGATCTTGTTAGTAAGTTAACAGTTTGTGAATTGGATTGTATCTCACTACCACTGATCTCTAGATTACCATCAAGTATTGTCTGAGCATTCTTGATTGTAAATGTAGAGTTAGCAGTGTTAGCAAACGCACCACCCACTGTGATGACTGACTTGTTTGATAGACTGCTAGTAACTGTACCAATATTAACTGTTGAATCAGTTGAATTGGTGTGGATATTCAAGGAAGTAATTCCAAGAGCTCCTGTACCAATGTCTACACCCTGTGCTGCTGTGTTAGTATCACCAATTTTTAAAGTGGACGCACTACCAGCAAAGTTAACTGTTGTTGGTGTAACATTAATTAAGTTAAATGTAGTAGCAGTACTGGTAATATCTCCACCATTTACAGCAGCATCACCTGCTAGTGTTAGGTTAGGAGTAGCACCACCACTTAATGTTGTGATTCCACCCTTGACTGTTAATGTATCACCTAGTTCAGATCTGCTTGTGTTAACACCAACTCTTGTCTCTTGTGTAGAAACTCTGAGTAGAGCATTAGCAGTAGGAGCAGATGATGAACCACCAACTAGGAATGCCTCATGAAGATTATTCTCAACTTTGGATATTCCACCAGGAGATTTATAATTTGCATGGGTAATATCTTTACCACTGATGAATGCATTACCAACAACATCCAAGTTTGCTCTTGGTTCTTGCTGATCGTATGTAACACCACCAGATGTGTAAGTTAAGTATCCATACTCGTTAGCATCCTTAGTAGTACGAGCAACAGTGTTAATACCAACTCTATACTGACCTAATTCATCAGTCTTTGTTCTAATTGCTTCAGCACCAATTACACCAGTCTCTTTCCAATTTACATCAGATCTTTCTAGTGTAGCATTTGGTTGATTGGTAGGATCCCAAACATATGTTGCAGCAGTAAGAGGTGTTGAACAAACAAACTCGATGAAATCATCATCAGAACCTGATTGTTCTGCCTTACTTACAATCCACTTACCATTGATAGCAGTAGCACCAGTAAATCCTTGGATTCTGATTGTCTTACCGACCTGCATAGCAATACCATTAGAGGTATTGGTTAATACACCAGACCACTGAATCTTAACTGTAGTACCACCGTTGGTAGTAACCTGTAATATACTACCTTCACCAATATTGGTGTAGTAGTTAGCAAGTATCCAACCAACTGAACCACTATTCTCAATGGATCCACCCTTATACAGGATATCACCTGCTTGAGGGTTAGCAGCAGCATCAGTAGAACTATAGTATGATACTACTTGATTAGCATTAATTGCATTAGTGCTTCCAGAAATAACAGGAGTTCTGTTATTTGGTATTGAATCTAACCTACTGAAGTTAGAACGTATACTATACTCTTGACCTGGGTTACTTACTGGACCTCGACCTTTTATGTGATAAATTGCCGAGGAAATTTTATTCCGACTTATGGTTATATCACCATCATTATTGTTTGCGAATGATGTTCTAGTTAATGTAACATCTTCTGCACCACTATCAGTTCTAGGATTAGATCTAATGATTAATGATGGAACTTCAGCAGGTGGTTGAGTATTGATAATAACCTGATTATTAAGGTTAGATATACCTTCAACAGTAATCTTATCCTTAAATGTAACAGGAGTATCAAATGATGTGATCAGAGTACCAATAGTATCTGTATCATCTTCAGATGCAACAAGTTGTGCCTTCTCTAGGAATGTCTCTTCACCAGTGATAGCATCAATCTTCTTGTTACCAATGTATAGGTCACCATTACTGTTAAGACCAGTGTAGAATACAATACCACCATCCTCACGTTTTGCTTGTGAGTAGTAGTCTTGGAACTCAGAAAGTATAACTTCCTGTCTTGCTGGTAGACCAGTTGAGTAGTTACCTGGACCAAAACCAAGGTATTCAAACGTATGGTTACCAGATCTAGCAATAGATGGTCTCCTTAGTTCGATGTATACCTTCTGATCATGAACAGATGGTGCATCACCAGCAATACCAATTAGTCTTTGCTCTGAACCAGCAGTTGCATTACCTGTTTGTGCTTTTATCTCATAAGCATTGTCCTTAAAGAATGGTGTCTCTGTAAGATCAACGATTGCTTCCTTGGTCATTGACCTCTTATAGTCATTGACCCAGACAAGACCATGTGTATAGTTGTCTGCGAAACTGTTAGCAGCAGGTGGATCAGTTATTTGTGTATTCTTAGTACCATTGTTGTCTATAACCTGATACCATGTAGGATCATTCTTATAGTCTAGTGGATAGAGTGAGGAGATAGGCTGAGAGAACTTAAAGTTCTGGAAGTTCTGTCCTACACCAGCACCACGAGGTAGAGGTGAAATGTTACCACGAACAGCAGTTAGATAGTAGATACCATCTTGCTGATCAGCAACACGTTCCTGAATAGTCTCACTATCAAAGATGTAGAATGTATCATCAATCTGTGGTACGTCTTCTACAACAGTAATCTTATACTGATTACCTACACTATCACTTAATGTATCACCAACTGTTAAGGTGAAGACGTTAGAACCACCAACAACATAAAGGTTGTTAGTCTTACTGTCTCTACCACCGTTAACATCTTCCTTTTGACCAGCATATACAACACCCTGTTCAAACTTGGTTGCTACTAGAGGATCATATGTTGGTCTAGCACTTACATCCTTAAGGATAATATAATGGTCACTTCCTAATGTGAAGTATGCATGTAGATAACCAAATCCACTGCTACCACCACTCCACTGTACTAAGTTAGTAGGACTAGATGCTATCTTACTTGTGGAGAATGCACCACCTTGAGGTGCATCAATCTTAACAGTATGGAATACTGTGTTCTTAAGTGATGGTGCGTTAGTATCATCAACTCTATGATCAATTGCTGTTACCTGTAGGTACTCACTTCCTGCAACTGATACTTTTCTAGCAGATCTAATACTAAATCTGATGTAACTATCTGTGTTAACAACACATGGATTGTTATCAGGATCATAGATGTACTTGTCTTGTAATGTACCAGCTTGTACTGCTGTATTAAAGTCAGCCTTGGTCATACCAAGTTCTTCAGAAGCATTCTGTGACTGTGGGTTTCTAAAGACTGCAGTCTGAGGAGAACCACCAACAGGTGCTAATGTAATATTCTGTGGAACAAGATTACGCTTATCATCAGTACGTAACTTAAGAACGAAACCATTGTTAGGCTTCCTTATCGAACCAGGGAACTTCTTAGGTTGAATATAACGTAGACGATATATTCTATCATCTGCCTTACGATCATCCGTAGTACGTTCATAGTATGAGTCAGTAGTCTGTAAACGACCTGAACTACTACTGTAGTCTGTCTCATGTAATCTGCTTAAGATATTACTATCTACAGAAGACTCATCCTTAAGGTTTAAATACCACAAACCATCAGGTATACTAGGAACTCTTGATGCACTAGTATCAACAAACGTAGGATCAAATCTCATTGGTGATGTACGCTTGTTAGCAAGTACATACCAGAATTGTGATGGGTTGTTAGCTAACTGAACCTCTGGTGATCCTGTAATAGCATCCTGTGCAGTTGCAAAGATCTTAAAGGTATCATCGCTTTCATACCTAACATAATATTCTGTAGTAGGTAGAATCTGAGAAGCACCAGAACCTGCACCAGTAGGCAATACACCTGTGTTACCATCAGATCCAGTTGCTCTAAAGAATACTTTCTGTAGATCAGCAGCACCTAAAGCACTGGTTGGCTTATCAAATATATGTGCTACATCTGTCTTAAGTACTGTGCTACTTGTTCCAGAGAAATAAACCTTATACTCATGGAGATCATAAGTAGTGTCTAATGTAAATTGTTGTACTAAGATCTCTACATCATCTTCTAAAGCTTCTGTCTCTGGTGAGTAGATGTAAAGACCAGCAGCTGCTGCCTCTACTGACTCAGCAAGCATCAACTTAGTCTGGTCACCACCATCAAATATACCACTGTATACAGCAGCATCATTGTAGTTAAATGGTTGTGTGTTACGACCTGGAGCAATTACATAGTAAGTTCTGTTAGGTTGGAAACCTTGTGGTAGACGAACATCTCTCTCATCTGGAGTTGTACCTGCCTTAGCACGAGCAATCAATCTAACTGGTGTTCCAGTCTCAAACTTATGTGGGTTGATACCACCAGCATCAATGGTGAATAGTGTTGCACGTTGTGCAAACTGATCAGTAGATGTGCTTGGATTATTTCTAACAACTACATTCTGTGATGGGGATGACTTACTTGTCGCAGCAAACTGTCCAGCATTTGTAGCGAAAGCAGTAACACCATCAGTAGCAGCAGTTACGAATGTATGTGGATAGTTACCACCAGTCTTAAGACCGAATGGTTTAGCATCCCAGAAGGTATGTGTGTAATCACCACCAGAAGTTACAGCACCTGCAGCAGCAGTTACAAATGTGTGAGCATAGTTACCACCAGTTGTAATACTATCAGCAGTAGCACTTATGAAGTAGTGTGTTGTTGTGTTGGTAGAAGGAACTGTTGTTAGAACATTAACTGTTACTGTTCCATCCTGTCTTGCAAGTCCATTAGCAGTTGCACCAGTAAACGCATGTGTAGATGTGTTTGTTGATGGTAGAGCTGGAAGAACCTGTACATCAAATGTATCTGTCTGTACATTAGAGATCTCTAACCAAGCACCAGATGCAGGATCATGTGCTCTAGGATATGTCTTAGCAGATGTGTTACCATCCATTGCACATGTGAATGTTAGAGAGTTATCTGCTAACTTAATTCTATTACCATTTTGGAATCCATGTCCAACAATGGTTAGAGTCATTACACCTGTTACTGCATTGTATACAGCACCAGAAACTGTGTGGTCAGTAGAACCAACAGCAGTAATATAAACTGATGTATCAGATGCAGGGTCAGATGAACGAGGATATGTATGCTGAGATGCACGTGAGTCCTCATCACATTCAAATGTTAATGAATCGTCAGCAATCTTAATACCATCACCAACGTCTAGTGTGTGGTCACCAATCGCTAATACTAGGTTACCAGTAGTAGGATCATATGATGTACCAGCACCAGCAGTATGAGTTACTAGAGGTGAAGGTCCAACATGTAATGTAATTGTACTTGCACCAACTGCCTTAATAGGAATTGCTGTGTTGTATACTGGGTCAGAAGCACGTGGATATGTCTTAGTTGCTGTACCACCATCCATTGCACATGTAAAGGACAATGAATCAGCAGCAAGTTTAACAGATTGACCTGCTTTTGTTATACTATTAGGAAGAGAGGATACAAATGTATGTGCAGTAATATTAGTAGAAGGTACTGTTGCTAGTACTTGTACATCAAATGTATCAGCAGTTATAGCAAGAACTTCAAGTTCTTTGTTAGCAACAGGGTCAGTAGCACGTGGATATGCATGTGTTGTGTTGTTACTATCTTCTAAACATGTGAAACTAACAGCACCATTGTCTATCTTAACCTTATCACCAACCACAAGTCCATGACTTACGTGCCTAATACTCATGATACCTGTTGAAGGATCATATGTTGTACCAGCAGCAGGTGTGAATTTAGTTTCAGCAACAAGACTATGAGTTCCAATAGTTAGAACCATATCACCTGTAACTGGATCATATGTCGCAGCACTAGGTGTAAAGGTCACTGCTGGACTTGTACCTACATTTAATGCAATCGTACCAGTTTGCTTCTTAACACCGCTTGCAACGGCAGATACGAAGGAATGAGCACTTGTATCAGGAGAGATGCCGATATTAATTGTAAATGTGTCGGTATCAGCAGCAGTAATTTCTAACCAAGTCTTACTAGCATCATCAGTTGGTCTTGGATATGAATGATTAGTAGCATTGCTATCCTTATCACAAGTAAATACTAAAGAGTTATCATCTAACCATACACGATCTCCAACTCTAGTGATACCATTAGTACCAGAAGATGCAAATGTATGAGTTGAACGATCAGAAGATGTTCCTACATTAACTGTGAATGTATTTGTATCTACATCAGATATTACAAGAGACTTACCACTTGAAGGATCTGTTGATCTTGGATATGAATGCTCTGTTGCATTGTTATCCTTTAAGCAAGTGAATGTTAATGAATTATCAGCAATCTTAACACTATCACCATTACTGAATCCATGACCATTAACAGTAATTACTAACTTACCAGTGAAAGGATCGAATGTTGCACCAGTAGCAGTGTGCTGACTACGTGCATGGAATCCATGACCAGCAACAGTAGCAACCATTTCACCAGTAGAAGGTGTGTAGGTAGCATCTGTTATTGTATGACTTGTTGTTCCAACAGTGTCTACAGTGATAGATGTATTAAACTTAGGATCTGTAGGACGAGGATAACTATGAACTGATCCATAATTATCTTGAGCACATCTAAATTCTAATGCATTATTATCTAACTTAACTGTATCACCTTGTCCTATCTCATGATTACCAACTGTTAGTTCTAGAACACCAGTAGATGCTGTGTAAGATGCATCCGAAATGTTATAACCAACAATAGGTGAAGGACCAACATTAACCTTAACTGTATCAGTTGTAATATCAGTGATACTTAAAAGTGTATTCTTAAATGCTGGATCCCCTACACGTGGATATGTGTGGTTGGTAGCATTAGCATCCATACCACAAGTAAAGGTCAATCCATCTTGTGCAATGCTAATTTTATTACTTGAGGTCAATCCATGAGATGTCATAGTCAACGTCAAATCACCAGTAGCAGCATCGTATAATGCATTAGATGGTGTGAATTGTCCTAACTGTTGCTGATTAGCACCAGCAGTATCGATACCATACTCAACTAACTGATAGAGAGTATCCATTGCTGATATAACATCAGAACAGAATGTACTACCACTAGGATTAGGATCAGTGGTGATAGTAGCATCAGTTGATTGTGTGTATGATGTAGTAACACCAGCTCTAGGAGTATAACTCTGGTTCTGTATTACCTTCTGTGAGATTGCCTTAGCAACTCTAAATGCATAGATTGACTGTTCTTCTTCACCAGCAAGGTGAGCACCTGTAACATATAGATTAGCAGCATCCCAAACCTTATTGTTTGCACCAAACTTGACGTTATATGCAATTGCTTCAACTATGTCTACAATATCATCAATACATGCTTGGTTACCAGTAGGAACTGTATGACTAGGATACTCAATGAGCATATCCTTTACTGCTACATCAGCAATGTAGTTCTTATTAGCAAGTAATAGGTCATGTGCATCAGAGAAACGATCACCAACTGGGTTAATACCTTGGTTGATGATAGTCTTAAGACCATCCATCAATGTGGATATAGCAGATGCAACTGTAGCACATGCTGGATATACTGTATCTTGTGTGATACTTGTATCTACAGTACCTACCTCAGTAGACCAGATACCCTTACGAACACCATTGTTATCCTCTAGTTTGAATAATAAATTTGCACTAGAGTTAGTTCCAGTAGCATTTCTAGATGTACCTTCTGTTAGGTAACTTCTAGCACCAGCAACTACACTACCAAGTTCAATAGTTGTAGCATTAACAATGTTCCTAATGTATGTCTCAGAAGGAATATTTGATGATACTAAAGAAC
>VTLG01006226.1_pt1 | contig 19503 bp, 19 predicted proteins | sample 4694571 | NCBI WGS metagenome assembly VTLG01 (sample SAMN12604809, study PRJNA352737) | marine metagenome | biome: ENVO:00000447; feature: ENVO:00000209|ENVO:00000569|ENVO:01000036; material: ENVO:00002151; isolation source: viral sequences binned using virsorter ...
AGTGGTGGCATAAATGTGCCTAGTTAGTCTTTACATACCTATATATAAGGAAATGGAGGAACATGAGCAACCCTATAATAACTAGGGTCTCTTTTACCATTTAGCCTTATTAGCCCAGTATGCAGCAGACATTTTGCCTTTAGCAATGTTTTTGCCATGTCGTGCTTTAAAGGACTTGCGCTTGGCTTTCATTCTTGCAGACTCACCAGCTTTGGGTTTCCCGGCAGTCTTTGCGCCTTGTTCCCCAAATCGGATAGTTTTAATTTTACCACCTGATTTAGCCACAACGACGTGTGACTTAGTTTTGTGATTAGGGGTGCGCTTCGGTGTATTATAACCGGAAACACCTGCTCGTGCTAGTCGTGGGTCTTTTTCTTTTGCCATTAATTACATTATAGCACATTATTGAAATTCATACCACCCAGTAAGGATAGCCTTTTCACTTGTTTCTGAAACATGGCTTCTATGTGTGTATGTCCAGTCTGCGGGCCAAATGACCGTGTAGCCCTTTTGAGCGGGAACGTACAAACTTTGGTGGATCCAGTCGGTTCCACCGTCAGGTACGTCATTTAAGTATGTCATATATACAAGATGTCTATTTACGGCAAAGGGAGCAGAACCAGTTCGTTCTGTATGCCAAACTTTAAAACCACCTCCCGGAGCGTACCATTGATAAGAGATATTGTTTTTTATTGTGAATTCACCATATGCATCAGCCCAAGGAAATTTTTCTATATACTTTATAAGAACTTCTTGTAATGCATCAAGGTAATTCTGAATAGCAATATGATTAAATGCAAGTGGTAAATAGATATCCGTAGAATCTTTTACGTTTTTATCAACACCCTCACCAGTTCTTCCCTCGCGTACTTGAAAGTAATGAGTGTCTTCATGTACTAGATGTATCACATCGTCAATAATTTCTTCATCAATAAAGTCTCCCCAGATAAAATCTGTTTGTGGAGTTTCAGGCATTTCCTGTAGGAAAAAATCTTCATCTGTATTCATCTCTTACCTCCGAAGTAGGGTTCTGCATGACCGTCGGCTATAAGCGCGTCATTTAGGTTTACGCCGTCACATATTAGTTCCCCCAAGATTCTGCCGTACTTGCCGCGTTCGTGTGAGATAAGTATTATCTCTTCGGCTTCTTCCAACATCTTCTTTGTGTAGTCCTTAGCTAGTAGGCCAAGTGCTTTCTCTTCGAGGTCCCTTGTCCGACTCTCCGGTGTATTGAGGCCGAAAAATCTAATACGCTGGTGTTTCATTTCTACGTCGAAACCCAAGTCGATAGTTACATCGCAGGTATCTCCGTCAATCACTCTTTCTAAATATACTCTGTAGTTATACATGTGCTTCCTTTAACTGCTTGTCTCTTATTGATAACATTAGGTGTACCCGCATGGATTTGTGGTGTCTCCATGGAATGTAGTAGTCCGGCATGAAGTCTCTCCAGTGGGCTTCGCTGGAGTCTTTGGACTCGATTGGGGTAATGGCTCCTTGTGATATTGAAGGGTTGGACCCCACATGGACCATTTCAAATCCAAGACGTTTAAGAAGATCAAACTCATTAGGGTAGCGCATGTCGTCAACGCAAAGATGGTGATGTGGGTCAAAAGAGTTGATATGATCTCCCATCTTGTCCACCCAAAAATTAGGGTCTTTGTCTCGCATCCGATTTCCGCAAAATTGTAATAATTGTCGCCATTGGTATTTTTCCGGTACATGCACCAAATCTCTCATAGGTATTTCAAAAGTCTCACTAACGCATTCGCGTAGTGGTTCTGCAAAGCTTACCACAGTTCCCCCATACAGCGCAGCTACGCTATTAGACATAGTGGTCTTACCACATCCGGGGGAACCATAAAAAGCTAATCTCATTAGTTTGGTAGCGGGGGCAGGAATCGAACCTACGCGCTTCAGACAATGAACCTGACGAGCTGCCACTGCTCCACCCCGCGTCGCTCCTATCCTTGCATTATTCGTGCGTAGTCAGTCCACGCTCTAGCCATCTCAGGAGTACCATCGTTTGATAGTCCTCTGCTTGCTAGGTAGCTTTCCCACGCTTCTTTACCAGCTGCAGTTGCCTTCTCATATAAGGCTTTCTTTTCTGCTTCGTGTTCTTCTACAGTTTTAAAGGGTTCTAATCCTAGTCGTATACGTTCTTCAGCATCATATACATCCCATACAGGTCGGGCGGCTTTCCAGCTGTCATAACTTGCTCGGTCTTTTATTCGCGTGACTCCGTATCCAAGAGTGGAGTCAAAGCGCATTTGCCATTCAGGAAAGACCATCTGCTCCCAACCATCTTCGTCTACTTCTGCATCCACTACTCGGCCTGAGCTATCATACTCAAACAACACTACACCGTCTTCTTCTATTTCTTTCATTAGTCAAAAATCTCCTCAATCAAATCTAGCCTATACTCATTCCATTCACTAGTTATTACTACGTTTACTAGTGACTCTTCAAGATATATTACATGATACTGTAACTCCATAATCTGCTTATCTACTATTTTAAGTGCTGCTTCATTTGCTTGTATTGTATCACGTAATGTGCTTATATACGCAACAGAAGCAATAAGTATAAATACAGCTGGAAGCAATGCTACCAAAAATACAATTCTATTTTTCATTATTCCTAGAGGTTACCTCAGAGCTAAACGCCTCAAAGAGTTTACCCAATCCAGCAGACACAGGTAGCGAAAGAACCGCGAGGGCCGTGAGTAACCCCTCAATTGAATCAAGAGTTTCTGGGTTTTCGGAAGCTGACCATATGATTCGTGCACCTAGTGCAAGCCACACCATTACTACAGGTATGAATATTATGCCTGTTAAAAGCTGAATCCCGGTAATAGTAGTTCCCTCAGAACGTGGGGGTTCCTGTGTGACTACGACTTCTTTTACAACTTCTTGTACTTCTTGTTCTTCAGTCATTCTTAAACCACTCGACTGGCACTCCGCTGTCAGTTCCTTCTATTATTTGAGCACATTCTTTAGGCCATGCATCCCATCCATCGAGTTGCCAAATTAAGTAACCTAGTTGCATATTATCCTCAATGCTATACGGATTATACCAGTCTGCCATCCAAAAGTACTCACGTAGATTTATTTGGAATATGCCTACTATATCTTCCTTATCCTTTTTTAAAGTCAAAGGAGTTGTGTGGTCACTGTCGTGTAAACAACTAATGAACCTCCATAACTCATTTGTTTCATCCTTGTACTTAGTCATACCGTACCATCCGTAGTACGGTCTCCAACTAGTCTTACTTAGATGTATAACAAAATCCCATCTATCCAGAACAGTTACAGGTTGAGGTTTGACCACCGCCACATGTACAAACGGCATTTCCCGTTGAGCAACAGGAGTAGGCCGAGAACCATGCGTCTCCACCGTCTCTCTCAATACTGGAGTGGGGTTGGGGAACGTCTGTTGATAGACTCCGAATGGAGCGTCTACGACGTTCGGAAGAAGTGCGAACAGGCTCAAAACACCCGCAGTTACAAGTAGCCATCTAATCCTCCTATTGAACGGTAATCGGTGCCTCATAGTTATTACTTGCTGTCATTGATTGTATCAGTGTAGTTGCATCAATTATGAAACTTGGGGCATCAATGCCTGTTCCATTACCAATTTTACTATTCTGAATTGTTAAAGTACCAATCTCCATATGGTCGAGGTTAATCCCTCCACCAAAGGCGGATATGTTACTAAGTGTAAGTGTACGACAAAAGCTGTCTGCAGTCGCGGTACTAATGACAATTTTATCGAAGGAACCACTGGTCACCCCCGGAATTTTTACAGCGCCACGAGTAGAAGTTACTGTGATGTCTTTTGGAGTAGAGGATAGTGTTGGGCCGATAGAAAGACCATCAGCCTTTACGTTAGTGATATTTAGCTCATATACTTTTGTGGCAGCTAGGTTAAAAGTAGTTGCTTCCACATTGTCAATGATAACAGTATCACATGCAAGTACATGATCAGCCGTGCCTATTACCTGAATTGCATCTGTTAGCCCAGAAGCTTTACCAATTTCTAGACCAGAGATAGTAATGTCTGCGGCTCGTGCACCGGATATGTTTAGCTGTAGCGTGTGAGTTTGCAGTTCTCGTTCGTCAGCGGGTGTGTTATCAGCAAACACCCACTCATCACCTACTTGTAGGGTTCGGTCTGCAGGAACTCTAGCTGCATCATACTGAGCTGGCTCAGGCCATATCGGAGCTGCGTTGAGTCCTTTGATAGCTGTACCAATTGCAAAGGCAGTAACGGCTACACCGATAATTAATCCTAATGTGCCTACTTTCCAAACACCGCCCACAATTCGTGTACCTTTCAAACTTGCAATCTTAAGATCAGGAACTTTACCTACATTCATAACATTTGGCATACTAGCATTTACGCTAGGTGTTCGCCACTCTTTTGATTTAAACTGAATCTTAGGCAATCGTACATTAGGGATTGAAAAAACCCTCTTAAAAAAACTTGGTTTCTTTTCTTTCTGTTCATCCATTAAGTTCCCCTCTAATCATCATAATCCCCGTATTGTCTTTTATCTCCATAACCAGATTTTCCCATATCTTCTAATACTTTATTAATACCATCGTGATCTGACATTATAGTTCGCATTTCATTTTCCATCAGCGCACTTCTAGTATTTAACTCAATTATCGCATCTTCGAGTTCTTCAATAGCTTCTTCAAGATCAGATGAGTCAACAGATTGGGCAATCTTTTCTTTTAATGCTTCGATATCGTTTTGTAATACTGCGACATCAACGGTAGTCTTTTCTTCCTGAATAATATCAACAGTGGAACTAAGATTTCCAACTGTGGAGTCAAGCTGTGCAACATACCAAATTATCCCAAAAGCTTGTGCAATTATAGCAACTACAATACCAATAGATACCTTTATGTTACTAAAGTCCATTACACTTACTTCTTCTTCTTACCTTTCTTTGTTTGACCCATCTTAACTGTACGGTCAAACGCGTCTGCTCTCATCTGAGCAATTCGCTCAGTAGATCCTATATTCATTCCATTCATTTTATAGGATTGCCTTGCCATTTCTTTTGCGCGCATATCTGTAATATGTGCATCTCGTGCTTTGCGCTCTTGTGAAGTTTCAGACATAACTATACCCTCCGATTCAATGCGGTACTCGTCCATTTACATTATAACAAACTAGGAGTTTTTTGTCAAGAGATATCTTGCTCGCCGTTCGGCAGCAGCTGTCTGTTCTTTAGCACCTTCTGGAGCGTAAGATAACACATAGTGGGGGAGAGCTGAGGTTCGGCCCATCACGGACTCGCAGCCTTTAAATTCATCTAAGTATCTATATCGAGCACACATAAGACAAACAATACGGTTTTCCGCATGTATTGAGAACATTCCTTGATTATTGTAACTCATATGTCCCGGCTCAAAAACGAGACGACCTTCACAATTCGGACAGATATTTTCTTTCATGAACACTACTGTACCGTATTCGGTGTTACAAAGTTTGGTTGGAACTCTGGTGCTTGTCTAGGGTCTGTTTGTTGTGATGTTCCATCTCTTACAAATTGTGGAACAAAAGTATCTGGATTAGTAAAAGCAGACTGAGGTTCTTGCATAGGTCGTTCTTCAGGATTTTCAGACATATATCTTTCAAATGGAGGAGTAGGTGAAGTTGTTCTATCAGTAGGTACTTCATTAAAAAACTTATAAGAACCATCGGGTTCTTTTTTATATTTATCTCTTAACGGATTTAAAGGCAACCCCGAAGTGGCTCTATATAAATCTTTTGCATGATTCCAATCTTTAATAGTATTATCATAACCCTTTTGTCCGGTTCTTCCTAATTCATAGTAATGCTCTGAAGGATACCTAGATTTAAATGATCCATCTGCGTCAAGTAGTTTTGCGTTATATCTATACCCTAACAAATTTTCTATCCTGTCATTAGCTGCCCATGGTTCCCAACCAGATTCGTTATAAAGTTCTAGTGCAAATTTTGCATTCTCCATCGGATCTTTTAGAGCATCTCTCCATTTTTTACCATATTTTTTTTCGCCTCGAGCTGCATGCACATCAGTTATTTGGAAAAGACCTATGGAAGGAACATCAAGATCTCCCTCATCTTTTAGTTCATGAGTAATTAATGGTCTGTGCTTAGATTCTAAGTAAGCTATTTCAAAAGCTCGCTGAAGCTCGGTGTCTTTCCAACCAGCATCTTTTAACAATTGGATCATTTGAAGAGGGTCAAGCTGACTCTCTATAACGTCATCGTCAAACATCCCTTGTCTATTACTGTTGAATTCTTTTAGTTCTGGGTCCATTATTTACATCTTACTCTACTTTGATAAATTTGTCAACATCTTCTATTTTAGGTAGTTTAACTTCATCTAACCACTGAGTCATATTCATTTTGTTAGATTCATTCATATAAGCCATTCCGTACAATAAAGCAGCTTCAAAGGTATCTCTATAAGATTCTCCCATAAGCTCAGACATTGTACTTAGTAGCATTGAGGTTGAACGATGTATATGAACTCTCTTGTGCACCATTTCTTTATAATTGATTCTAGGCATTGACAGTACTCCAATCTTGTGTTACCATAAAAGTATATCATAAACGGCACACTTATGCAAATGGGGTACAAATGCCAGCTAATCCATTATTAGCATTAACTCAGATGATGGACGACGATACAGACCTCGACCATTCTGAAATGAACATAGAATCTTTAATAACCCCTAATCCTCTTATAGGTGCAGGTGGATTAATTGAATCTCTAAATGCGAATCAAGAACAGTTTCTTGTAGGTAAGCTATATGGTTTATCTGATAAACAAGCAGCTGAAGCATCTAGTATATCTCCTGCAACAGCATACTCATGGAAACAGCAGAATAAAGACTTTCGTATTGTATATGAGAAAGTTACTACACAACCTGTGATTATGGCTGCAGAGGTAACTGCATTTGGTTTAGCTAAAGCAATTCACAAACTTGTACTTATGTTAGATCATACTAATGTAAGAGTAGTACAGTACGCAATAGATCGTTTAATTGATCTAGGTGGAGTAAACAAGAGTCGAGTGGAGGTAACACATAAGAGTGGTAACACAGGCGACCTCGATGAAATCCTCGAAAGACTTGAAGAACGACGAGCTGAATCAGAAGGAACAGCTGGAGGAGATTCTCAAGTGTAAAGAAGATATTGCATATTTTCTTGAAACATATTGTGAAATCAACGACCCGCAAACTTTTGAAACATTTCCGTTTAAACTTTGGGACTTTCAAAAAGACTTACTACGTGACTTTCAAAAGCACGATAGGATAATTGTATTAAAAGGGAGACAACTTGGAGTATCATGGTGTGCATCTTCTTATGCATTACATAAAGCACTTTTCTTTAATAACGCAAACGTACTTATGCTATCTAAAAGAGAGGATGAAGCACAAAAGCTTCTTCTCAAAGTAAAGTTCCAATATTCTCGATTACCTCAATGGATACGCAAATGGCGACCATTAATCAATGATAATAAGAAAGAAATAGAATTCGAGCAGCGTAATGCTAAGGGGAACGTGACTCATCATTCTTCTGTATTCGCACTACCCGCTACTGAAGACGCAGGACGTTCAGAAACTGCATCTGTTGTTATTGCAGATGAGTGGGCGTTCCATCCACATGCTGAAAAAAACTGGGCTGCTCTGTCACCAACGATTGATGCAGGTGGTCAGTTCATCGGGGTAAGCACTGCAAATGGGTTAGGGAATTTCTACTATAAAATGTGGAAGGGTGCAGAAGCACATGATAATGGGTTCAAAGGCGTGTTCCTCCCATATCATTTAAGGCCGGGAAGAGATGATGACTGGTACGAAGAAAAGAAAGCTAGTTATACTGATGAAAAGCTCTTTCAACAAGAATATCCGCAAAGCCCTTTAGAAGCTTTCATTACTACAGGGGGTTGCATTTTTGACCTAGATGGGTTACAATATATAGCAGAGACACATTGCGAAGATCCACTAACTGTAAATGAAGTATTTAAAAGAAATGGATACTTACATGAACTACAAAGGAATTGGCCCGAACTAAAAATTTGGGCAATACCAAGAGTAGGACAGAGTTTTATAGTTGGTGCGGATCCTGCAGGTGGTGAACCTAACGGAGATTTTTCAGTGGCACAAGTAATTGATGCCGCATCTGGAGAACAGTATGCAAGTATTGCAGGACGTTATGATCCGGATACTTTTGCAGGACTTCTTGCGGCGTTAGGTAGAAGTTTTAATCGCGCATTGCTGGCTGTGGAAAGAAATAACCACGGCTACGCAGTGCTATCTGCATTGAAGAATGTCTTTGCTTATGAGAATATCTTTATTTATAAGAAAGATAAAAAGACAGGAGATGGCGATAATAAAGAGGGATGGCCTACAAATTCTAAAACAAAAGCAATAATGGAAAGTCGGTTACAAACTGAAATTGCTCAGCGTAATATAAAAGTTAGAGATTTAGAATTTATATATGAAGCTCAATCTTATGTAAGAACTGGGACACGAACAGGTGCAGAAGGCTCAGGACATGATGACCGCGTATGTAGTATGGGAGTGGCTCTTATGGCAAAAGAAGTAGTTAATATGTCTAGCCGAGGACGACCACGACGCAAACAAATTATGAAAAAGCACTTTGGCACGAGGCATAGATAATGAGAGATATACTATACGCATTTGGAATCGAAGTTGGTGAGGGTGAATCCGAAATCCAAGCTAATGAAGAACGTGATAACAAATTTCTAGATCGTATACTGTCTGATCTAAGTTGGGGAAGAAACTTCTACGCTGACCGAAATGCTGAGTTTATAAGACAAGAGAAGTGGTATTACCGAGATCATTATGATCGTACAGTTCCTAAGTCAGCAGACACACCTATCTCTAATCAGATTGATAATGCATCAAACATTGAGAATGAGCACTTAGTTACCCTTAACATTCCTTTTTCTTCTGTACAACGAGCACACACTATGATGACAGGAGAAGATCCTATCATTGAAGTTCTGTCTAATTCTTCTCGTGCTGACAAAGTAGTAAAGATGCTTCATAGTGTATACCAATTAAATACTCGAAGATGGGGTTCTAACCCTATGCATGACGCAGTCTTTAACCAGCTTTTATATGGTTGGGGTGTTTTAAGAACTACATGGTCACGTAATACCTACGCAGATAATGATGAAGAATTTCAGGGCGACCGGCCTATGTACCACTTCCCAATTGAAATAAAGAACCTTGACCCATATGACGTATTTCCTATTGCAGGGGGAACCCACGAACAATGGAAAGCTGTAGTACACCGCTCTCTAATGAAAGTGTATGAAGTAGAAGAACAGTGGGGCGTTACATTAAATCATAATGACCTTGATCGTGAAGATGAGGAACTTGACTGGACAACTCCTTTGCACCCAGAAAAATCAGTTGAAGTAGTTGATTACTGGGCATGGGAAGGTGACCAGATTATTCATGCTGTTATTGCACATGAGCAGTTTGTTATGCGACCTTCGGTTATGAAATTCTACGATTGCCTACCTTTTACAATATTCCATTGTGCAAAGACTACTTCAGCATTAGGTGGAAATATGGGTCTTTCTGTTAACTATGCACTAGTTGATAGTGTGTCTGAGATGGAATGGCTTCTTAACAGGCATATGCGTATTGCCGACCTATACGCAGACCCAACAATGGTTATTCGGCGCGTCAATGACGAGCCAGTAGACATTGAACCGGGGTCAGGTACAATCGAGATCCTCGAAGGAGAGGATGTGTACTACCTCCAATTTAGGGGTACGCTGCCTGACCTAGACCAACTAACAAACTTCTTTCGTATACAAATAGACGAAGAAGGTTTTTCATTACCACAAGCAGGACAAAGCGGTATTGATACTATTGCACAACAGCAAGCTTCATTGATTAAAGTATTTAAACCTGTCGAAAATGCACAAATGGCTATGGAAGACATCAACGCAAAAATTGTTGGACTATCTCAAAGATACTCATGGGATGACAATATTGAGATTATGGGCCGTATGGACTCAGAAGATAATGTCGAATCGTTTGCATTTAATGTAAAAGGCAAAGATACTAAAGGGATGCGTAATACAAAAGTACACTTACGTGCAAGGTTCCCACTTGAAGAACTACGAAATGTTGCAGCAGCAGCTACACTAAAGAACTCTGAACTTATGCCAGCTAAAGTTGTTATGCGACGACTACTTAACGCACAAGACCCAGAGTCATGGCGTGATGAAATTATGTCTACAAGGGCTGAAGATAACCCAATGGTTATGCAACAGCTTATTGACACACAGCTACAAACTATTGCACAACGCTCAACTATACAACAGATGGTACAAGATGAACTCGCAGCTGCAGCACAGCAGGGTGAAGCTATGCCAATGACTCCGGATGAAGTAGCTATGCGGGGTCAGATGAGCCAGCAGGGGGGACCAGAAGCAGCTATGCCGAATGAGCCTCCACCAGAACAAATGCAGATGGAACAACTTTTGTCACAACTTGGTACAAATCAAGGAATGGCAGACAATCCTACGCCAGTAGCTACACCAGAAGAAAACCCATTGAATAACATACAGATGCCACCGGGAGTTTAATGCCGAATAAATCGTATCCTGAAAAACTTGATGAGGCCATTTTTGACGCACTTCTTAAAGTACGTGGTCGCATTATGGATACATATCCAGAAGATACGATGCTTGATTCTATGATGAGAGCAAGTTATGTTGCAATGCCTCCACAAGAGCAGTTGCAGATATTAGAGAATCTTGGTCCAGATTGGATGGTAGAAGTTGGATCTAAGATAGAGAAGAAGCTGTCTGAAATTGACAAGCAAGGGACAAGATAATGGAACAAAAAATAAATTTATTCCTACAAAATTTAAGACGGCTTCTTGATGAAAAAATGCAATCAGGGTCTAATACTACATATGGACAAAGTGCTGCTCTTACTGATGAACAATTTGAACAAGTTATTACAGACTTTGGAAGACTGTCTAGAGAAGAATTAGTTCAGCTTCTTACTCCTATATATACTAGTCCGGATTGGGGTAATCTAATAGCCGTATTAACTGAAAGAATTGTTAGTGATGTTATAATTACTGGAACTGGAGAAAGAGCTGAGATATCTTACAGAACTGGTAACAAAACTATTACTCAGAAAATTCAAGAGACAGCACCAGCAAATACAACAACAGATACAACAACAACAGGACCAGTAGGTACAGATTCACCGGGAATGGATCCTGATTTCGATCCTGATCAAACAGGCCCAAATGACTCAACTTCTGCAGCAGCCATAGGTGCTAATGCAAATACTCCTCAAACAACAACTCCGTCAGATGTAAACTACGCAGCTATTCAAGCTATCCTAGCTAAATATCAAAGTCCTACTATTAGTCCAGAAGAATTAAATAGGTGGAACGCATGGTACACATGGTACAAGCAGCGATTTGATGGTTTATATGACCCATCAACTGATTATACTGTCGATGGTCATCCAGATAGAACTGTTCTAGGCACAGAGATGGCAATCTTTGCAGCTCTTATTGCAGCGGACTCTAGAACCGGAATAACTGAGTTGGACCCTGTAGAGTACACAGAAAGTATTATAGAGCGTCCTGCAGAAAATACACTTCGTGTAACAATACAGTCACAATCAGTTGACTCAAGAGGGAACACAACTACAATTCCTCAGACAATAGATATTGTTATTCAAAATGCTGAAGTATTTAGTAAACTGATGGAATCAGGTCTAGTAAACTCACTTGGTAAAGTCGATGGTGATACAAGAGTTATAGAACTATATCCCGGATCTTGGATTGAATTACGGGATGCATTGCGAAGTCCAGCTATGCTTGGAATAGATGCTAGTTCGGATATGGTACAACAACTTACACAAGTCTACACACAACTAGTAGGTGAAGTTAACCAGTATAACCCGCTAAGTCCTAGAGATAACCAATTACCCGCGCTATCAGCAGAATTACTAAGAACAGGATTATCATGGTCATATGATCATGTAAACCAAAGACATGAGTTAATTGACTTACTTCCGTGGATAGGTCCTTCACCTACACAGATTCGATGGATACCGCTAGACCCAAACCAAATAGATGGGCCCGGTACTTGGGAGATTGATCAAGCTGCGCTAGATGATGAAATGGGTATTGGAAAATCTCTTGATGAGGGTGTTCCTACATCAGTCCGTCCTTGGCTACAGGCTGTTCTAAATGCAGGTGGAGACCTTACAATAATCGACCAAGCATTTCCTGAAGGAGATGAAACAGGCGCACGACAAGCAGGTATTATTAAACACTGGGTAGGGTATATCTTAGGTCAAGCTAGACTTGCTAGTGATCCTAGATACGCAAAACAACCCGTAAGCATTCCTATGGGCGCAGGTGTTCCCCCATTACAAGTAGGCCAATTTGATTTGGCTTATCCGGGATTCACAGCTTCAACTATGGCAGGATACGATTATGGTATGGGCGCTAGGGCTGGTTTAGCTACTGGTGCTAGTGAAATACTTGGAGCTGGAGCAACTTGGCAAGAAAGATGGGCAAATGCTCAATCACTTGGACAGATGGGGGCAGCAGGTAGAGAAGGCTCATGGCCTCCTTTGTATCGTGCGGCAAGTGGAGATACAGCTGGTCAAGCAACTATAGGAGGGGTTCCAGTTACAAGTGGTGTTCAGGATGGACAAGCTGCCACAGGTGGTCCAATAACAGCATCTCCATCTACAGGTCAAGGAAGTGGACCAGCTGGTTCATCTCCTGCAGCAGTGGGTTCAGGTGCTAATGCAGGTACGGGTCCTCCAGCAGGGCCAGCTACAGGACCAGCTACAGGAGCAGGTACACAATCTCCAGCAGCAGGGCCAACGGGTCCAGCAGGTGATGGTGGTGGTGCTCCTACAGGTAACGTGCTATATGACCCTGCCACTGATGTAGGAGATAGAGCCCAGCTACAGGGCCAGCTACAGGAGCAGGTACACAATCTCCAGCAGCAGGGCCAACGGGTCCAGCAGGTGATGGCGGTGGTGCTCCTACAGGTAACGTGCTATATGACCCTGCCACTGATGTAGGAGATAGAGCAGGGCCTCTTGTTCCTAGTTTTATGCCCGGAGAAGACACTGCTGTAAGAGTACCTCTGACTAAAGAGCAGATTGCAGAAAGAGCCGCAATTGATGCGTATGAAGCAGCTATGAGTGGTGCTCCTACACTTCCTATAAATTATGACCCAACTATGGATCCTAGATTAGCTTATACACCTCCTCCGAGTATACGAACTGAAGGTCTTGGTGATCTTGGTAATATAGAAAGTTTGGCTCCTGTCACTATTCAAGGAAACCCAACAAATTTAGCAAGTCAGGTAATAAGTAGAGCTAATGCTGAAGCAGCTAATGATCAATTTGTTGAAGATCAGTTTAATGATTACTTACTAGGACAAGGGATGAATCCTGAAGGGGTAACAGGTGTAAACGCTGTAAGAGCATATAATGACTTTGTACAACAACAAGGTCCACAAGCTACTAATTATGGATTTCCAGCTGTTGAAGATACAACTGCTTCTGAGCTAGGTGGGCCTGTTGGAATGACAGGACAGCCCGGAAGTATGACGTTCCCTCAAACTCAAAAAGCACAAATAGGACCATTATCACAAACACAGGCTAACTACAATCCAGCGGACCCTGCAGGATTAGGTCAGCTTGGTAATGTCGAACAAGTAAGGTCAAGACCTTCAATGGCAGATATACGAGCACAAGACTTAAGTCTACAACAAACACCACAAGAAGCGTGGAGAGACTATATAATGGAAGCAGGTCAAGTTGGTGGACAAGAAGATTTGACAAGTCCTAGTCAGGCAAGAGTTGATGTTCCACCAGCACCTACATATGACACATCTGCAGTTGTTCCACAACCGCCTCCTAGCTTTGGAGAAGGTTTTGGATTTACTCCAATAAATACTTGGCCGCCATCTCCAACAAATCAAGGAGAAGCCGAACGTAATGCAAGAGCAAGACAAAGAGCACTAGACGCATATAATGCGGAGTACTACGGATTTGGTAGTGAAGTCAGTGGCTTTGGTGGAGTAGGTTATACAGGTGGTCCAGTGGATCCTGGTAAACCAATACCGAAACCAAAACCAGTTCAAGAGCAGTCTCTACCATATCCTCCGGGACACCGACTATATAGACAGAATTAGAGGTACGCTAAGTGTCAAACAAAGAAATTGAATCAATTCTTAGAAGAATGACTGAAGGCGTAGCTACGCCAGAAGAGTCTGATCGACTACATACTCTGATTAGAACTCAGGACCCAACAGGATCTGTTGGAGTAAATCAACCACAGCCAACTGTTAGTGGTGCGATAGATGATTTAAGATATAGACCAGATGATTTATCTCAATCTGTAGATAAACATTTAGATGATTATACAGCAACTAGTGATTTTCAAGTTGGGGATGATCTTCGTAAATATGTACACAGACCACCAAATGACCCTTCAGAAAGAGACGCTTGGGATAAAAAATCAAGAGCTACTTCTGGACGTGACTTAGCTAAAGAGTCTGCTCGTCAAGCTTATTATGGCCTTCCTGAAGAAACAGCAGAACAAACAAAGAATATATTTGTTGGAATCTTGCAACAAGAAGTAGGTCGTATAAATAATCAGAGTACTACTGATTGGTTTAATAGAAGTGTAGGAACTCCTGAAGGAGAGGCTAACTTACTAGGGGAATTTTATGACTATGTTATTAACAACCCTTCAGCAAGTAGAGACTTAGTTGAGTTTTATAGAAATACAAATCTTATAAAAGATAAGACATATGTAGAAAACTTAGAAGCTCCAGTTGGCATTGACACGCTATTACAAGCAAGAGATGCTGATCTTGCTGATTCTATAATGAAAGATTACGAATCACCTACATATATGCCTATGCGTTCACATGTTCAGACTTACTTGTCTGAAAAAGGTTTATATAGTCCTTCAACAGAATTTAAAGTTCAACAAGATATTGCTAATTATACTCGTAAACATTTACAAAAGTATAGAGACCAAGTAGAAATCTCAGACAGTCAAGTACGGAATGTACGATTACAACTACTATCTTCATTAGGACAGTTTGGAGATACAGATACAAACTATCTAATTGTTTCTATGAATCCTAGTGAAATTGCAGAAATAAAAAGAGCAACTCCTCTTAAAAGTCTTCCAGTTGAAAGCTACTTAGAAGCTCTTATGATAACTCCTGCTTCATTACATTCTATTCAGAATAGAAATAACTTAATGCAAAGGTGGGCAGAACTAGGTTTATCAAGAGAACAACAAACAACTCTAAGACATCTATTAATTAATGGACCTTCTAATACTGCTTCACCTACTGTACACGAAATGGGGAACGAGTCTAATAATCAAGTAGATGCGGAACAGGCTGTCCTCAACTACCTAGAACAACTTGAGCAAGAGTACGCTTTTGCAGGAAAAGATTGGCCGCCTAGTGGTGCACTAGCATTACCTGATCGTTTAAAGAACGACTATCTAACTAATGAATTTTTAATTAAGTATGGATTTGAACCTAATGATTCTAGAAATATTGTACATAAGGCACTCGCAGGTGCTTGGGGTGGTATTTCAAACGGGTTTGGTTGGGCTATCGGTAAAGATGAAACTGTTGCAGATAACATTGCTAAAAATGCTTTTGGTGATCCAGACTTTTCTGTGTTTGGACAGTCAGGTAGAGGTGTTGTATTTGATCCTTTGAAAGAACAAATAAGGCGAAATGCAACAAGAAATATTATACCAATTCTAGGAGGATTTATTCCTACGCCAGATGATTACCGAGCAGGTATGACTGGATTTAGTAAAGAACAACTTACTGCTATGGTTGAAGAAGCTCAGAAAGCAGGAGCATCAGAAGCTCAACTTGCACACTTACGTGGGCTACAAACATTGACATGGGTGGAACATGGCGTAATTGATACACTATTCTCTTATGTTGATGGGTTCTATGAAAACTTTATAAAGAGGATGCCTAATTGGGCTTCTAAAGGTCTTTTACCTACTGATAAACTACCTACATTTGACACACTACGTTGGTCTGCAGAAAGATTTAGAGAGTATATTCCGGGACAAAACACTGTTCTCGATAGATACCCTGAACTAAAACAGTTTAATCCTTTTACAACATACGAGACTGTACAAGCAAATAGACTACGGGAAGATTCTAAAAATGGTGGGTCTATTCGTAGAGACCTCAGTGCAATCTATTTAGCTACAGAATATCCTGATAGACACCAAATAGAAGATGCTATGTCAGGTCTTTTAGAATTAGACCTAGATGATAATAGACAGTTTTATATGGCTAATGCTATTGAATTTATTGATCTTGTACAGAATCAAGGATACACAGTTCCCGAAGCACTCGATGAAGTACTAACACTTGGACAACGTATGCGCGCAGGATTCCAGTATGGTCTTTTAAACGTATTGGATGTGGCTAGTTTTGGAGCAAAGCCAGTTATTACAGGAACAGCAAGAGGACTAACAAAAACTCCACGACTTAGAAGTGGTGCGGCAGAAGCATTAGGTGCTTTACAGGTACTAAAAGATACTAAGAAGATAGATTTAAGTAACAAAGATTTAGTTAATGAGACTCTAGAAGCACTAAATAACCGCATAGCTATTTTAACTAATCAGAAAGAAAATAAACTAGATGATATTGTTATTAAACATCCTAAGAAAAAAGACCAGTTTGCAAAAGTAGATGATCTCGTAGTACAAGATGAGATGGGCTTACCTAGTAGAGTATGGAATAACGTAAGTGGAAAGCTTACAGTAGCCGGTGATCAAGTACCTGACCTTAATAAACTTGATCAAGAATTAGGAGAGCTAGTAGAAATAAGAGGCAGAATAATAGATAGAACTACATCTATTACATCGGATGCTGCTGTATTTGGCGGATTACCGGACGAAACACTTGAACTAAGGCGCATAAGGAATATACTAGAACTAGACGAGTATACACATATAGGTGATGCTATTACTCGTACAGATATGTTTATAAAACAAGGTGACCAATTTAAAGACTTGTTTAAAATACGAAATGTACTTAAAGCTAAATTAAAAGTAGCTTCTATGGATCCTAATGATTTAAATAATTATCACGGAGCACATGAAGTTGTTAAACTTAGTGATATTGTTAATCCTTTAAAAAGATTAACACAGACATTCTCAGGTGCTACATGGGAGGGTCCTGTTCGTGATGCGATTGTGCGGCGCTCATTTAATACGGTAAACGAACTTACAAACTTCTTAACTGCGCTTGGACCACGATTTGAGGGAACTGCTACTGAAGGACATCAAGGATTAATTCGAGATATGCTCAGAGCTATTACTGAAATTGGTGGTAAAAAAGAAGTAGCAGACCCTTATGAAAACCTACAGTTTTTAGTAAAAAGCTCGATTGATAATGTACTATATCAAGATACACAAAAGGCTTTACACATTCTACGACAGGTAGACTTAAAAAAGATACCTTCTTTGCTAGCAGAAAATAATGTTAATACACGAATAGCTGATGGTAAAACTAGTGGTAAATGGTGGTCTGAATTCAACGAAGAGATGAAAGCAGAAGTAACTCGTATCATGTTTAAAGAATATGGTATGGATCCAGACAATGCAGCAATGTGGTTACAAGTTCAAAATGGATTAAACAGTTTTATTTCTAAACTATTCCTAGAGCGTCCTGCGTTCGCTGCAAGAAACTGGATAACAAATAAGTCTCTTATGGCTTTAGATGGTCTCTCACTTAGTGAAGCATTTTTAACACAAGAATCATACTACAGACGAGTATGGGGTGACGTTGAGTTTGCATCTAAAGCGTTTTCAAAATCTGCTATTGGTGAAACACTATCTGGTGCAGTACCTATACGCGGAGAAACAAACTGGTATAAGGTAGCACTCGGGCAACGAAACGAAAAAATAGTAGCTGCAAAGGGTATGAAGAAGTTCTTCTTAACTATGAAGGGTGGTGGTATTCCCTTTATCGGTGGTGGTCTACCATTTATTCATGCACGAGAACTTTCTGGATTAGCAGAAGCAACAGACCGTATGCGTATTATTGATAAAGCAGGTGCTCGCTGGTATCGACAACTTGCTACTGAAGAGTCCATTAAAAATCTTATACGAACACAATACCCTGACGCATGGCGTATCTTAGGTGATACAGACCTAGGAGAAGATGGTAAACTTCTACAACAAATTATTGAATCTATGCAGAACCCTGCAAACGTCAGTATGGACCAGATAATTAGAACTGTTGAGGATGTCTCAGATACAAGTCGAATCTTACTTGAGACTATGATAAGTCCAAAACAATTATTCAGAGAGCTAGGATTTAACCCGGCTCACATGGCGGACTTAGACTTAGATAGACTTGTCAGCAAGCTCTTAAGAGACTTTGATGTCCACTCTCCTAGTTCCCCTTTTACACCTGCACAGAGATTAATAAGAGCAATTGATGCAGAGATTGCAGAACTAACTGATCATTCTAGACTAAAAGGTATTGGTGCAGGATTTATCCCAAATGGAGAGTTTAACTCACAAGCATTAAGAGCATTAAAACTAGAATTATTTAGGCAAGGCGATGCAAGATTATTCCCTGAAGATCTTGATATTTTAGACTTACCTGTAGAAGATTTAGAAAGAGACATCTTTACTAACTTACTTACACTATGGCCTAGATACTTTGAAGAAGCAAAAGTTAAACTGGCGGGAGAGGGGAACACACCAACAGAAGATATGGTTAAACGTGCTGAAGTACTCGCTAGTCAGGCGGTGTTCACAATTGCTAAACCATTGCGGGCTGTTGAAGAACTTAAGGCATATCTTAAGCTACAGCTTGAGAATCCTTCTTTACACACAGAAACTAACTATGGGTGGGTACGTAAATTAACAGGTCTTGGGTTTGGTTTAGAAGATCGAACATACGGTAGAACTCCTATAGGTGGAGAAAAAGTAAGAATACATGAAACAGTACAGGAAGTTAATGTAGATATTGATGCTACTAAAAGCTTTGATGAACTACAAGCGGAAGACTTTATAGATCGAACTCAGTTACCGAGTACACTGTATCATGCTACTACTGGCAGTACTGAAGTGTCTAAAAATGCAATACTAAAAGTAGGAACTACAGGAACTGGTGGACTAGGAGGTACTGGTGGTGATGGTCTTTCACTTACAGATAGCTTTGAAATTGCTAATAATATCAAAACACAATATAGACGAATACATGAATTAGCTAATGCTGATATACGAGATACAGAAAAACTTTTATTAAAGTATAGAGATGAAGATCTAAAAGTACTTACTGACACAGAAAAATACAATCTTGAAAAACTACGTGAAGCAGGTTTCTTTACAGATGAGATTGATGCTATTCTTAACCCTAATATAGATAATTGG
>VTLG01009770.1_pt1 | contig 19500 bp, 10 predicted proteins | sample 4694571 | NCBI WGS metagenome assembly VTLG01 (sample SAMN12604809, study PRJNA352737) | marine metagenome | biome: ENVO:00000447; feature: ENVO:00000209|ENVO:00000569|ENVO:01000036; material: ENVO:00002151; isolation source: viral sequences binned using virsorter ...
GTACACATAGTTTTACCACCGTAACCACCTCTTGCACAAATACAACCATTTCCGTTAGATGCTGTTACCCAACATACACCAGATGCATTTGAACAACCTGAGTGACATAGTGGGTGTGCATAACAAGGCATACCTGTACAGCCTGTCATTGTGTCACCTGTTTCTACTGTAATTGTTTTTTTAACATAAGCACCTGCATTGCCTGGTAATCCGTCACCACAACAACACATTCTAGCACCTGAACCACCTGCTCCCCAAACTTCAATAATTGCTGTACCGTTGGCTTTTGCAGTCCAACATACACCATTACAGAAATTTGTATAGTTAGTTCCAGGAGTCCATGAATAGATATAACCAGTTTCTAGGTTGTCTTCAACCATCTCTGCTGGGTTTCTAACAGTAAGTAATCCTTTTAAACTTGCCATATACTATATTTACTCCTTTTTATTACGGTGCACTAGGTAAATCGTAATCGTTAGTGTCACTTATAAATTTAATTCTTATCATTCCAGGGCCACCCATGTGTGCGTGATCTCTTACACCATCGCACGGTGTTGGTCCTTGACCACCTAAGCCTGCTGGCATAAATGGATTTCTTCCGTTTGCTTGATAACAACCGCAACTTCTGTTACCTGTCCAACAAGCAGTGTATGGTCCACCTCTTGTAGGTGATCTTGTTGCCAAGTTATAACCATGTGATGCGTTCATCCAACCACCCATTCCAGACCAATCTGATCTTCCTGAGTTTTCGTCCATCGTGTAGTGTACTTCACCACCCAATGTTGAAATCATTCCTGGAGGGAATTTAGAAACTTCTACACGTCTACAGTTACAGTTAACTCTGCAACCTCTCCAAGATGTACAACTGAAACCACCGTAACAGTTTACATCACCTCCATATGCTTGAGCACAAAATTCTGGGTTTGCACTCGAATCTTTAAAATTACAAATAATACCGCAGTATTGGTCACCGCCTTGTGTTCCGCAGAAGCCGCCTGCTATAAAACAACAGTATGGTGAGTTACCTGTAGAACAGTATGATCTACCACCCATTCCACCTTGAGCACACATACAACCGTCGCCACCAGCATTACCAAACCAACATACTTGCGTTGGTTCACCGCAACCTCTAAAACATAAATCGTCTTCGTTTCTGCATGGCATACCAGTTATTGCACAAATGAAACAACCTTCAGCCATTGTAATTACTTTTTTAGAATATGCACCTGGGTTTCCTGCAATTCCAAAACCACAACAACACATTTCAGCACCAGATCCACCAGCACCCCAAATTTCAATAGTTGCTGTACCAGCCGATGGTGCAACCCAACAAACGTGACATCTAAAGTTCATCTGTCTACTTGAAAATGATGCGTATTGATAGATTCTACCTTTTTCAAGGTTAGTTTCATTTCCTACTACGAAATCATATTTGGTTTGAAGTAATGTTGTTAAACTTGCCATAATATCTCCTTAAGCCGTAAACCTTATTCTGACACCACCGTGTCCGCCTCTGATTGCGTGATCTCTAACACCTGGACAAGGGTTAGGTCCTCTACCACCTGTTCCAATAGGCATAACAGGTACACAACCATCATTTTCGTAACAACCACAAGCCTTACTCGCTCCCCAACAAGTTGCAAAAGGTATACCACCTCTTGGGAATCTTCCTGATCCAAGTACACCTAAGTGTTGGTGGTGACCTGAACCTGACCATTGAGCAAAGTCATTGTCGTTTTCTCTTGTATAAGACATCATTGCGCCTTCTTTAGAAAACATTCCAGCCGGAGTTGGAACGTGATCAATAAACATACATACGCATGAAGGGTAACAGCCAAATGCTGATACACATGAAATTTTTCCTGGACAGTTAACATCTCCACCATATGCACACGCTATCCATGAACCGTTGCAATGGTTACAAACAATTCCGCAGTTGTCATTGTCTGTTCTTGTTACACAGAAACCATTTGCTCTGTAACAACAATAATATGAAGGACTAGTTGAACAATAAGTTAATCCGCCTTTACCACCTTCTGCACAAACGCAGGTCTCTGACCCACCTAAGCAGAATCTAACTTGAGTTGCTTCTGAACAACCTCTAAAACATAACGCAGTTGCGTTACCACAAGATTGTCCAATGTATCCACAAATGAAATCTCCTGGAGCCATAGAAACTGTTTTACGCACATAAGCACCTGCATTTCCAGGTGTACCAAATCCGCAACAACACATTTCTGCGCCTGATCCGCCAGCACCCCAAACTTCTACTACCGCTGTACCTGATGTATCTGGATGGAAACAAAATCCGCACCAGAGTCTTGAGTAGTTAGTTCCAGGAGTGTAAACGTAAATTCTGCCTTTTTCCAAATTTTCTTCGGTGACAGATACGAATGCGTCTTGCTTACTTCCTAGTAATGATTTTAAACTAGCCATTGTTTCAATTTCTCCAAGTTAATAATAATGTTGTACAATATAAAATATTATACAGCACCTACTATCCAACCATAAGTTGGACCAGTGTAAATTAAAGTCATAATAGCGCCGTTCAAGTCAGCAGTTAAATCATCTGCCGCTCCTTGAATCAAAGAGCCATTTCTTGCTATTGTTACTGCATTAGTACCAAAGTTTGAAGTAGCATCTATGACTTGAATTGTATCATTAACTAATAATGATGCATTCAAAGGTAGTGTGATTGTGAAACCAGCACTTGAACTGTCTGCTAAGATTCTATCATTTACAACTGCTTGGTAAGTTGTATTCACTTGTTTAGTGACTACGCCAGCAGTTCCAGTTGTTGATATATATCTTCCCATTTTAATGTTTCCTTTTTATATATTTATGTTACTTTACTCAAAATTATGCTGTACTAGTTTCAATGCCCATTACTACAACTGAAACATTAGCACCACTTGATCGTGCTACTAACAGTTGTCCAGCATTTAAAACAAGTCCAGTTCTTTCTAGAACCCCATGAGACAGTATTTCTGTCTCAAATTCAACGTATTCTGATGAATCTGGAGTCGCCGCGTCCGCCACCGCTAATCTTACTGTGATGGCTTGATTACCTCTGTTACAAATACTCACTGTTGCAACTGTGAAAGTTGAAGCAGGTGTAGTATAAACAGTCGTATCGGTAGCGGCTGAAAGATTTGATTTTCCTATTCTTCCTGAAGCCATGTCCTATTCTCCTTTAACTATGTATTAAGTAGTTCATCGCTATCGGAACACCAGTTACACCTTTTTCAAAGTTCACCGAGCTCTGCATATTGATTGCTACTCCGTTACTTGTACTTATCGTATTACCTGTAATTACCACTAATCCAGCAGTAATTAAGTTAACATTGAGCGAACTTGCACCACCACCGATCTGTGAAGCGATATAAGTTCTAATTGCTCGTTGTGTCGGCACAATGGCATCTGAATTAGCCGCCATTGTTCCATCAGTTGAAAACTCTTGAATAGAAGCACTAGTACCACCTAATGCTAGATCTCCCAACTGTAATTCTTGTAATCCTGAAATGTTAAACGCATCTGCATTCAATGATGCAATACCAGTTGCCTGTTCTACGTTAAACAAGTCTCCAACTCTAAAGTTACCGTCTTGGTCAGTTGAAGTAAAGAATACTCTTCCTCCGCCACCTTCAACGGCTTCATTTGCCGGAATTGCGTTCTGTGTAGGTAATCCAGGATAATTTGTTTCTGCAAGATTACCAGTACCAATATCTAAGAAGTCATGTCCAGTTAAACGTACTTGAGAGTATCTTAATCTAATTGTTACTTCTTGTCCGTGTGCTGGTGCTTCTGAAACTTTTATGTCTGGTGAAACTTGTAATAGTGCAGAGTAAGGAGTTTGTGTTCCTAACTGTGACTGTACAGAAACCAGTTTAAAATATTGTGTAGGTAAATGACTGAACTGTATGTTCGAACCTGCTCTTGGTAAAGAACTTAAACCTTCTACCTGTACATATTTTCCTGATTGTAATGAATCTCTGAAACCACCTTGTAATTCTGCAGTACCACCACTTGCGTAAGCAGTGTAGTTTGTTGAATCAATTGGTGTTGCAAAATCTTCATCTGCATAAATTTCAAAAGAAGTTGTGTTCAATACTTTAACATAATATCTTACACCAGTGTTTAATTCAACCATTCCAAGAATTCCTGTGAATGTAACTTTATCATTTGTGCTAAAGTTGTGTGCCGCTGATGTTGTAATAACAGCCGGACTTGCTTGAGTGATTGCATTAACAGTTGCCTGCGTACCTTGTGCAGTAACTATTGCTGATGCTGTAACATAATCAGAACCTCTTGCAACAAATGTTGGTTGTCCTAATACACCATCACCAATAAATGATTGTACTGGAGCGTCTACTGTGTTGTTTGGATCTGTAAATGTAACAGTTGGTGCTGTTACATAAGAAGCACCACAATCTAAAATTAAAACTTTTGTAATTTTGTTTGAGGCAACTACTGCTCTACCAACTGCCTGTCTTGCACCTGTAGAACCATCACCTGCCGGAGCACCAATTACAACTCTTGGAGTAATTTCATAGATTGTTGTTGAATCTAAATCTGCTTGTACTGAAATACCACCTAGTGTATCCCAACCTGCATTACCATCTGAGAATTTTTTAATTGTTGCAATTTTGCTTGATGCATTGTAAGTGTCGATGTAACCATATTGTCCAGCACCTAAACCTTCTGTAATGAACAATGCCATACCAACATACACACCACTTGCTGATGAATCTGCCGCCGCTAAAGTAATTTGTGTTGTGTTACCATCTTGTGCCGCGTTAGTTGTTGTAACATATCCGTCACCACCAAAATCTGATGGGTTACTTGCTGGTGTTTCACCTAATCTAATTTCGTATACACCACCTGTATTGTATGTTGCCGCCACACCATTTAATCCAAAACCATCACCTGATATTGTAAATGTTGCGTTAGAATATTCTCTACCTGCGTTTTTAAATTGCATTGCAAGTATTTGTGAACCATCTGTGAACACTGAATCAACTAATGCATCAGTTGATCTGTTGTCAACAAATGCAGTTATTGGAACTTCTGTGCTGTCAACACCTTCTGCAACAGTACCAAAGTCACCATATGATGAGTTACCGTTTGTTGCTCTAATTTTTCCACCGTTTTCTGCAAGGTAACCAATGTGTCCGTAGTATGAGAACACTGATACAAGTTCTGCTCTACCTAAGTTTGTAATCCAACAACCAATACCATCGGAAATTACCTGTGTAAAGTCGTTAGCAACGATTGAATCATTACCACCTGCGTGTATATCACCATCAATTTTTAAACCTGTTGCACCAGTACCAAAGTTTGTTACGTTTTGTACGTAAGGTGATCTACCACCTGATCTTGATACGTGTTCTTCTTGAACTGCGTTTGCCGTTGCACTTACCCATCTGTGCTCGTATTGGTCTCCACCGCCACTTGCACCAACATTAATTGTAATTGTTGTTGGAGTAACTGCTTCTACCATTAATTCTGCACCTGCCGCCGGGTCTGATGCTCTCGGATAAGAATGGTTTGATCCATAATTGTCCTGTGAACATTGGAAAGTTAAACTTGCTGTTGCAAGTCTTACAGTATCACCTGGTTGTAATTGGTGTGTACCAATTGTTAAAACAGTTGTTCCTGTTGCAGGATCATATGTACCATCTGTTGGTGTAAATTGACCTGTACCAGCCACAGTAGTTGCGATCCATGTTCTGTAATCGTTTGGACCAAATCCTGGATCTAATGAAACAAATGCACCTGCTGTTGGTCGTTTTGTACCATAACTGTTTGCTGATCCTAATGTTCCTGATAAACCTTGTAGTGTACAGTTTCTTAAACCTGTAGCATTTCTCATATAGAACATATCTTTTGTTGTGCTACCTTGTACAGAATTTACATACCATTTTGCACCTTTAAGTGTTTCATAGTTACCTGTGTAGTACAAGTCATGCATTATTCCGTCTACGTAATCTTTAATATCATCTTCACAATCAGTTTGATTGAAGTTTAAACTTGGATTCTGTCTTTTCACGTATTCTGAACATTCTCTAGCAATGAAATCTCTGTTTGCTAATAATCTTAAACGTGCATCTGTGTATCCTGCTGTTGTGTTAGGTATGTTAGAACCTGTCATTGCTGGTTCAGAACCGTTAGCATTAATTTTGAAGTCAATGTATTTTTCAATATTGTCTGCTAAAGTTACTGCCGCACTTGCCGCCGCCGCTGAACCTGCCGGTACCGCTGTATTTTGTGTTAATGTGTTACCACTTGTTACGCCTGTTGTGTTCAACACAATGTTTGCACCTAAAGGTGTCACTGCATTGTTACTGTTTGCGTTTGCGTTAGTGTTAGATGGTATAGTAATTTGATCACCTGCACCATAACCTTGTCCTGGTGAAGTAATTGTTACTGAAGAATAAGATTGGAAAGCATTACAAACTACTGTAACTTTTAATCCTGTTCCTGAACCTGTAGTTGTTGTTGCAACATCTGTCGCTGTTACATCATTCAATCCTAAAACTGTACCTGATGTAGGAGTTAAACCTGTTACACCACCTGTTGGTGTAACTGTTACTGCTTGGTTTTGAATTATATCACCGACGATTGCTTCTAAACGTTGTATACCTTGTAAACTGTATTGTGTGTCACTTGCGTTTGTAACAACGCCTGCTGGTCTGATATTTGTTGATCTTAATTCATCTCCAACAACTGCACATCTTTCTTTTACACTCATTGGTAAAATTTCTTGATATGTACCAGTTTTTACGTTTAATGTTGTGTTTGGATAAACTTCAGCAGGTATACCTGAAACATTTCCAGCCGTAATTGCATCTGAAGAAAGTTTCATCAAAGTTTCAATTGATGTTGTTGTGCCTGCTTCAGCATTTTTTGTTAAATCTGAAACTTGTAAAGTTGTGCCTTGTTCTGCACTGTAACTTGTATTGTTTGAAACAACTTGCTGAGCAATGTATGCCGCTCTAACAATAGCCGCCGCCGTTTCTGCTGTTTGTCCAGTAACATATGAAGCACCTGCTGGCGTGAAATAACTCAATGCCGACATTCTAGATTTTCTATTACCACCATGTTTTAAATCATGTAATACTGATTCAATTAGAATACCAATATCTCTTCTACATTTCACTGCGTTGTATGTAAATGCACCTGTGAATGGAGAAATTGCACCGGCAATCTGTGCATTGATCCATGCAATAGTTTCATCTTGAATAAATGCTTTGTTTCTTTCTAAAAGATTTACTGCTTGTGGATTTCTTGGTCCTTTGTCCATTTGGTGTAGTGCATATCTTATAGATTTCCATGCTCTATCTAAAGTTACACCACCATCTGGTGCTGGAACATCGCTTCCATCTGGACTTACATAATAAACTTGATCAATTTGTCCAACATAACCCCATTCAGGTAAAGTACCTGCTGAGTTTACAACAAGTGCTTGTCCTGGATTACCAATTGCTAATCTACTTGGACCTGAATTACCGTAAATTAATAAATCACCTTGTGCAGATAAAGTATCATTCTCTGGACCACCTGCTAATAGTTGCCAAACTGAAGTGTCAACACCTGCCCCAGGTGCATAACCTGGTTCGTTGATTGTGCTTGGACCTACATTGTTTGCAGTGTGTGATGTTACTGCAACATAAGAAGTATCAGAATTGATTGCACCTCTTACAATGTCGCCTTTGTCATAATAAGTTGCATTTGTCCAACTACCTCTCCAGTATAAACCTTCGTTAAGTTTATCCCAGTACAACACATTCGGTGGTCTATTACCTGTTGTGTCTGCAATTGAAATGTAAGTTATACCACCAACTCTAACAACGTCACCTGTTTTGTAAGCCGTTGCATTGTCGTAGTCACCTTTTAAACTGAAACCTGTTACAAATAAATCCCAATCACTTGTTTGTGTTGATGGATTTTTATTTGAGTTAAGAGTTAATGCAACATATTGGAAACCTCCGTATGTTACAATGTCACCTGGTTGATATTGTGTTGCTGAACTCCATGAATCTTCAAACTCTAAACCTGGAATGAATAATCCCCAGTTCGCCGAGTCTGCATTTAAATCTGTTGTTGATGTGTGTCCCGCTGTTGCAATGTATAAATTTGCACCATACTTAACAACATCATTTACTTTATATCTTGTTGTACCTGCGTGAGTACCTTTGTATTCGATACCTGGATGTACTGCTTGCCATTTCGCTTGATCTGGTTCTAAACCTAATGCAGTTGTTGCCGCTGATGTGTGTCCTGTGATACAGATGTAAAGTTGTCCACCATATCTTATTGTGTCATTTGCTTTGTATCTTGTATTGATTGCCCAAGTGTTTAACCAATTGAAACCTTTTGCAAAAGATTCCCAGTTACCACTGTTAGCCTCTAAACCATCTGCTGTTGTTGCCGCAGAAACGTGTGCAACTGTACAAAGATAAATTGAATTTCCATATCTTACTAAATCGTTAATTTTGTATCTTGTGTTGATTGCCCAATCTGATGTGTAATTAAAACCTTCAATGAAAAGATCCCATTTTGAAAGATCTGCTTCTAAGCCATCGTTAGCAACTGCTGTTGATGTGTGACCTGTATTACAAATATAAATGTAACCACCGTATTTTACAATGTCATTTGGTTTGTAAGTTGTGTTAAGACTCCAGTCACCTTTCCATTCTTGACCATCGGACATCAATGCCCAATTTGCCGCTGTTAAATCAGTTTGGAATTCTGATGCCGCAGTATGGTTTACCACACAGATATATGTTCTACCACCATATCTTACTACATCATCTACTGAATAAACGGCTCCTGTGTACCAAGAACCTTTCCATACAAATCGAATTCTACCTAGTTTAAACTCAGCCATTGTTGCTATATCCTCTGTTTAAAGTTATTTATCATTATGAGCCATATCCGTTAGAGTCGTCAATTGCACTAATCGGATCCCCTTCATTTAGTTCAGTACTTGCCGTTCCTCCTGTAAAGAAATTCAATGCCATTAAGTAACCGCCCATTCCACCATTTAAATTGGTTACATCAGGGAAGTTTACAACACCGTTTGTCGGGAACGCTTCATTGAATATTTCTCTATTTCTTACTTTAACCTGACCTGCTCTGAAACCAGAAACGTTCAAGTTAGCACCACCACCTGATACTCTGTTACCAATATATGTAACGATTGCTCTTTGTGTTGGTACAATATTGTCTGAATTAGCAGACATTGTTGCATCTGTACTGAATTCTCTAATTACAACTTCTGTTCCACCTAATACAACACCACCTAAACTTAATTCTGATAAACCTTGTAAATTAAATAAGTCTGCGTTAAGTGTTACAATACCTGTTGCCTGTTCAACTTCAAATAATTCACCAACTCTAAAGTTACCATCTTGGTCCGTTGACGTATAGAATACTCTACCACCACCATTGTTTGCAACTTCTCTTGCAGGTTGTGGATCATATCCTTCAGTGAAACCTGCGTTAGTGTAAAGTGTTGGATAGTTTGTAGTTGTTAAACCACCAGTACCAATATCTAAGAAGTCATGTCCTGTTAATCTTACTTGTGAATATTGTTGTCTAATTGTAAATGTTTCTTCATGATTAGGAGATTCATTTGATTTTAGACTTGGTGATATTCTAAATTGTGCTGAAATGCTAGGAGCAGTGCCTTGTATATTTGTAATTTGAGTCACTCTGTAAATTTGATCATCAATACCATTTATGTATAATAAGTCACCTGGTCCTGGTTCTCTAGATAAGTCTTTAACTTGAACTACTTTACCAATTTGATATTCATCTTTAAATCCATCACCATCAAGAGTTGCACTTACGTTAATAAAACCTGTACCTCTATTTGTAAATGTTGGTTGTGCTAATACTCCGTTGGCTGTTCTTGCTTGTACACTTACGTCTATTGTATTAACATTGTCAGTGATTGAAACTGTTGGAGCACTTTGATATCCTGAACCTGGATCAAGTATTTGTATTTTAGATACTTTACCTGCATTTGTAATTACTCTGCAAAGTGGTGGAGCACCTTTTTTCAATATTGTTAAATTACTCATTGGTCCTGTTGATAATGGAACAAAGTAATTGCCACCTGATCTCCCGCCTACTATTCTTCCGAATGTTCCTGATAATGTTGTTAATTGTTTCCAACTTACACAGTCATAACTGTAAGCAACTTCACCTGAAGGTGTAATTGCAACAAAAGTTCCTTGAGACCAAGTTACATTATATGGTCCTGTGTGTGGTGGAGCATCTGATTCTGTCCATACTGTTGTTGCACTTGTTGAACTTTGTGCCACGTTAGCATTTGAAACAAAGAATTTGTTTGCTGACGTTGAATCATCAAATGGTGAATCTTGTACAGTTGCAACAAATTTTCCACCTAAGTATTGTAAAGAATTTACAAGATATCTTGCACCACCGATGTCAGCCGCTAATTGCCATGTTACACCATCATCAACTGATTCCCAAGTTTGACCTAGGTTGTTTGATAATATAAACAGTCCGTTACCTGCCGCCGCATAATGGAATACTGGAGTTGATCCATCATATGGTTCAACTTGTTGGTTTGTCCATGTAGCACCTTCATCTGTTGATCTGTAAACAACACCTGTTCTTGAAGCAACAATCCATGTGCTACCTTCGTAAGCAACACCTGTGAAAATATCAGCGCCTAAATTACTGCTGATGTCACTCCAGTTTGCACCGTCTTGAGATCTTGCTACTGTACCATCAGTTGACACTGCCATAAACCAGTTAGCACCGCCTTCTAAGTCTGTCCAGTTTGCTGTTGGTACTGCGTTTCCAGTTGTCCAACTTGCACCATCTGTTGTTCTTAAACCTCTACCGTTACCTAATAACACAGTTACGTTTGATGCACCTACTCTTCTTTCTGCACCTATGTCATAATTTCCTGCAAGTGGAATACTTGCTGTTGTGTTACTGTATGCTGGTTCTGAAATTTGTATTCTTGGCTCAATAAAATATTTTGTTGAAGGATCTAATTCTGTTTCAATTTTAAATCCACCTAAGAAATGTTGCCAGCCTGGTGTGTTATCAAATTCTTTTTTAACTGTACAAACTTTTGTTACTTCATTAAATGAATCAATAATTGCGTATTGTCCTCTGCCTGTACCTTCCCAAATGTAAATTCTTTGTCCAACTGTTTGTGCAGTTGTACCTTGGAACTGTGCATTTAGTTTGATTGATGTACCATCACCTGAAATTGCTGGTCCTGATTTACTTGTATAACCGGCACCACCTGCTGGTGTTGAATCTCCAGGACCTAATATTCTAATTCTATTTACAGCATTATCTCTTGTATTTTCATATGCAATAGAACCTGCCGCACCTTCACCTGAACCTGAAATTGTAATTGTTGCAGATGTGTAATCTTGTCCTGCGTGATCATAAGCAAAAGCAAATATTTCGTTTTCATCGTTGTAAACTTTATCTACTGTTGCTTCACCTGTTCTGTTGTTAAATTTACCTGTGATTGGAGTTTCAGTTGGCGTAACACCTTCTGCAACTGATCCAAAATCTCCATAAGAGTTATTTCCGTTAGTTGCTCTTACTTTACCACCGTTAGTTGCAAGATATCCTATGTGACAATAATATGTGAATACAGAAACAAGTTCTGATCTACCTTCACCATTTGCCCAATAACCAATACCATTGTCAATAACTTGAGTAAAGTCATTAGCAACAACTGATCTGTAACCACCTGCGTGTAGGTCGCCATCTACTTTTAATCCAATACATCCTGTTCCAAATGTTGAAACGTTTTGTACATAACATGATTTACTTGTTATCCAAGCACTTGCATCATTTACACCTGTTCCTGGATTTAGTGAAACAAAAGCACCACCTGTTGGTCTTTTTGTACCATATTGATTCATAGCACCTAGTGTTCCTGTTAAACCTTGCAGTGTCATGTTTCTAATTCCTGTTCCATTGTTTACATAGAACATATCATAACCAGTTTCATAACCTGCCGCTGGTTTAACTGTTGTACTTCTTAATTCATCTCCTACAAGTGCCACATCTCTTGGTACTGTGATAGGTAAAATTTCTTCATATATTCCTGTTTTAATGAATATTGTTGCTGGTGCTCTGTTTGCCAAATCACCTTGGATGTAATCACAAGCATACTTGATTGTTTTGAATGGTGAACTTAATTTGTCACCTGCTGATTCTAAATCAACTCCTTCTGGTGCAACATAGTAAACTTTGGCTACTTTTTCAAAATCTTCCCAGAAAGGATAACTGTTTGTGCCTGCTTTTAATAATTGTCCTGATGTTCCAATGCCGATTCTTAATCTTGTAGAATCATCTGCTTGGGTTTTCATATCTCCAGGATATTCCAATACGTTTGGAGTGTGACCTTGTGCCACTAATACCCAATATGGACCAACATTTTCTGATGCAAAATCTAATGGTGGTTTCGCGTCTGAAGAATTTGCTTCATGTTTTAAAATACATTTGTAGAGTGTTCCTGCTACTGTAACAAGATCACCTGGGAAATAAGTATGTTCACCTGTAACTCCGCCTATATTTGTATCTACCCAAGGGCCTCTGAACATATTTCCTGTGACCAATAATTGCCATGGGAAAGGTTCATCTGTACCTGGATCATACACATCTCTTGTGTCAGGTCCAATATTTGAATTTGTTCTTACAGCAATGTATAAATCACCACCTGCTCTTACAACATCTCCTGTTTTGTAAACATAAGGTTGAGGTGGAGTTTGTGAATCTGTCCCTGTCCACTCTCCTTTGAATGTGTATCCTAAAACCTGTGCTTCCCAAGTGTTTGTAGAATCTGTTAATGTTGGAATGATACCAATGTTACTTACAAGTGCAACGTATGTATAACCTCCGTAAAGCACAACATCACCTTGTTGATAGTACTGTGATTCATTCCAAAGGTCTTCATATTCTAAACCTGGAATCCATAAACTGAAATTTGCTTCAACCATTCTAGGGTCTGTTGCCCAGTGACCTGTGCCTACTTGCCACATACCTGGAGACCATCTTACTATCTCATTTGGTTTGTATCTTGTTCCTCTTGCATAATCTCCAACGTAACTGATACCTGTTAATACTAATTCCCATTGAGCACTATTGGCTTCTAAACCATCACTTACATTGTTTGCTGTTCCTGTGATTGAAACTGATTGAATTGCACCTGAACCGTCCACAGTGTTTACTGTGATTAAAGCATCGTGTGAACCAAGGTCGCCACCTAATGCTGTTCCTACAATACTAAATGTGTTCAAGTTTGCGTAACCTGAACCTGCGTTTGTGATGTTTACATAATAAGTTGTTCCAACTCTCCAAACAAAAAATGCCGCATTAGTTCCAGTTGCGCCTGTTGTGTATGCTGGATTTGTCCAGTTGTTAACTGGTGCTGATCTGTGTCCTGTTAAACATCTGTAAAGATTACCACCATATCTTACAATATCATCTGGATAGTATAAAGTATTTTCTGTCCAAACATTTCTCCAGTTGTCTGATCTAGAATATTGATCCCAATAACTTGCATGGAAAGCCAATCCTGCATCTGCTGTTGAAGATGTGTGTGCTGTGTTACATTTCCAAATTGAACCACCGTAGATTACAGTCTGGTCAACATTGTACAATGTGTTTGGTTGCCATACAGTTTGCCAATCTTCTCCACGTGCAAAGTAAACCCATTTTAATTCGTCGCCTAATACACCGTTGTTGGCATCAGCATTTGAAATATGTCCTTCAATACATTTGTAAATTAGACCACCAACTTTTACTAGTTCACCAATTTTATAAAAAGTTGCCGCTTTCCAATCTCCGGTCCAACTTTGACCGTCCATCATCTGCGTCCATTTAGGAGTAGTTGAATTTAAATCATTGTAAAAATTTGAATCTGATGTGTGAACTTCAATACAAACATAAACTTTTGCACCGAATCTTAAAACGTCATCTTTTACATAAAGAGTGCCTGCTGACCAATCACCTCTCCATTTAAAACGTATCCTATCTATTCGAAAATCTGCCATTGATTAATTCCTTACTACTATTTATTTCCTCTAACTACTATAAGGTTCAACGTATCCTAAATACGTTTGTGCCTCGTTAACTTTTAATACTAATTCACCATCTTTATTCACATAATAAAATAGGTTTCTTCCGTCCCATTTGTACTGTTCATAAACAAGATTCTTATAAACTGTTCTGTGCTGTTGATCTCTACCTTCAAAAAAATCTTCACCTCTTGAAAAGTTATTATAATTTGCATCAATATTACCTGGTCTATTCAATTGAACACCATCTTCTAGTTCAAGTAAATCTGCTTTCACCATGTACAATTCGCCACTATCAGTTCTGCGTAAACCATAGAAATATCTGCTGTTTGCCAGCGATTTCTGTAATTCATCTATGCCTACTCCAAAAACTTGTGCCATCTATTAACTCACTATGTTTATTGTGTTACCCATTCCACTATGCGCCGTACATTGATAATACAATGTGCTTGGTGCATCCATTGGTACAGTAAACACCTGTGTTCCTGATTGGGAACCAGTTACTCCTGTACTATACGCACTTCCGCCGTTTGAAACTCTAATTTCAAATGGGTGTGTAGAGCCGCCACCATTTACAAAAACGTAAGTGTGTCCTCTCATCAAATATAATACTGGATCATTTACAGCACTAGGAAAACCTGGACCATTAAATGTGTAATCACTTGCGCCGTTGTTTGTAATATTCCATCTAATTACTGGACCATTTTGTAAAACCCATGCAGTTCCATTGTAGTATAATACATCACCTTGTGCCGCTCCTGAAGCCGTAACATCTGTCAAATCATTCAATGCTGTTGACGCCGAAGAAGATGTAACAAATTCTAAAGCAGTACCTGAACCATTTACTTTAACAAATCTACCAGCCGCACCTGTAAAGTCTGTAGGAGTATCTGATAGTCCTGTGAACGCTGTTGGAATTGCTGGTTTGTTTGTTAAATTGTTGTAATTTAAAAAGTATGTGCTGTCCAAACCATCTAATGTGTCAGCGTCTAATCCACCGCCACCTGATGTTGCGTCATTCGCCGGCGCCCATTGCGTACCGTTCCATTTTAAAACTTGTCCTGATGTTGGAGCACTAGTTGTTGTGTCAACATCTGATAAAACATCAATTGAAAAATTGTTTACAAGTGTTAAACCATCACCAGCACCGTTCACTCTTAAGAAGCCATTTGCATAACCTGAAAAAGTTGTAGGCGTATCTGTAAGTGCCAAGAAGGTAGTTGCACCACCTCCGCCGCCACCGCCGCCGGATACTGTACCTGGTTTCCATTTACTTGTACCTACGTCCCAAACAAGTGCTTGTCCGTTTGTTGGAGCCGCTGTTGAAGTATCTACATCCGATAAAATGTCAATGGATTTATTCTCGTCTGCGAGTTTAACCCATGCACCTGCGTGAGCATAGTAAGAAGCATTCTCAGAATGAACGTGGGCGAACATTCCGTGATACGTACTTGCATCTGGCAGATCTGAAAGATTAGTGTATAAAAAACTTACTTTGTTTGAACCTGTTGCGTTTAATAAATTATTACTGACAATTGTCAGTGCTGTACCGTTTCCAAGTGCAGTGTATAATTCACTGAAATTGGAATTCAGTTTTGTACCAGCATCACGTAACGAGTCACCTTGACCATCGTTAGGTAAAATACCGGTGTTAATTAGTTGTCTTGTCATTCGTTTCCTCCCACGTTTTTAACTTCTATCGAATGTTATTTCATTACTATCCATATTATATGTTGTCTTATCAAATGTAAACGGAGTTGTTTCTGTAACAACCGTTTCATCTGTTTGTGGATATGTGATAGTACCATCTCCACGATTACTGTTCAATCTAACAACAAATTCTCCTTCATCATTGATGTAATAATTTAAATTTACATCATCCCATCTAAATTGTTCGTACTTTAAATTTACAAATGGTTTGCTATGATTTAAATCTCTTCCTTCATAAAAATCATAACCTTGATCAAAATCTTTATAGTTGTCGTCAATGTTTCCAGGTAAGTTAATTGTTATCGGATCATTTGCTGACAATTGGTCAACCTTACCAATGTATAATTCTCCTTCGTCGGTTCTTCTCAAACCATAGAAGTAACGATCCTTTACACCGTTTTCTAAATATACATTTGTATCTTGTCCAACTGTATTCGACATCTTAACTTATCTCCACATAACTTAACACACAATCAAGTGAGTCGTTAATATTTGACTGTACGTTTAAACTGTTTTGACTTGCTACAATTAATTTTTCTCCTGAGTTTAACACACGTAAACTAGAGTTTGGTGCAATCAAAACATCTTTTACAATAAAACCTGTTACTGAATCTGGTGTTGCTGTTAATGTTACACTTGCTTTCACAACTGATTCAGTTAAATTTGCTAGAACTAATCCAACCACTGTTGAATAAATTGAAATTGGTGCTGTGTATACGGAAACAGGAACAGTTCCAATGTTTTTTGTTACATTATTTCTAAAATTTGTTGCCATTCTTTTTTATCCTAACGTTACCGCAATTTGTACGGCTATTTCTGTTGCATCAATAATACTTACAGCACCTGATGAACCTGCAATGGAACCCCATTGGCTACCGTCATAAAGTTCAACCCTTTCATCGTTGGTATTATATCTAATCATACCCAACAATGGAGTTGGTGGTCTATCAGCACCTGTACCAACTGGAAGTACAAATCCACCAGAGTTTGATACATCAATATACCCACTTCCAGTAGTTTTAAACACTAATGGAGAAGATATAACATTAGTTATCGTATTTCCGGAGAATCTGAAGTCTTCAATCCTAATAGTACCATTTCCGTTGGCATTTAGGATCAAATCTTGGTCAGTTTGGACAGTTGTAAGTGTATTTCCACTGATTTGAATATCATCTACCCTTAAAGTTGTGACGTCAAATCTTGTTGGACTTACGTTTGCAACCAGTGTATTGCCTGCATAAAATCTTATTGTATCATCATCAGCACCAGGCGTCTGTTCTGCTGTTATATAAGTGTCTCTATCTAGGTCATATACACCAGTCAAAGCCACCCAATTTGTGCCGTTGTAGCCTTCAAACACAGTATCATCTGTGTTGTATCTCATCATACCAGCAACTGGTGAACCAGGTCTTTGTGCTGTTGTACCTGATGGAATTCTAATTGAACCTGTACCTTGAACTTTAAAAACATTACTTGCAGGATTAACAATAAAGTCTCCTGATGTGTTTGTAATTGTATCGTTTTGAACAGCAAAGTTTTCTAATGTTACGTTTCCTGTACCACTTGCTCTTATATCTAAATCTGCGTTTGTGTTATTTGATTGGATTACATTTCCAACAATGTTAACACTGTCAATTTGTGCCTCTTGAGCAAATAATGTGTTCCAATTTTTAGTTGAAGAACCTAAATCATATGTGGTATCTATGTTTGGAATTAAGTTAGAATCTATACCAGCAGATATTGTAATTTCGTCTGTTGATTCATCTCCAATAGTTACATTACCACCAATTGTAATATCACCTATTACAGAAAGATTCCCATTTACATCTACGTTGTCATTGAATACTGTGTTGTTACCAAATGAATCTAAAGTTAAATCTCCAGATGTTGTTGTGATAGTATTACCTGATAATTTAACATTTCCAGTTTCAATTGAACTTCCTGAAATGACTGTAACGTCTGAACCTGTTGTAAATGTAAGTGCTTGATCAACATCAATGTTTAAGTTTGCACTTGTAAAATCAACTTGTCCTGTGTTTTGATCAACTCTAAATTGATCACCAACTCTAAAGTCTCCTTTGTGGTCAACTGAACTAAAAAATATTTTTGCACCATTTGTTGCAACAACTTCGTTTGCTTGTATTACTGTGTTTGCATCGTTATCTACATTGTAGTCATTTCCAATGTAAGCAAAGTTATGACTGATAAGATACATTCTAACACCTGGACCATTACCTTTCATTCCAAATGTTCCATAAATTGATGCTGATGCTATTGATCTAACTTCTGCACCAAAGTCTGCATAATCAACTAAAGTAAATGCTGTTGCTGTTGCACCATTACTAAATCTAATATCTTGTGCAATTAAATTTTTATCTAAAAATATTGTTGATCCATTGTTGCCATCAAAGTTTGCAACTAATACAGTGTTTGCATTACCAACTGCACCAACTGTTGGTGGCGTAAAGTTTCCTGTGTAAACTGCTGAACCTTTGTATACTCTAAATTCATCAATGTGACCTGTCAAACCTAATGTTTGATTCCAATTGTTTCCAATTACAAGTGGTTTCGCACCACCTAAGTCTTGGTTTACTGTTGCAGAACCAACGTTTTGTCCAGCAACATACATTGTTAATGTACCACTCTGTCTTACAAGGGCAAAGTGTGTCCATGTGTTTAAATTAAATCCTTGCGAACCTGAAATAACTTCGGAACCGTTTATATAAACTTTTGGTCCATTGTTTGTTACATAAACATATAAACTGTTTTGTAGTGCGGCACTTGTTCTCATATCAAACAATGCTGTTGATTGTAGTGCTGATAAATTACCCCAGAAGTCTATTGTAAAGTCTCCTGTTCCAAATCCAAAGTCTGCATTGGTGTTGATTTTTGCCGCATCACCTGATCCTGCTAATTGTAAACTTGCAGAACCATATTTCTTTTCTGCTGTGTTTAGTTGTGCATTACCTAAAGCATTAATTGTTTTTCCATTTTGTTCTGCTGGTAAAATAAATCCTGCTGATTTACCATTAATAAAAATTTTATCATTATCCACTGCGGCAATTGTGCCTGATGCAACTAATGATCCGCCAACATCGTAGTAAGAAATTACGTTACCTTGTGTTATGGCGCCGCCAGATAAACCTGAAACTCTTAATTGTGTTGTACCTGCGCCTTTTAATCCGTTTACTCCATCGTAAGCATTAATCGATGTTGTTGCAAAGTAAGTGAAACTGTTTAACCATTCAACTCTTGCACCATTAGTAAGTGTAATTGCATCTACACCTGGAGTAATAAATGTTGCATTTTGAAATAGTACACTTGCTTCTTGACTGCCTGGAGCCGCTAATTCTCCATCAAAAAATCCACCTCTACCAGCATCGCCTGCCAAGAAACCTCTAGGATCTGATGCTGTTGATGTTGTTCCTTGTGTAATTACAGAAACGTTTCTAATGTAAGGTGATCTATTTGTTACTAGGAATCCAGTACTATCATCATTTCCAGTAGGATTAAATCTAAATGCGTATCCAGTGTTGTTACCAGAATCATAATAGAAATTTTTGACAGTTAGGTCTTCAATTGTTACTTCACCATTTAAAATAAATGCGTCTTTAGTGTTTGTTGCAACACTAGGTTGAATGTTTACTGCTCTAAGTCCATCACCTCTGATTGATACTCCAGTTGGTACATTCATTGGAAA
>VTLG01011496.1_pt1 | contig 19500 bp, 13 predicted proteins | sample 4694571 | NCBI WGS metagenome assembly VTLG01 (sample SAMN12604809, study PRJNA352737) | marine metagenome | biome: ENVO:00000447; feature: ENVO:00000209|ENVO:00000569|ENVO:01000036; material: ENVO:00002151; isolation source: viral sequences binned using virsorter ...
TCCTGAACCAGCAGGACAAGCGTAAATCGTTGAATTACTACTGTTACTGATATTAGGAGTACAAAATCTTTTAAAATCGTTAGCCATTGTTTATTCCTTTTTTGTTATATTTATAACTATTTATACTAATAGTTTAGGATGGTTTTGTAGGCCAGGTGACATTATTTACTTTGTCAACCGTGTCTAAACCACTAGTCAAATCTCTTAATTGTTGACGATATGTTTTCATATTATCTGCTAAAGTATTATCTGAAAGAGCAAGATAATCTGTTTCTGCAAGTTTTTGATTTCTTTGCACCCTCAATCTATCAAGAGAACGATTTAATTCGCCAGCAGCGTATGCTGCTTCTTCATTATCTCTTGCTGTTTCTTCTTCAGCAGTAAACTGAACTCTCACACCGTTTATATTATGATATCTTGGCATTTTTTTCTCCTTTAGTTTACTCCGTATAGTTTAAATGTTCCTGCTTCTAAATTACCACTAGTTGCTTTAAATTGTATACCTGTTATGGCAGAGGTTGTATTAAAATATCCTGAACAATAGTTATCATAAGAATTATCATTAGCAGCATGTGCTTGACTTCTTGCCATAAAATGTTTTACATGAGTGGTTCCTGATGGATTATATAAATGTATAAATCCACAAGTCCCTTCAGTAGCACCACTTCCTACATTTCTTGTTAGTGGTTGAAATCCTGTTCCGTTCTGTAATTCAGCAGCTGAATTATATGCTAAACTTGTTGATGAATCATCTTCTAAATGAAATGCTGAAAAGTGTGCTGAAGTAATTTGTGTATTAAAATTAGTGCCATCAGTTGTTCCTTGAAAAGCAAGTCCCTCTCCATCAGTTGACGATTTATAATTAAGATGTGTTATGATATATTCTTTAAAAGAAAAAGGTAGTACAGAAAATGTCAATGTGCTATCGCCATCTGAAACTGATATCTTTTTCAATAAAATTTGAGCACCACCATTAGTCAGTGGTGTGCTATATCTAATATCGTGATAAGTTGCCATTATGCTATCCCATACATTTTTATTGTTCCAGTATCTATTGTTCCTTCTGTCATTTTGAATTGTATTTCATCTACTGCTGCTGTTGCATTAACATATCCAGAAATAAAATGCCTTCTTGTTTTATCGTCATCTGTGTGTGCAAGACCCTCACCATAAAAGTGAGTAACGAAAGTTGTATCAGATGGATTAAAAACATAAAGATCCCCTGCACCAGATTCATTATTTTCGTTTCCTATTCCATATATCAAAGTTTGAAAGGCAGTTCCTTGGTGTTGATCTGTACCATTAGATGATTGAAATTGATGAGAACCAGACTCTGGATTATTTACTTCAAAAGCATTAGATGATATCGTTTCATTAAAACCACTTGCTCCAGCTGTATTGAACTGAAATCCTAAATGTCTAAAATTAGTTGAACAATGAATATCTATCATTCTAAACAAATAAGTTTTATATGTGTTATCGAAAACCACAGAACTTGATCCATCTTGAAAAGAAAGTGTGCTATCTGAACTTGCTGTCAAAGTTTTAAGATGTGTTAAAACACCTCTACCAAGATTTGAAGATGTCGTTGATATGGGTGGAACGAAATTATGTGCTATATCTCTATATACTGCCATTAGTTTACTCCAAACATTTGAATATTTCCTGCTTCCATATTACCAGCGTTCATTTCAAATTTTAATGCGTTGATAGCAGAAGTTGTGTTCATATAACCACTAACCATTTTTAAAGTAGAGTAGTCATCACTACCACCACCAGATTCAGTTTGTGATCCTGTGCTTAAAAAATGTTTTACAAAAGTTGTGCCTGCAGGATTATATAGTCTTAAAATTCCACATAATGCCTGGTCACTATCATTTGCATTTTCTGATATAAGTGGTATCATTCCTGTGCTTTCTGCTACGTCTTGTTCGGTGTTGTATGATAATGCACCATTACCACCACTTTCCTGTGCGGAACTTCTAAATACTGTTGACGTTGTTTCAATACCATAACTAGAACCTCCATCAGTTGATCCTCTAAAAACTAATCCTCTATTGTCAGTTGCAGGACGAATATCATTAAAAAGGAATAAGTATTCGTCAAAAGCAGATGTAATTCCACTAGTAATCTGCACTGTGCCAGTTGCTGAGGTAAATGAAGTTGAGAACAAAGGCACTAACGCACCTGCAAAACCTTTATAATTTACGTTGTATTTAATAGCGTTATAAGTTGCCATTGACTACCTCTTACTTACTGTCTAGTAACCAACCTTGAGTAGCGTCAACATAAACTAAACTAAATGCTGCTCTTTCAGTTGATACTGTTAAATCAGCGGCGTCACCTTGTATCTTATGTGAGTTTCTTCCTATTGTAATATTGTTTGTATCTGCTGTACCAGCATAATCAATAATTTGTATTGTATCACCTTGAGAAGCACTTGAAGGTAAAGTCATTGTGATTGCACCTGATGTTGTATTGACAAAATAACCACGACCTGCAACCATAGTTGTATTACTTGTTATTACTGATTGCCATGCTGTGCCGCCTGGATTGTATGTCTTAATATCAGAAGCAGGAATAGTTTTCATAGTACCGCCATCGTTTACTACAAAACCATCAGCGTCTGCAAGTGTGATTGAACTACCTACTGATGTATCACCATCAAGTAAATTTAATTCTGACGCTGTTGCTGTAACACCGTCTAAAATATTTAATTCTGCTGCGGTTGATGTTACATTAGTACCACCTATGTCTAAAGTTGTTACAGATATTTCTCCTGCAACAGTAGCAATACCATCTGCTAAAGTAATTAAATCTGTATCATCAGTGTGACCAATTGTTGTGCCATTAATAATTACATTATCAACAGTAAGTGTAGTCAAAGTACCTAATGAAGTAACATTTGCTTGAGCGGCAGTTGAAAGTGTACCTGCGATAGAACCACCAGAAACATTTATACCAGCACTAAAGACTGGAATCTGATTCATTGTTACAACACCACTTGAATTTATAACAATTGCGTCAGCGTCTGAAGCAGAACCTATCTGACCATCGTCAGCAATTCTAATATCGTGATTAAATACAGCCGTACCTGCGTCTGACATATCTAAAGTTAATGCTGTTATGTCTGAACTTGAATCAGTACCTTTAAATATAATATCTGTATCACCTGCTTGTGCGTCTATTGTAATATTACCTGAAGATGTTGCGATTGTAACCGCAGCATCACCTGCTGTTAAATCATCAGCAGCACTTGATACTGTATCGAAAGATAAAGCACCAGAACCATCTGTTTTTAAAAACTGCCCTGAAGAGCCATCAGCAGTTGGTAGTGTTAAAGTAAATGATGAAGATATACTACCTGCATTTAAACCTATATAGTTTGAACCATTATCTGTATCTTCGAAAAATCTAATCTCACCAGAACTTGTAGCACCATTTGCAATACCCACGAAACCACCATCATTAATATCTAATAATGTTCTTCCATCATATTGTTGAAACTTAATATCTTTGGCGTCAACCATCGGTTTAATAATAGTATCACCAGAACTGTTAGAGAAAGAGAAATGTTCTACATTTGCAATTTTGAAATCTATTCTATCATCTGTATCTGCTGTAATACTTGTGTCTGCGTCAGCGTCTAAAACTAATTCAACACCATTTAAATCTACAGCCGCTGCAAAATCTTTTAGTTTAGCAGATGATACTGCTTCATCAGCAAGTGAGTTTTCTATTATTTTTGATAATGCCATATTTAATCCTTACTACTATTTATACAATTATCCTAATGCCGCAGCGATTGATATTGAGAAGGCATTTGTTGCCGCACTCGCTGATGTGATCAAGGTTCCTGTTTCATTTGGTAGTGTTATTGTTCTATCTGCCGTTGGGTCTACAACTGTTAGTGTTGTTTCATGTGCGTCAGCAGTTGCACCTTCAAATACAATACTTGAATCTGTTAATGTTAGATTTGTTGCAGTTAAATTTGTAATTGTAGGTGTGTTGATTGTTGGACTTGTCAAAGTTTTATTTGTTAAAGTTTGTGATCCTGTTAATGTTGCAACCGTACTATCTACTGCTACTGTGATTGTATTACTTGATCCACTTGTATCAATACCTGTTCCGCCAGCAATTGTTAATGTTTCACTATCAAGGTCAATCGCAATAGTTCCACTATCGGAAGTTATATCTAAATCTTCAGCAGTTACTTGTGCTTCAACAAACGCCTTGATTGATTGTTGAGTTGCTAATTGTGTTGCACTATCAGAAGCCATGTTATCTTCATCTAATATCGCACTACCTGAAACGGCAGTATTTAAGACAGCACTTGTAAGTGTTGGTGCTGTCAAAGTTTTATTTGTAAGAGTTTCAGTTGCGTCTAATAGTGAAACAGTACCAGTTAAATTAGGTAATGTAATTGTTCTATCAGCAGTTGGGTCAGTTACAACTAAAGTTGTTTCGTTTGCGTCATCGGTTGCACCTTCAAAAACTATTTTTGTTTCAAAGACCGAAGTACCTGCTTTGAGAGCAGCGATTTCAGTATTCATCGCCACAACTGCTTCTACAATATCAGTTGATGAAGCGATTGTTCCTGTTGCACTTTGTAAATCAGCGATATCACCGACATCACCTGCTGTTGAGTTATAAGTTGTTCTCAACGTTTCTAAAGTATCTGTTACTGCTACTGTTCTATCTGCCATATCTATATTTATCTATCCTAATGCAATCGCTCTTGCTATATGCACTGCCTGTGTGGCATGAGTTGCTGTTGTTATACAAGTGATTGAGTCATTAGGTATTGTGATTGTTGCGTCTGCTGTAGGATCTTCTGCCTGTAAAGTTGTTTCGTGTGCGTCAGCAGTTGCACCTTCGAATATAATACCACCTGATCCTACATTCAAACCACTATTTGTTCCACTAGTAAGTGTAAATGCACTAATTGTAGGACTTGTAAAAGTTTTGTTTGTTAAAGTCTGTGTTGCTGTGAGTTGCACTACATCTGATATTGCAAATGTAACTGTATTGCTTGTAGCACTACTTGCAATATTTGAACCACCAGCAAAAGTTAATGTTTCACTATTTAAATCAATACTTTGTCCTGTGCCACTATCTGGTGCGATATCTAAATCCTGTGCTGTTACAGTATTTTCAACAAACGCTTTAATACTTTGTTGTGTTGCCAAAGCAGTTGCACTATTACTTGACATATCATCCTCATCTAACACAGCAGAGCCAGAAACAGCAGTGTTAAATACACCACTTGTTACAGTAGGTGATGTTAAAGTTTTGTTTGTCAAAGTTTCTGTAGCGTCAATCAAAGAAACAGTACCAGTTGCGTTAGGTAAAGTTATTGTTCTATCTGCTGTAGGATCTGTAACTGCTAAAGTAGTTTCAAAACCATCGTCAGTTGCACCCTCGAAAATGATAGATCCACCACTAAAAATATGATTGTCAGTTGAGATGGTTGTAAGATCAGTATTCAATGCTGTAATACCTTCTACAACATCGGTTGCACTAGCAATAATACCACTGGCACCTGTAATGCCTGTAATATCTCCTATATCTTCTGCTGTGCCATTAAATTCAAATCTTAATTTATTTAATGTGTCACCTGCTGCTATGCTTCTATCTGCCATTCTTCATCTCTACTAATAAATTTTTTATTTCTCTCATTTCATTTTTTAATTCATTTACATCTCGAATAACATCACGAAGTTGATCGTCTTTCTTTTGTTGTTTTGCTTTTCTCGCCATGTAGCGAGCATAAGCATTTGAATCTGTATTAATTATTGCTTGAGATTTTAAATCTCTAACTAGATGTGTATGTCCTTGAACTTTTACTGTGTCGCTCATAGACTATACTGCCAATGCAATACCTCTCATGTCTTTGATCAATGGAGGATATGAACTAATTGTTCCTGTTAATACTATTTTCAAAGAGAAAGCACTAAATGGTTCTAATCCACTTACTGTAAATTTTTGTTCTTTGAAATCATTATCATCTTTAGATGGTTCTGGAACACTATCAGCAGTGCCGTCAGTATTGAAAGCACGCCATGCTACATTACCTAATTTTCTAGCATCTTCAGCACTTGTTACTCGATAAAACATTTTTACTGAACTAGTTGATTGAACACTAGCAGATAAACGAACATCTAATGCTGTTGCTTCATTTTCTAAAGTAACTGGTCTTGTAACATATTTTGCAGGTGCACTACCACCAACATTTGTAGTTTCTGCAACAAAGTCAGGTGTTGTGCCAGAAACAGGACTAAAGATTCTATTTTGTATTAAGAATAAACTTAATCTTTGAGTATCTATAATAGGCGATATATTATCAACTGGTGTTGATATACTAATTGACATAGCAAAAGATTTACTACTAGACATCTCATTTGTTTCATTGATTGCAGAAGCAACCATACCTGGTCCTGTTTTATAGTAATCTTCATTGAGAACCACTGATATTGCTTTTGAAGCAGTTGCTAAAGTAAATTCTGTTTCAGATCCCTCTAGTGTTTTACCAGTTGTGTTTCTCATAGTTGATGTTATAGTTGTTCCAGGTGGTTGTATGAAACCTACAACTGGTTGTATAACATCATATAACATATTTCTTGTTGCTGTTACAGCACTACCACCTACTTTACCAGTAGAACTCGCAGCGTCAGAATTTTGTGCCGTTACTGTATAAGAATCTAGTTTAATATTTCCTATTGTTGTATATGTTCCATTAATGTTACTATGTGCAATACCATTTACTGTTCCTGATGGTACTCCTGCAATCGTAACATTATTAGACGTGCTGTGCATACCATGGTTTCTATGATGGATTGTAATTTCAGTAGAACCACTAGTTGTTGTAATAGGATTATTTTTTAAAGTCTTAACTGGCATAACATCATTTACTAGATGAACTGTGCCAGCAGTTCCTGTTGTAAATTTAGCACGATTAATTTTAAATTTAATATCTTCGTTTTGATCTGGTGTCCATGTTCTACCATTTTGTGATTTAAACATACCACCAAATACAGGTTGTTTTGAAATTAATCTGCTATCGTCTAATGTTCTTTGTCCCATTCTTGCACTATAAACTGTATAGTTTGGTGAATTAGATTTTATTACAAAAGAGTATTCAGTATTTTCTTTTAAGAATACTGGACTTGGGAAAGTAAATTTAGTTGCTGATGTAGCGTCAGTTGAAGTATTAACGTCAGCAGCGTCAACGAAAACTTGACCAAAAGGCACAATCGTTTGAGATGGATAACCGTTTACAATTGTTCTAATTTGAACTTGAACTGGAGTGTTTGTATCTTTACTAGAGAAAAATACCTCAACACTAGTCAACATTAAACCATCTTTTGAGTCAACAAAAAATGTTTGTGCTAATGGATCAGGATTATCGTGTTGATGTGTAGGTTGATCGAAAGTAGTTGTTCTCTCAACTCTTATATCTTGTCTTGTAATCGTTTCAGTTTCTTGAACATCTTTTCTTTGTATCTGTGCTTCTCTAGTTGAAACTATACTTTCTTGAACTTGTTGAATCATTCCTTTTGCTGTATAGTCTGCTTCTGCTGATGTAAATACATCACCAGTCATAGTGTTTGTTGAACTACTTGTCAATCTAAATGTTCTCTTACCTGTTCTAAATTTAGGATTAGATGTGTTAGTAGGATCTGGTATTGCAAAAGTTCCTGAAGCACCGCCAGCAGCGTCAGTTGTTAGTGCCGCACCTGCTGATGAACCTGTTGGTGTTACGTTACTTGAAACATCTACACCATCAAAGAAAGGGAATATTCTTGTTAAAGGTTTCATATCTTTAGCAGTAAATGTAATTGTTTTAGGTCTGATAAATTGTGCAAATGCTACACTTACAACTCTTTCACCAAAACTTGTTCTTACAGCATTTGGTACTAAAGATGTTCTCACACCTGTTCTTAATAATCCAACTCTTTGTTCAGTTGTAATAGTTGTTGTATTTGTTACCATCTGACCTTGTCTTGATGTATCTGTTCTTCTATTTGTTTCACGAACAGCACCTGCCCATTGTTCATTCCAGTTATTCCAAACTGTGCCTAAATTTAAATCAATAACACCTGCTGCTGCACCTTCAATCAAAGTATCAAAAGTACCAGGCATTTTAATTTGTAAATCTGGTAGTGTTTCTGTTTCCATCCACTCATCCATTTCAGGACTTAATGTTACAGTACCAATATAATCTATTACATCATACGGTTGTATGTTTTGTGTTTTACTTGCATAAGGTTGCTCTTGATAAACTGTTTCTGTATAAGGTAACGTTATCATATCACCAGTTTTTTGATAACCATTAGTTGATCTGATTGTATCGGTCATCGCTGTGCTACTACCTAATGATGAATCAGATTCAATCAATGCTATATTGTCTTGATGAAATGATGGTCTTAATTCACCATTTGCCATATCCATAGATATAGAATAATCAGGATCAGTTACATCACCAATACCGTGGCCTGTGAAGTTATCTACTATGATACCATTTTTAAATCTGTCAAAACCATCAGCGTCTTGTATTTGTAAATTTTGTGCTTCAGATTCTAGTAAAGAAAGTTGCGTGTAATATTCAACATTTTCAATTCTTTTTTCTAGTCTACCAATATCTCTCATGGTAAATCTTCTATTATCAACAAACTCTACTTGAACGTCAGTGGTTTTAAAAGTGTATGCTGGCAAGAATGTTTTAAATAATAACATAGCGTCTTGCAAACCTTCTGGTTCTACTGGATCTAAATTAGGAGAACCTTCAACATTTTTAAAATCACCAGTTGATGTTAAGAAAATTTTATCTCTACGACTTAAATAGTATTCTAAATCAGTTGTAATATCAGAATTAAATTTTGCAAAGTTTATTGTTGAAGCACCTGTGCCATCATATGATCTATCTTGTCCACCAGAATCTATTGTTGAAGCGTCATCAACTCTAGGTCTGAAATCTAACACATCTCTCAACTCAAACTTTTCACCAGATACATCAGAAGTATATGATGGTATTGAACCATAGTCAAAACCAGCATAACTATCTACACTAAAAAAGTCACCAGTACCATGTGAGAAGAAATCAAAGTTTATAAGTAGTCTTCCAGTAGGTGCAGGTTCACCTGCTTTTCTTACAAGACGACCAACATCATAGAAGTTATCTCTTTGACCAGTATCTAAATCAAATCTATCTGTAATATCTGTATCACTTGTTGTTGCTGCAGTGCTAAAATCTGCTGCCATAAATACACTATTAATTTTATGAACATCTGCTTTTCCTAAATTGATAGTTGTTGCTTGTGCTAATGCCTGTGTATCAACTGTTGTTGTTTCACTAGTATTATTAGTTTTTGTTTTTGCACTAACAACTGAACGAGAAACAGTAGCGAAAACTTTTATTTTACTACCATTGAACGCACTACCTAAATCTATTGCTAAAGTTTTACCAGTTGGTGAACCGCCAAGAGTGTAATCGCCAGAACTTGAAAGGGTTATAACATCTCCGACTTCTCCTGCAGTTGCACTACCACCTTTTGTTTGAACTGAAACAGTTACGTCTGCTTCAGAATGTGCTACAAATACTTCGTTAGTTCCTGCAGTTAATGTTTCTTGACCAGAACTATCTAGCGTGGTTGTAAATTGTTTTCTTACTTTGAAACTAGTATCACTAACTCCATCATTATCAGTTGTAAGTAATGTTTTAATAACATCATAAGGCAACTTAAATATTGCTCTATCATTTCTAGGTGATTGCATTTTGGTTCTATTTCTTTTAAATGCTACGTTTGTTGCAATTGCTGTTCCTAGACCTACAGCAGTTTCTATTTCAGTATTAGAAATAATTGCCTGTACTATTCTAGTGAAAGTATTATTTGAGTCATCTTCAAATGCTATCTGATCACCTATTTTTAATTCAGTTGTAAAGTTAGTACCAGAACCAAATATCTTATCAGCAACATCTGCTTCTAATCCTAAAGCGATATCTAAATTACCAGGTTCAGTTTCATCTTCTAAAATTAGTGAGTCACCTGCGTCAGATGATGAACCGTCTGTGCCATCTAACAAAATATTACCAGGTGAAGAAGCAGCACCAACAGTTGATATAGTTCCTGTAAGTGTTTTTACATCACCAAAAGTAGAGGTTAAATCTACGTCAGCAGTAAACACAGCGTTACTTTCAGTTGCAGCGTGTGATATACCTTTTGTTTGATTAAATGCTTTTTGTTCGAAACCTTTTGTGCCGTGTGTGTTAAATTGAACAACAGCAGTATTTGATGATGAACCACCTGTGCAAGTTTCACCAGGAGTAAACTCACCTTTTACATTTGATAATACAACGATTGTATGAGAAGCAGTACCACCTGATGTATAAGCATTAAATCCTGTACCGTCAGTAGGTGATGGTGCTGAACTTGTTGCTGTTGCTTCTGCAAATAATTCAAAAGTTGTTGCTGTTGGATTTTTAACAGTAAAGAAACCACTATTGACATCGGTCATACCACTAACACTAGAAAGTTGAACAGTTTGTCCTTCTTTAAAATTATGACCTGCACCACAAGTTACTACTGGTGGTTGTGCTTGTGTAATATTTGTGATTGTTGCTGTACCTAATGAAGTTAAACTTTCTACTACAGCAGTAGCACCTGAAGTGCCACCTGTTAATGTTTCACCAGTTGTCAAAGCACCTGAAGCAGGTCCTCTTACATTTAGATGTGCAAACATTACAATATCAAAAAGATATTGTTTAAAAGTTGTTGTGGTTAAACTTGATGTTGACATGAATACACCAGAAGCAGAACCTGAACTATGTTCTATACCTCTAGTTTTAGCACGACCTATGTCATGAATTGTGCCATCATTGTTTGTTAATTCTGTTCCTCTAGTCGTATGTAAAGTATCAACTAATCTAACTTTTTTATATGCAACTGTTTCAGATGAAATAAATCCAATATCTGGTATACTATGTAATTTTGTAATATTTACAAATGGTAACTGAGCAAATCTAGTTACGATACCACTATCAGTTTCAAAATCTCTTGCTTTATTTACATCAATAAAAGTTTGACCATGTTTAATTATTTCATAACCTTTGACGTATGCTTTTCCTTGAGAAAGACCCATAGCAAGTTTTGCTTCTGAAGCAGTATTACCATCAGCAGAAGTTGATCCTGTTGCATTTACACCACGATTTGTTCCTGATAATAAATGTTCTCTAACATCTAAATCAAATGATCTGATTGTATAATCACCACTTTCATCAAAAGTTCTTCTTGCCAAAGTATCTTCGATTACGGCATATTCAGTTGCTCTTACTTTATTTACAACTGTACCATTTTCTACTCTTATGAGTTCAACAAAACTTGAATCAGCAGTTGATGATAAAGATAGTTTTGCTAAAGTTAAATCTATTTTAAATCTATGGGCGCCAGTTGCGTTTTCGTTTGAAGAACCTTGAGCATTATCTAATAAACTTGAATCGTCAGTAGAGGTTACAAAACTTTCTGTTATTGTTAAACCCACTCTATAACTAGGAGTGTTTGAGTATTTTTCTAATACTAAAGTTTGTGCTGTTACATCAACAAAGAAACCATTTATGTAAAAAGTTCCTGCTTTTATATGAGCAGCAGAACCTTGTGCTGTTGTATCTGTAACTGCTGTTTCACCAGTAGAAGCGCCACTAGTTAAAGTTTCACCATCAGTAAATGCGTTTGAAACATTATCAGTTCCAGAATTTCTATATTTTACAAATAGAGTATCTGGATCAGTACCGTCAGTTGCTACAACTCCTACAACATCAGCAACAACTCCTGAAGTTCCACCTGTTACAGTATTATTGTCAAAGTTTGTTAATGTGCCAGTGAAAGATGTTAGTTTTACAGCATAATAATGTGGATCAAAGTTAATCTCACCAGGTATAACCATAGCACCATGTTCAAACATATGATCACCAAATTTTTCAATTTGGTCTTGCATTATGGATTGTTGTGTTGTTAACTCTCTCGCTTGAACAGCAAATGCTGGTCGATACATGACTCTATGAAACTTTTTTGCTTTACTAAAGTCATCATAGTAAGGACTAACATTAAAATCAGTTTTACTTGGCATTATATTCCTTTATCTAAAATTCAATAATTAATTTTACGTTTTCTGTTTGGTCAGATGCCCTAGTTATAGGACTTCTTTCTTCAACATAAATTATATCTCCTGAGTCATATGCTAATTCTGGGTTTGCATAACCAGAACTAAATTCTACTCCGTTTACTGTATTTGAATTACTAGTGTCTGGTGTTGCACTTGCACTTGAACTTTGTCCTGTAATTGCATTTGCACCAGAGAATGCTGTTAAGTTACCATTACTATCTGTTCCAACATCTGGAAATCTTGTTTGATAGTAATATAAAATAAGATTTGTAGAATCAAACTCAACAACTTTACCTACAGCACCTGTGCTTGCCTGATTTATTTCTTCATCAGCAGTAAATGTTCCTGATACAGAACCAAACTTGATAGCATATAGTTGCCTTCTTGTTGTTGCACTTGCAACAGTTGAAGTTCCAAAGTTAGTTGGGTCTCTAACTAATCCTATTCTTCTAAAATCGTTACCAACACCAATATCTGATGTGCCTTCAACGCCAACAAGTGATTTATTTAACATGACAAAGAAACCACCTAACTCTTTTACAGCGTTTGATCCATGACCACCTTTTGGTGGTATGATTACATTCAGATTTGATCCTGATCCTGCACCACCAGCATTAGTTGCGGCGATGATATCAGCATCCCTTATGTAAGCAAAAGTATAACCTGAACCTGCAGTTGTAACAGTTGCGGCTGTAATCGCACCAGAACTAATTGTTACTGAAGCGACACCACCTGAACCATCACCACGAATTGGGATTGCAGAAATAGTTGAACCTGATGATGTACTAAAACTAGATCCACCTGATACAACCAAGATTGTGTCTAATGCACCATCAACGGCAGCGGCTGATACAGTAGAATCTGTTGATACATGAATGAAATCTGTTGACATAAAGTTTAGTGTTTCTGCTGAAGTTAGCGAATACATATACTTCCATCTATATCCATCAGACGTTTCAAAAATTGAGTTTGATGTAGAAGTTGGTTCTACTGTTGACGCTGTAGCGCCATCGTTTTCAATAACTTTGTAAACAGCATTTGAACTGTTCATAACAAAGTATGTTGAATCAAATAAATTTGTTGCACCACTATTTGCGGCATTTGATGAACTAATATTATGCTCGTACATATCATAAGTAGTTCCAGTAGTCCAGTTTCTTCTTGGTATTACATGAGATACATCACTTGAAGAAATTAATTTTGCACCGATCATATCATCATAATTGTAAAATTCTGATGTTACGTCATCATTTGGTGTAGGTGGGGAAGCGTCTGTTCCCTCGTTAATCGAATTGCCTTGTACATCGGCATCGGTCGCCCAAGAATGGGCACGACCTATGAACAAATAATATGTCGTAGCAGCAGATTCACTAAATGACTCAACGAACTGCTCGGCATTATTTATTCTAAACTTGTTTGTAATTATTGCTGCCATTTTATTTTCCCATTATTCTAATGTTACTTTCTTATTATTTATAACGTTATTAAGAAGGTTCCTGAGTTATGTCTGTCGGAAAAGCAAAATTGTTTCTATGGTCAAGATCACTATTTGTTCCCTCTAAATCTTTAAATCTCATAGTTTCTCCGTCAACATTTGTATTCAGTGTTCCTGTAAATCTCAACTGTGCCCAATCTGCTATTGTTGTGCTTGCAGAAGCGCCAAATTCACTTGCGATTACACCAGATTCGTTTTCTAATTTAACGTTAGAATTTCCTGTTTCTGTAGCGCCCTCTAAAAGTATGCCATTATTGTGAGCATATCTTTGAAAGGGTGCTCTTAAATTTCTTTGTCTTGGACCTGCATAAGCAAAACCATTACTTACAGCAGTACCTCTTACTGTATAACCAAATTCATCTACGATATTTCCAACATCTTCTTTTGCTAAGAAACCTGTGCCATCTTCTAAAGTAAATGGTTCACTATTTAAGGCATAGAAACTTCTTCTATTTCTTTGCTCTAGTTCCATTTTAGTTTCAGGTGATAAGTTTAACTCTTTTTGTGTATTAGTATTTGGATCTGAATAATCGTCAGAAGCACCTACAGCAATACCTGTTCTTGCAACAGCAGATGATACTTTCGTTTTACCATCTAACTCGACACCATTACTCATCGCTCTTAAACCAACTCCCGTTCTTCTACCAAAGAATGTAGAGAATAGAGTATTTAATCTCATGTAGATAGGACTATCAGATGTGCCAGAGAATAATCCAGAAGATAGTGAAGCACCAACTGGTTGTTTTACTTGACCATCAATTCTTGAAGCGATGTTCACTTCTCCAGTTACATAAAAACCAGAAGGATGAACTGCTCGTTTAATTGAGTCTCGCCAATTGTTTATTGATTCAGAAACTTTAACAACGTAAGAAAAATCTTGATAGTATAAACTATCTTGAATTTTTTTAGTCAATTCAGATATATGACCATCTTCATTTATGTATTTACCTGCTGTGGTAATTTTTGTATCAATTGATGTGGTGCCTGTAACTGGATCTGATTTTACTACAACAGCAGTTTCACCACCAGAGAAAGTTACTGTATCATCAACCTCTAAAGCACCTGACGTTACTGTGTATTTTAAAAGAGGTGCTGTCAAACTTACAACTGTTCCTGTTGCACCACTTATGTTACTTGTAAATGTTTCATCTGCTTCTACGGTACCTGAAACTGTTTTCACAACAGCATAGTGAGGGAATGTTAAAGTTGGTGCTGATGTAAAATTAATACCATGTTCAATAATACTAAATGATGTTGCACGACCTATTTCAGAACCATAAGGTATTATAGTTGCACTTGCACCATCAAAATCTTCTCGAAGTATTTTACCACCATCTTCTAGTTCTAATCTGCCTGCACCTGTACCATCACCTTCAAGTGTTACTGTTGTTTCTTGTTCATCTAAAACATTACCATCATTTCTTTGAAACTCTATTAGACCATTTGGATCTACAGCGTGTTCTAATTGTATTGCTGCTAAACGTTGTCTATTTGTTTGTGCCTCTAAACTAAAAAATCTATCACCAACTGTGATCGTTGCTGTAGGTAAAGAGGTATAACCACCACCACTTGCAATAACTCTTATGTCTGTTATGTCACCATTACCTGAAGCATTTTCTTGAACTATTTTATCGCCTATTTTTCCTCGACCTGCTACTTCATTCTCTAAAACTATATGATCAGTTGCCTCTAAATTAGATGGTGTGTTTGGTGTTGAGTCTTGATTGAGTATGAAGAAAGTATCTGAAACTTGGTTGTCATCATCTTCAGCAAGTAAATGACCTACTTCGTTTTCTAACTCAAATCTAATTAGTGTATCTGTTTCATGTGAAGCAGAATCTAAAAATTTACCAATAGTGCCATCACCATGATCTTCTAAAAGTAAATCGCCTGAACCACTACCTGTGATTGTGCCTGTTTCTAACTCAACATGAATTGCAACGTTACCTGTTTCAGGTGCGATACCACCACCAACAATTGCTATTTCTGCTTCAGCAGTTCCTGAACTAAACGTAATCGTATCACCTATTTCATATCCTGTACCAGCAGCATTGACAAGAACTTCATCAACACCACCACCTGATATATCTCCAATTTGAATACGAGAGCCAGTTCCAGCACCACCTGATATTGTTGCTTCATCACCAACTGTAAGTGTACCACCATCATTTGTTATTGTTGTAGTTGATAAACCTTGACTAACTGTTAGTTCTATTTGTACAGTATCATCAGCATTACTAACGCCAGATATGGTTTCACCATTTACAAAAGTTCCTGTAACAGTTTCATTGTTTACAGCAATTTCAGAAACAACAACTGAACCCTCTTGAAATATTGTAACGTTTTCTACTATTGCTGTTGCTTCATTTATGTCAGCATCAGCAGGATTATTTTGCTGTGTAATTACTTGACCAACTAAAAATATTGGATCATTTACAGATTGTGCTGTTGTTTGTGTGCAACGAATAAAAGTATCAGTAGAAAACTTACCGTCTGACACTCTAAGCATATCTTCGGTTGGTTTATATATTTCAGTTGGTTCATTGAACAACATTCTGAAAAATGCTTTATGTGCTTTATCAGTACCTTTAGTTCTATAAAGTGATTGAATATTTTTAATTAATTTTCTTCTATCTAAAGCACTATCTGTTTTTTCAGGAATAGAGTTTATAAACTCTTCCTTCATCTGTGTTAAAAAATCAGAAATAGTATGGTCTGGATCTGAATAGTTTAAAAGTTGTTGTAAGTTTTCAACTGGATTAGCACGATACTTTTTTACTTTTGCTGTATGACCTGATGTGCCACCTGTTACTGTTTCACCTGTAATAAAAGCATTGTTTGCTGAAATGAATAGTCTTGAATTTTCTCTTTGATCTTCTGCTAGAACTGTGGCAGTTGCACCTGATGTAGCGCCTGTGATGACTTCACCTTTTCTAAAAGAACCAGCAGTAGTGTTTTCTTCTAATACTAATTTGTCGCCAGCATCTAAACCAAAATTATCTGTTCTATCTATTAAAACAAAGTTAGTAGCAGTTGTGCCTGATTCTAAAACTATGTTATCTATGTCTGTGATTGACTCTAAATTTAATTCAGCAGATTCCATGAATAGGAAATATGATGAAAGAAATTCAGTAAATTTAGGATGGTCTGTTAATACAAACTCAGGCACCTGTTGCTTAACAAGTGTCGATAATTTTCTTTTATTAGTTTTTTTCTTGTCGGTCATTGTTATCCATTAGTATGATGAATAACTGCTAGTAGTTGTATAAGTAGTTCCTGCCTGTGATGATCCACTTTCAACAGCGTCAACTTCACCATTTATTGTTGAACCTGCTGTGTCTAATTGTAAAACTTGATTACGAACAGGAACGACATCATTTGAATTTGGTATAGCAAAAATTCTTATCAACGTGCTAGTAGCACCATCTACATTAGAAATACTTGTAATATTTGCTGATGTTAATACAATTTGTCCAGTACTATAATTAACAGTACCAAAAGATGAACTAGTATATATTCTTGTTGTACCACTTAAATAGTAAACTCTTAAATTACCAGCACCATCATCATCTAAAAAATGTTCATTTGTAGAACTATCATTATTAATTTTAAAACCAGTAGATGATATGACACCACCGCCACTCGCATTGTGACCACTATGTGGATTGTAAAATGAGTTGTTATATGATACTGTGTATTTAAGTGCTGAATTTAAAGTTGGTGTGATCGTCTTAAATAATTTTAAAGTTGTAATATTACTTAAAATAGAAGTGTCAGCATTATTAATATCTTCAAGAAGTTGTGAGTATCTAAAGACACCAGTAAAGTTTTGTAAATTTTCTTGATTGTAAAGTGCTATAACATTTGAGATATCTGTTCTCAAAGTTGAAATATCTTTTGTAGTTTTATCAGAATCATATTTAAAATCAGTTGTCAATCGAATGAAAGTTGTTTCTGGATCTATAATTTCAGGTCTTACAGAAGCAACTGAATATTGTTTTAAACTAGTAACAATACTATTTTTTGTTGCTGTTGTTAAATTAGTTCCTGACTTTGCTTTAATTGATATAAAAACTTTACCGTATGCAGGTGTTTCAGCATCTTCACCTCCATACACTTGAACTGCCTGTGCGTTTGCATATAAACTTTTTACTAATACTTTGTAATCTTCAGCAGTTACTGCTCTATCTTGTGCTGCAAAATCTCTTGGTGCATTATATTTTATAGAAGATATAGATTCAGGTGCAACACCACCATTTGCATTTGAGATAGTTGTAACAGTTGCATTAGAAAACCCACCAATAGTTCCTGAAAGTGTAAATGTACTAGCACCATTTGGTAAGTCTTGATTACAAGCAACGTAGTCAAGTATTACAATATTACCATCAGCAATTGCTTTACCTAAAACACCATCACCAAAATAAACTTCAAATCTTCCATTTTCAACTTCTTGTAAAAAATAAACTTGTGATGTTGGATCTAAACCTGTTATACCATTTGCAAGCGTGTAAGTGTTTGTTGTAGAATCACTTGATGAGTTTTGTACTTTTACAGTAAGTGTTGTTGTATCAACGTTATCATTTGGTATAATAAATCTTTGTTCTAAATCTGATGTGCTTGCTGTGTATTTAAAATTTAAAAATGTTCCTTCTTTAAGATTTAAATTACTAAATTTATAAACACCATTATCAGGTGTGATTGTTACATCAGCATTGTTTAAAAAAGAATAAGATTGTCCATTAACTGTGGATGTAAAAGTAGTTCCTCTTGACATTGTTAATGAAGCGCCTGTAGCATCATTAACCACAACATCAATAACTGCTGTTGATGATATTGAACTGTTTGGTGTATATCCAACCTGTTTTGCTTTTGATACTACACTTGATCTTAAATCAGCACTATCTAAAAACATTTCATTTGCTAACATATTAGCATTGAAACCAAGATAGTGTGTATTGTATGCTAGAACATCAAGTAAAACTGACATGCCAGACCCTTCAAAATCATAATCAGTAAACTCATCTTGTTGACTTAAAAATGTTTTAAGGTTTTCTTTGATACCGTCAAAATCTAATTCTGATATTTCTAATTTAGTTGCCATGTTATCTTAATCTTTCTAAAAAGGTTTCTACCTCAACTGGTTCTGGATGATTGACTACATAAAAAGATATTTGTGCTCTATATCCATTTCTATCAAACATTGGTTGTGTGTTTACTTGTACCAATCTACATCTTGGTTCAAAATTTCTTATCAATAAATCAATTTGTTTTGATATAACATGATTCATTTGTGGAGTTATATTTTCAAATAACATCGCTCTCAAATTAGAACCTATTTCAGGGTGAAAAGGTTTCTCATAGTGATTTAAATTTATGAGATTACGAACTGATCTTTTTACTGCTTCGACATCAGTTAATTTTTGAATGTCTTTAGTAGCAGAATTTTGTTGAAAACCTAAATTTAAGTCCTTATATATCCTAGAACTTCTTTTACTTTCATTGTTTTGTGTAGCGTCATATCTTGACATTTAGTAATCTCTCCTTGATATATTTATACCACTATCCAACATTTACATTATCAGAACCACCAACTCTTGCATGAAGGCAATCATCATTATCACCTGTTCTATTTACAGGTAAACCACCTGCATTTACAGTTGAACTACCATTTGCTGTTTTCCAAGCACCTGCAGCATGAATACCTATGCCGTGACCTGTTCCTTTTGATCCATTAACAGCAAGTAATTCACCATTACACTTGACATTAGATTGAGGAACAGAATTAATAACACCACCTGCAGAATTAGCGTCACCATTTCGTTGTGCTGCTGCCATTACTTTTTCTT
>VTLG01013265.1_pt1 | contig 19500 bp, 45 predicted proteins | sample 4694571 | NCBI WGS metagenome assembly VTLG01 (sample SAMN12604809, study PRJNA352737) | marine metagenome | biome: ENVO:00000447; feature: ENVO:00000209|ENVO:00000569|ENVO:01000036; material: ENVO:00002151; isolation source: viral sequences binned using virsorter ...
ATCTATATCCATAACATTAGCAAGCTTACCTTTACCCATCCCATACATAATACCAAGGTTAACTGTCTTAGCTTGTTTTCTAGGAATGTTAGCCATGTCTGCCACCATCTGATGAAAGTCAGCATTACCATCATGATACATTTTAACAACGTCATCAATCTGTGGGTGTTTATCTACACCTGTCAAGGTGGCACAATAATGAACTAACCATCTTGGTTCTTGTGATGCATAATCAAAGGAACCCCATTTGTGGCCCTCCTCCGGGATAAACAAACCACGAATTAATTTTTTGATCTCAGGATCTCGTGCAGGAATCTGTTGCAAATTGGGGTTACTTGAGCTAAAACGACCTGTAACTGTTCCACCACCATCGGATCGAAGGGAGTGAAAATCACAATGTATTCTACCATTATGAGAGTGTTCAAGAATAGTATCAACAAATGTCGTATTGGCTTTGTTTATTTCTCTAATTTTTATAATCTTTTGTGCTATTGGATGAGTTTGATTAGAAAGAAACTGTTTTGTAAACATGGGCGACCCAGACTTTTCTGTGCGAGAATACGAAAGTCCCACAGCATCAAAGACCTTTGCTACAGATGTGGCGACCCACGGTTCAACCGTGACTCCAGTATCTTTGACTATCTCCTCTATAAGTGATTTTTCTATTTTAGTTAAATCTTTTTTAGTTTGCTGTGCTTTATCCACATCCACACGAACACCTTTTGTTTTCATTTCAAACAATACAGGCAGTAAAGAAGTTTCTAATTCAAAGATACTTGAGCATTCTTCTTGCGTTATCTTTTTTCTAAGGTTATCCCAAAGTTTTAAAGTAATTAATGCATCTTGTTCAGCATACTTACCAACATATCTAGGAGGTAATTTCCACATACCAGACTTAGGATCAACTCCAAATTCATCTGCTGCAGATTTTAATAATTTCTCGTCCTTAAATTCTCCAAGATAATCTCTAGCAAGTGAGTTTAAATTATACCACTTTCTGTTTTCATCTAATAAAGGTGCTGCGATCATTGTATCTATGATCTTACCTTTAACTTCTATTCCCTCGGCTCTAAGCCAACCTAAATCATACAAAGCATTATGAAAAACTTTAGTTATAGTTTCATCATCACACAATTTTTGTAGCCATTTATAAACTATCTTTTTAGACATATTCCCAGATTGATGTGCAACAGGAAAGTACCAAGAGTTTTCTCCTGCTGCAACAGCAACTCCTATCACATAACCATCTTTTCTTGTCCAACCAGGTCCAAGTGTTAGTAGATTAGAATCTTTGGTTTCTAAGTCTATGGAAACTGTTTCATATTGAGATAAATCTGGAAAACTTTGAGGAGGTGTCCAATCAGAGTCTATATTACCCCAAGACACATCTTTTATGTCTTGATCTAAAAAATGGTATTGATCATGATTTGTCATTTATAATTTCTCCACCTAAAGCTGCATACCCTATAACATCTGTCCAAGAATCATCTTTTGAAATGTCTTCCGCAAGACGAGCTACCTTGACTCCTATCATACAAGCCACAACTTCCTCTGGAGTGATTGCACCATTTAGTTTTTTATCTAATAGTATAGTCCATATATCAGCTATACGTTGATGGTTCTTTTTAGCAGGACCATATTCTTTGGCTCGCTGACCATTGATTAGTTTTTCTGCCTCTTTTAAAAAAAATTCTCTGTCTTTTTTCATGTGTTAAATCCATACTTAGTTGTTGATTCTATTAAATGTAATGATTGTTTAGCACGAGTTGCTCCGACATAAAAAGTTCTTACCTCAGAATCTTGATCTAAACTTTCTACGCAAGCTTTTGTTGAGTCAAGTAATAAGGCTACGTTATCCGCCTCGCCACCTTTGGCTTTGTGTATTGTCGAAATCCGAATCCTCGGAGAAGCCGTCAAAACTCTCTCTCCCCTCCTCCTCACAGATGTTATATATGCTATCTCTTGATCCGAAACTTTCAAGACTTTCTGCCACGGAGTCTCTCGTGATACGTTCAAACTGCATTTCTCTATGATGTCGTCTAGAGTATAAGTTTGTTCGGGATCTAAATGGGAGAACTTTTTTCTCCCAGACCTCGTAATAATATTCGGGTTCAATAGTTTCACAAAGTTTTTCAGTTCTACTGTAGACAAGTCTAAGTTTTTGCATAGTTTAATCCACACCTCTATTCCGTTAAGTACATTTGGAGAAATAGACCAACCAGTGCCTTCCCTCCAATAGAGGTAGCCTTCTTCTTTAAGACGAGTACATATTTTATTTGTGATGTAGTTTGTTCTCGCAAGTATCAACCATTCGCCACTAGTTAGATCTACATCAAGTATATCTCGATGCCATGTTATGGTGCCATCTTTTTTAGTGGGTTGCCATTCTTTTAATTGTCTGATAGAAACTTTTTTTATTAAATTTTGTGAGAATTCATGCACGGCACTCGGTACACGATACGATTTATTAAGGACAGTTTTATTGTCACAAGCATTTAAAAAATCATCTATCTTCACACCCATCCAAGTATATATAGCTTGATCATCATCTCCTGCATAATAAGTTTCTTTAGAGTTTGGAACTAAAACTTCCTTTACCATTCTCCATTGCAGAGGTGCTAAATCTTGTGCTTCATCAATAATTAACAAATCAAATTTTGGACTTGTCCCCTCAAGAATAAACTTTTCTATCATATCAACGAAATCTAATTTGTTCTTAGCTTCTTTGTAATCACGATAAGCTTTGTCTAAAACTTTTAGTTGTTGCCAATGTAATGTGTGATCCCAAGTATCATTGAACTGTTTCTCTAATGTTATTTCTCTAACACGAGCCATTTGTAGAACAGACATATATTTATCGCCACCTGCTCCAATTTGAAACAACGGCCCATCTTCTAAACCTACAGTTGGATTACTTCTAAACTCTAGTCCAACTAATCTACCTAATTCATTATAATCAGCACCTTTGAAGACTCTTTTTACATCCAATCCCAACCATGTAAAAGCTAGTGAATGTAAAGTTCTAAAATAAATCATTTGATCTGTGTTTAAATTTAGCTCTGAAATAGCACGATCTTTCGCTTCATTTGCAGCCTTACGGCTAAATGACATAAATGCGATCTTAGTCGGATCCATACCGTCTTTTATTTTATCTTTAACTAAATTAATTAAAGTTGTTGTTTTTCCCGTGCCTGGTGGTCCAAATATTGTAGTCTCCATTAATTCCAACTTTCCCAATCCACAGATTCAGTTCTTGTATCTATATAATCTCTAACCATTTTTATATTTCTTACCATTTCTTGATAATAAATTAATTCTGTTCTTTCTTTTCTTGTCAGGGAGGCAGGTAAATTTCTCATAGCTCTTTCAGACATTTTAAAAGCTTTTAAATATTCTTCTAATACTTCAATGCAAATATCATGCTTTATATCATTATCACTTTCCATTAGTCCATACAAAGTCCTTTTGCAAATATTCTTACAGCTTTTGGATGATCCTTCCACGACTCTGCAACAATATATTCTTCAATTCTTTTTCTGTTTGCTGTACATTCTTCTGACGTTTTAAATTGTATGTCTGGTTTCCACCAATTACATATTGATTTACCACCATCGTGTGGTGGCAGTTCAACTAAAACAATACAAAAAGTTACTATCATTTCTATCAAAACGGCACCTCCTCTTTCTCAATAACTACATCACTTACTTCAACTTCAGAAACAATCTCGGGTATCCACCAAACTCGAACTGATTTCCATTTACCTGATGAAGTTTTAAAAGTTTTTACTATCGAACTTTCTTCGTTGTTTATTTCTTTTAATCTTTCTTGTACTTGTGCTCTTGTGTAACTATCAAACTTTTTCTGTCTCATATACTCCATTAAAGACTCTAACCTAAAATATGTCTTGCCTTCTTCTATCTCTGTATAAGGTTTACCCAACATAACCTCTTCAAAAGTTTGTGCTTGAACTCGACCTGTGCAGTAAGCCTCAAGGATAGATACAAACTGTCCTTTATAAGTTAATTCTTCGGGAACTTGTATCTCATTACATTTCTCCATTAAATCATTAACAGTTATCTCCCAATCAGAATCTTTTAACTTAGGAGGCATAACTTTTAATTGTTCCATACATGCTCTTTGAAACAAACGAGGTGCTTGTAATTCTTCTGTTGTTATCTCTAATCTTTGCCCGCCAATATCTACAAACCATAATCTCGGTTCTGATAAAATAACAGACAATCCACTTATACTAGGCATTGATGTGGCACCTATTCCTAATTTCATTGTCCTACAAACACCTTGATTACAATGTGATGCCATAGGTTCTTCTTTACAAAGGTATTGATATTCTTTTTTTTCTAATGTGTTTTGTATGGCTACAACTTCAGATGCCGACAAAGGTGGATGAAAATCTCTTACATTATGTTCTTCAAACTTTGCTTTCCAATTTCCAGGGTCAAGCTTTTGTAAGAAAACTCCTAAATGAAAAGCCGTTCTGTTTCTTTCCCCTTCAAATACACCAATAGCTAACTTAGTTCTAAGACAAGGAATATAATTTGGTAATAAATCAACTGGTCCACCTATAGGTAAACTTAAAAAATCTTTAGGTAACGTCTTAACCTTCTGTATTTCTTCGATGAACTCTGACAACGATGCCTCGACATAATCTCCCTCTCTTCTGATGATCGCATATCGGAGAGTTTGCTCTGAATCAAAATACGGTAAATTGATAAAGTTACCAACATCGCCCCTTTCGACAAGAATCTGTTCTTGTTTTGGGAATATCTCGCACCTGCCATGACCAAGTGCAGAAGAAATTTCTGCAGCCTTGTCTCTGAAATCTCCTGCATTCATCCACTCCTTGAAGAAAAAGAATATATGTGCCCCACCAGATTTACTACGGCACACGATACACGGAACTTTAAGTTCCTCTAATTTGTCTACTAATTTATTATGATCTAATGGATACTCATCTATATCCAATGCACCAAACTTACATTTGTTTTCTTCATTAATAGGAATAGCACCGACACCTTTTGTGCCTTTGATATGTCCCTCTATTAACTGTAATGTAAGAGGATTTCTTACTATAAATGATTTTGCTTTTTGTTTTCCTGCTGTACGTTCTTGTGACACCTCTGTCTGACCATGAGCCGTACTAAAACCAATAAAAGCTTCTAATAATTCTTCTGCTAAATTCACTCTTCACTCCACAAAAAAAGAGCCGTGACTTGGAGGAATAGCCACGACTCTGGTTATAATTAAAACGGTATTTCGTCATCCTTCTGTGCAGATTGCATTTCATCCGCAGGTGCCGAAGCCGTCTTTATATCCCCTTTTCTAAAGCTTTGATACATAGTCCTAGACTCTAACATCATAGCTTCTAGTTCTTTTGATATATCATAAACTCTTTCGATTTTATAATTATACCAACTACCTTGATCGTTGCTTTCTGCAATGGTTTGAATATTCCATGCAGTTCCGTATAGTGGCATAGGTTTACCCGAAGGTAATCTAATACCATTCTTTAAAGTATTCCATCTACGAGACACTTTTAATTGTGTCTTCTTCATGTCAAGAATAGCAGGCGACCCCATCTTAGTCTCAGGATCCATAGCCATTACAACATGTTGATGGGTTCTAACTAACTCATTTCCCGAAGGTAAAATCTCAGCTGCACCTTCACGAGTTGTTAAACTTATGTCTTTATCATTAGATGCTAGTTCTCTTATAAAACCACCACCACTTGATCTAAGTGCAAACTCCAAGAACTTCTTCTCAAAGAAACAAGGTACAACAATTACACCTTGATCTGCCTTATATACTTGTTGAGATACTGTGTTAAAAATATCTCCTTGTTCAGCACCTTTGATATACATAGAATCTTGCTTGTTCAACTGTGGTGACAAAGCTTGCAATATCCTTATAAAAGGTATTTGCATATCTTCTGTTGTAAAATTCTCAAGTCCTGCTCCTGCCTCTTCCTCTAATAAAGATGAAAGATTAGAAGGTGCTACTTCCGTAGCTTGTTTTTCCGCAACTGCATTAGCCATTATTTTGCTCCCTTAATTTTTGCACGATTGCCTACATAAATACCGAAAGTATCAAAATCAATTTCTTGATTATTCTCTATTCGGTTCTTCGCCCAAGTTCTTAATGTCATTGGATGAATATGAGTCTTTTGAGCAGGTGCTAAACCTTGATTGCGTAAATCATCAACCACGGCTCCCGCTACATTGTCTTGACCCATACCAAAGCCGACAACAACTTCGTTCTTAATTATATCGCCTTCCCCAATAGAACGAATAAAACTAAATGCTTCATCCTTCTTATCATCAGGAATTCTAGCTGATACAAATTTATCTATAGAAACTTTGTTGCCATCAACTGTAAGACTTTCAACTCCGAGTTGTTCCATCAATGATGGAATATCTTCCTCATCAACAGTTCTTTTTCTTTGTTGTAAATCTTTGAGATGTTGTTCGGCATCCTTAATCTCTTTATCGAGATCAATGGATTGCCTTATCAATGTAGAGAGCTTTGAAGTCTCTCCTTCGCTAACTTTATTAAATGCTTGAGGGTTAGCTGCCTCTTCTTCAAATAGTGAAAATACATCACTCATCGTTCTCTCCTTCTACGTTAAAGTTTATACCCTTCGGTATTGGTTCTAAGGTTCTACACCCTAGCTTTTATATTGTCAATAGGTTTATTCTGACTCTTTTTCCACATATATTCTTGCTTTGTGAGAAAAGATATTTGACCACCTATTGATCTATCATTGTCTTCCGACAATTCTTTTAGCATGTCCCAAGTTTTGATTGGTACTGCTACTGATTTCCATCTATCTGGATCCATTTTATTCTCCTTTTCTTAGTTATGCCTATTTTTTTCCATATTGTCAAATATTTTCTTACATTCAATTAAACTTTTTTCTAAAGCATAGTTCCAAGACCTTTTTATCAAGTCTTTGTCATACTCAAATGTATCTATATGAATTTTTTTTGTTACACCTGGTAAAGATTCCACACTCATAAACTGTATATTTCTTTGAGGCAACGATACTAATGCTATAATATCGCAATCATATTTAGTGTAAGGTCTTTTTGGTTTGCCTTTTGATGTTGAAAAACAATAACATTTTTTCTTATCCACAAAAGCGGCTGTCTTTACCTCTATTCGTTGAGCCATAAGAATGCCATCGCCTTTAACGGCAACAACATCCGTACCATCTTGTTTTATAAGATCACATTCAATACCTAACATTGTTAATTCAAAAGCTGTAAAAAGTTCTCCTGCTGTACCCGTCAGTTTTTCTGATCTTCGCATTAGTCACTCCTTTTTGGTGATACCTTTAGCCACTCTCTAGCTTCTTCTCCTAGTGTCCTTCCTGCTAAAGTAATCTTTGATTGTAAAACTTTAACAATGTGGACATCGATACTATCAGGAACAACCAAGTCAACATACAGAACATTATTCTTCTGTCCTATTCTATGACATCTGTCCTCTGATTGTATTCTTGTTTCAAGATTGAAATCATTTGAATAATAAATAACATTCGTGGCTGCCGTAAGTGTCAAACCCCTACCCGCAGTTTGTGCATTACCCACAAAGAATCTTGTCTCTTGATCATTTTGAAATCTATCAATAGCTTTATCTCTATCTTCTTGTGATGTGTCTCCAAAATAAGTAACCACGGTGCCCGATCCATAGGCTTTATCTAATGACTTCCTTATCTTCTTAATATCATGTCTGAATCTCGACCAAATAATTACCTTGCCTTCCATTTCTTGGATCGTATCAAGCATGGCATCTATTCTATGATTAGCTATCTCAACAGTTTCTCCATCATCTGTTACAAGATACCCGCACAATAATTGTTGCAACCTAAGTAAACGAGTCATGACCTCGGGTGCAGTAACCATATCTCCACTTTCTAGGAAAGCCACGGCAACGTCTTTCATACTATTATAGTGCTTAATTTGATCTGATGTTAAATTAACTTGTCTTGTTGTGTAGATCTTTTCGGGTAAATCCAAAGCTTGTTTTTTTGTAACCCTGTAAGAAAAGTTATATAATTTGTCTGTTAGTTCTTCTAAGTTTCTAAAACCAACTATCTGTTGAAAACTGTGATTACCTATCCTAGTTTGTCTGATTATGGCATACCGACCTTGGAAAGACCAATAACTATCAAAACCTAATAAGTCTTTATCAAGAAAAGCACATTGAGCATACAAATCCATAGGTGATTGTGTAATAGGTGATCCCGTTAGTATTCTTTTATATTGAGCCGAGTCTCCTATTTTTAATACAGACTTTGTTCTTTTTGCTTTTATGTTTTTAATTGTAGTCGATTCATCTACTGCCAACATAAAATTACTTCTATGTATAAAAGCTTCTAAGTATTTGATAACTTTTGCCGTTGCGAAAGCTTCTACATTAACTAATAAAATTCTTAGTTTATCCCTGGTTTTTACACCTTCTTCTAAAACTTTCTTTTCTGTTTTGTTGGCACTAGCTTTCCATACATATACATTTTTATCTACATTGTCGGGCAGATGAATTGGAATCTCTGCATTCTTCCAATTCATATACACACCTTTTGGTGCTATTATAATAGCCGTGTCAATTTTTTTTTCTTGATATAACCAAGTAATATTGTCTATTAATACTTTTGATTTACCACAACCCATCTCCATAAAATAGGCATAGTTCTTCCTATTAAAGCTACGAAGAAGAGCCTCTTCTTGATGCTTATAAGGTTTCGTCTTATAATTAAATGGCATTTATTTCCCCTCATTTTACACCTCATCTATCCAAGCTAATGTGGAACTAGCTGATTGGTGCTCCTTATATTTTCCTCGATATGGTTCTTCGGGTTTTATGGCATCGGGATGATCTGTGCCAGAAAAATCTGATTCGGGTAATTCCAAAGATTCTTCTGTTGTTAGGAAAGGTCCCCAATAACCGCCACAACCTTCAAGGCAGTTTCGTTTATCTCTCTTCCATTCTTCAAGTCTTGCTATCTGGAGGATCGTCTTGATCGGTGTCCCAATCTGGTTCGAAATTGATTGTGAATCGTGACCCAGACTCCACATCTTTTTTGCTACGGCTACTGCGAGGTGTGGATGATTTGGGAAAGTTGATGACGTTATCTCCACCGACAGAGTGTATGTCTTTTTTTCCATTCTTTTTATCCATCATTCTCCTCCTCTTCTTCTAACCCTTGCATGATACTAAACTTTGCAGACTCAAGATGCCAAAGCACCTCTGCTGGGTCTTTCATTGTTGTTATCATTTGAACCATACTATCTTTTTTATGTGTTCCAAGAATTAGTATTTGTTCAAATTGTTCTGCAGCCAACTCACACACTCGAGGTACGGGTTTAACTGTTCTCCTTATTTTATAAGGGAATTGTATTACATTGTCACTCATTTTAATTGCGAACCCTGGCAACAATCATCCACAATGCTATGGCACAAGACACATTGTTCATGTCCATGTATGTTAACTGTTTGTAAAGCACCTTGGCATCTCGGACAACGAGGCATACAATGTGTTTTTACTTCTTCTTCTTTTTTTATTTCTTCTTCCATTTATCATTTATCTCCATTCTTAATGAGTGTGTGTGCCCATTATATTTCATTTCGGTATATTTAGAAGCTAATCTCCTTGCGTCTTGTGACTCCTCCTCCATTCCTGCGAGTGCAAAGTCAACTGCTTCTTGTTCAAACCTCTTTATTATTCTGTCTATAAGTCTCATATTCTTTTTTCTCCACTATATTGTAGTCGCAATCAACAAAAATATAGTCGTTTCTAGTTTTTCTTTTCTCTTCTCTTTTTAATGCTTTTTCAATCGCATGTTCCTCATTAAGTGCCTCTACTTTAATAACCCTTTTTACGTTTGTGTAAACCTCTATATAATAAGAGTCAGCATTGGCATAATTCATAAATTGTGTATTATATCTTCCATACTTCTTTTTTGCAGTTGCTTTTTTAACTAGTTTCTTTGTTTCTACTTTCATTATGTGTCCTCTCCATTGTCTTTTCACATTTATATTGGATTTTATAAGGTGGTGGTACTACACTTCTTACTGCAATCGCCATCTCATCAATCCTAACCATACATTGCTCTTCAGTAATGTATCCATTGGGAGCAATCATGTCGTGAATCTCCCAACAATTTTCATTTGTACCCGATACAGGATACAAGGTGCAAATAAATAGCATAGCTTTAAACATAGCTAACCTTTCAAAATTCTTCTCCAATGTATTCTTAATACATCTGCGTAGTATGGGTGTCCATCTTTTTCATACTCACTACAAACATCATTGAGAACTGTTTCAATTTTTTTAACAGATTCTTGCCACGAAATATCAGTTCTAAATATAGGGTCATGTTCTAATTGAGTTTCTTGTAAATGTATTTCTTCCATTACAATCTCCTTTTTCTTTTAATTATACAGAATATCCTATAAAAGTATATAATGTGGTGGATTTTCATAGATTTTATCGCAATTAATTACGGCACTTGACATTTCCCTCAATAAAACATGTACAAAAAAATATAACTCTGTGGGCATATTTTATTAAGACATCTATGACATTTAAGAAACGATATTCCACCATCGCACTTCGAAAGGAGGAGTGCCAACCACAAAACTTATTCTTGTTGTAAATTATTATCTAAGAATGCTTTTAACTTTAACTTACGTTCTCTATCCCAAACATCTCTAATAAGATAGAAAGTTCTCATTACATTCTTTTCATAATGTGGAACTTCATCCCACACTAAAGAATTATATTTCATTTCCTCATGTTCTTTTTGAGTGAATTGAAAACCATCGCTATCATCATAGCATTTTGAGGAACTATTGCATTACCTAGTCCTTTAATTCTGTCCACTCTTTTGGGTAACCCATCAACCACTCTGTCCACACAGGGTTCAACTTTCCAGATGGCTTGTGGGGGTCTTTTACTTTGGCACACAGGTATGACCGATTGTCCATGTGAATCTGACTCTTGCTCCCAACTGCTCCACAATCCTTGTACTCCGAGGCTCTCGGAGTCGGAAAGGTTTCCATGTGATTCACGGCATCCCTCAACTTTACTCCCCAACGAACTCCGTCCTTGTTCTTCCTCGAGAATCTTCCGTTGTTGATCTCCACATTCGATGCCATTCCCCCCTCCACATCCGAGGCTCTCGGTGTTGGGTACAGTTTTACTGTGTTCGGATCGACTTGCTCCCTTAGATTGCTTGGACGTTTTCTTCCCTTTCTGTGTCCGTTCTGCAATTTCTTCGTTGCCTCCTCCGATCTCGGTGGAAGATGATCCATTGTATTGGGGGTCGCCCATGTCTCTTCCAATGATCCAAACCCTGTCCCTTTTGTGCCTAGCTCCGATTGAACTAGACGGAAACACAAACGTCCTCGTTGCGTAACCAATGCTTTCCATTTGAAAGAGAACCTCGTCAAGTCCCATGGAGAAGTGTCCATAAACATTTTCGTAAACTGTAAAAGTGGGTCTGACTTGTTCAACAATTCTTTGGATGTACGGATAGATGTGGCGAGGGTCTTCTTCGCCTCTCCTATGACCTGCGACTGACCAAGGTTGACATGGGTAGCCACTTGTGAGGATGAATGGTCTTTCTTGAATAAATCTTTTTGGGTCACTTGCAATCTCCTTTACATCATTTGCTATTGGTACATTCGGAAAGTTCTTTGCTATTACTTTCCTACACCATTCTTCTGTATCACAGAATAGTTTGGGTTTAGTATTTAAATCACTCCACGAGAATCCTAAAGCAAAGCCACCGATCCCCGAACAAAGGTCAATATGATCTCTATCCATTATCTGCCTCCTTTAGTTCTTCAAAATGTCTAACAAGCATATCTAAACCCTCACACATACATTGATATTCATTGATTTGAATATCACATATCCATTCTTCTTCACTTGCCTTTATATCTGCTACTGCATTTTTAAGTTGCTCTAATGTTATAGTCATTTATCCCCCCACCACTTCAAATTTTAATTTAGTTGGATCAATATCTAATTTACCTATGAAATTAACTCTGCTTTTTAATTCTTCAAGAGTTAAATTCTTTGGGGGTTTTGATTCTCCCTCGTCATCACAAGACATGATAACTGCATTACCACTTACAACAACATCATTAGTGCGATTACGACTTGGGGTGTAATCTATTTGGAAAAAGTAGTTATGATCTTTAAGATTACCCTCTTCGTCTACCCATATATCATTACCATTTATTTGGTAGGGGTAAATTTCTAACATTCTGCATTTTATTAATTCTTTTTTATGTTCATAGTTTTTGACATCAACATCAACTATAAACTCATTCTTTGCATCTATAAAATATGATTTCATTTATCTCTCCAATAATTTTTTTAAAACTTTTTGAGAAAACTCATGTAGGTCTTGTTCCCCCAAAGAATCCCAATCAAATAACATATATCCATTGGGATCATTGTGAACATCACTTACCATGCCTCCTCGAACTTCGATTAGAATTGTATCGTCAGGAATATCTTTTACATATTCTTCAACATCTACATCAGTTTGATTTTTACTCATTAAACTTCCTCCACTTCTACTACATATTCTTCTAAAGGAGTGGAATTGGTGTATTCAAAATCGCACCAATTTTCTTCTGCCTCCTCTTTGGAATTAGCCTTAACGAGATAATCTCTTCTCTCGCTAAAGCTAACAACTACATTATAAGTTTTCATAACTCTGCCTCAAAGCTACACTCTCCATTGTCCTTGATGCATTTGAGAATCTGTTTCCCAAGTTCAAGTCTTGCATACCATTCTAAAAAGAACTTAACACCATTCTCCGTATGAGTTCCATTCTTGGCATTCTTATCTAGATACTCGGCTAACATCTGATCATTATATCCTTTGTCGCCATCAGTTTTGAAAAAATTATCTAGGTGCTTTTTGTATTCTCCTAAAGAACTTTTACAATCCTTGATTCCCTCTTTTACTTGATCTAAATGCCCCTCATGATAATAATAACTTATGTTATGAGATTCGCCCTCGCATCCAAAAAAATCAGCATCATTAGAACTCTGTACGGCAAACCAAAATTTACCCTCAATATCTCCGTGATAATATCTACCCATTATTTTTCTCCTCCATGTTAAATTCATTTTTAAGTTTCCAAAAAGCATCACTTAATTTATTGATGTCTGATAAGTAAAGATCATTACATTCAACAAGCATATCCAAAGCATTACTTAAAGTATCGTGAGTAAACTTGATCGCAGTTAATTGATCTTGTGTAAGAGATTTCATAGCTTTCTTTCTCAAAGCATTATGCTTGTCTCTTTCTAATTCCCATTTAGATTTTCTACCCATTATTTCCTCCTTGGTAATATTTATCTATTAATTGAAATACTCTGTTTCTAAAAATATAATATCGATCTCTTTCTTCGTCACTCTCCCAATCGATCTTATGACCCACCTCTTCTAATAAATTTGGAAGAGATTTATCTAAGGTTATAAACTGAACATCATCCATTTTCTTTCTCCATTGCTTTTCTTTTTTTATTCATAAGTTTTACTAATTTATATAGAGTGTGAACTTGGTACACCCCATGATCTTCTTCATCATTCAAAACAAGATCGCAATGATAATCGACAACCTCTTGTAGTATAAAGAGTTCATCGTTGTTAAATTTCATTTAGTCCTCCTTTTCAAAATAGTTATTTAAGAATGCCTCAACATCATCATATTTTTCATTGAAGATATCTTGACCCTCGTCTGTATAACTTTCTGTATTATTATGCATCTCAAGCATGGTACTGTAGACATCTTGTCCTAATTCAGTACTCATTAACCAATCTGCTAAATCGGATTGTATTTCTAAAAAAGTTGGTGTTGGTATTTTAATTGTCATTTAATTTCTCCATTTCTTTTTTTAATTCATCTTCACAAGGTTGACATGAATAGTATGGTAGTTGTATTGATTCAACCATTTCAGTTTTATCAAAAATGCCACCACAACCATCACATATCCATTCTTCAATAAAGTTAATTGTCATAACAACACTCCCATGTTTCTGTGATGTCTTGTTTAAGTATTTTTGGTTCATAATCTCCATTAGCTATATCGGTAAAGAATTCAATCATTTCAGTTTTAGTCGTGTCTGACCCTAACCAAAACTCTACTTGTTCTTCTGTAACTTTAACCATTCTTTTCCTCCTTAATAACTTTTTTGCTAAACCTAGTGAACCACATAAAATCATACAGTTCTCTATTCTTTTGATCGCAAGTGTAACAAAAATAAAAGTCTTCGATTGTGTTAACCATGTCACTCGGATCATGTAAATCTCCACAACTTTCACAAGCATTCATAATGGAGTTACAATATCTTTTAAAGATATGCCCTCTCTTAAAACTCTTTTAGCCGTAGCATCATATTCCATTTCATGAAGATAAGAATATGATTTCAAAAATTCTGATCTTGTTAGTTGAAAAAAATCTCTCATCTTTTCCCAATCATTTATAAAATCATTCATTATTGCCTCCAATTTCTAGGATTATCTTTATCATCATGTGAAATTCTTTTTTCATTAATTTGAAATATTACTCCATTGCTATTTAATTTATCCAATAGCTTTGGCATCTCACAATCTTCTTCAAGGGCAAAAAGTTCTTCGCACTTGGTTCTATATGCTTTAGGAAAATCGTCAGGGTGCAACCTTGCTTTTCTAAGGTCTTGCCTTGTTACAATTATCCACCCATGTGCATCATCAATTAGATAAGGTATATTTAAAATGCCATTCATTATGCACATTCCTTGTATAATTTAAGAGCATCATCAAATGGTAAAAAGTTTAAACACTTTTCATTTGGATGATTCTTTTCAAAGAAATGTTTAAAACCTATTTCAGTATCACTAGCAACTCTTTTGTATGCCATGAGTTGACCCTTTTCTACAAAAAGATATTTTGCTTTCATATCTTTTTTCAATGCTTTTGTGTCTAACCAATCATACAAAACCTTATGGCAATAATGTTCTAAATCAAGATCATATGAACAAACTTTTTCTTTACCATCTGATTGATAAGTAAAAGATTCTTGACCAAAAGTTTTTTTACACCAATTATCTGCTTGTTCAACAATTCCTCTTTCTTCAATGTCAGGATATTGATCTTGTCTATCACAACCACCATGTCCATCATTTGAAATCTCAATAGCTTTCTTACCATTGATATATACTGTTGCATTGTAGCAAGGTGTTTCTTCTGAACCTCTTGCATAGTGAGATAAGTTCTTAACTTCTAAAGTTTTAATTTCCATTATGGTTCTCCTATCCATTACACTTGAGTTGAACTACGTTTGTCTTTTCTTTTGAAAAGTATTTTTCTGCAACTTTGTCATTAATTACATACTCGGTTTGAGTTTTTATATCGATTACAATGAATGGGTTTTTTCTTGCCCTAGTTTTATAGCCATGTAATTTAAATTGCTTAGAACCCTCATTCCAAATTTTTGTTAAATCAAGTCCTCTCATCATTGCAACTTGTTCCAACTCTTGCTCTTCTTTAGATTTGCCACCCTCAACTTGAATATTAAGTTTGAATGTTGCATAGTCCGTTGAATAACTGCAATTACCTAACTCTAACTTTAAACCCAAATCAAGTTCATCAAGTTTAGATTGTATGTGATTTCTGATTTCTTTTAATGTTGTTCTATTTATTTCCATTTTTGTCCTCCGTTAAAAAACCAATTAATCTTTTCTTGGGTATGTCTTTTAGTAAATCTTCGATGGCAGTATAATCTCCATAATTCTCATCTTCTCGAATTTGTTTGACAACTGCTTTTAGTAAATCAAAGTCCATTTCCATTATGATTCTCCGTGTTTTGTTTTAGTTCATTTAAAAATTCTTCTGCATCTGTGTGATCTGAATTTATTATCTCTTCTAATCTTCCAATCACATAGTCAACGTCTACTCGTAACTTGGTTCTTGGTTCAAGGTACATGGACTTTAGTTGTTGGTTTAATTCTTCTATCATTATTCTATCTCCTCATATGATAAACAGTTTTGTTCAATTAGTTCTTGTAGGTACTGTATTACATCTTCTTGATCTACTTCTTCTTTTTCGAATTCTAAAGTTATAATTACTTTTTTCATAATACCTCCATTGTTAATTATTACTTTCCGTATAAGAATCCTAGCATAGAATCCCATACATTGTCAACTAAAACATTTATATATAGTGTTTCTGTCATATTTTTTTAAAATTATTTTTTTTTCAAATATAGGTGTAATGAGTGTAAAGTTGTAATGAGTATAGTTCAAACATATAGTGGAACTAGAATAGTTCATTACACTCTCATTACACTCATTACACTTCAAATGTGGACAAACGACACCTAAGACATATTTTTTTGATTTTATATTGTAAAAATATGGTAGAAACCCTATAGTATTTTTATTATGCCAAAAGAAAAGTTCCTTACTAATAGACAAAAAGAATTCTGTAGACTTGTTTGCGAGGGTATTTATAGCAATGCCGAGTGTGCTAGAAAAGCAGGCTATTCTATTGGTCAAGCAAATAAAACTGCTAGTTTGCTTTTGAATGGGAAAGATTTTCCTTTGGTAACCGAACATTTAAAAGAACTCCGAGAAACTCGAGAAAGAAAATATGGAGTAACCCTTATTGGTCAACTCAAAAGACTTTCTAAACTTAGTCAAGGTGCAGAAGAAAATGGTCAATATAGTTCTGCAATTAATGCCGAGAAAATAAGATCGGCACTCGGAGGTCTTACTATTGATAGGCGAGAAACTACCCATCAACTCGACCAACTTAGTAGAGATGAAATAGTAGCAAGGCTTTCTGAAATCAGAAAACAATATCCATCTGCTTTTATCGAGGGCGACTTTAAAGTTGTCGGAGATAACGAGGGGAGGAAAGTTATCTCCGACTTGGGCGATAATACAAATTCCTAACTTTGCATCATGCATTTTTGATTTAACATTAAACATTATTATCCGTCAACTTATAATCGACTAATTGTTCTGCAACATAACCGACCCAATAATTCCCATACCTTTGGTCAACAGAAAATAATATTTCTTCGATTGTCTTATCTTCGATTATGCTATTTACATAATCGTCAACTTCCATCATATGATTTTTTAATTTACTCATAATTAATTCTCCAATCCTAAAAAGAAATGTTTTGGGTCTTCTACTAAAGTCCCATCTGTTCTTGTCAATCCAACACAATATGAATTGGCAGTACATTTAATCAAGTACTGACCTGTTTTATCTTTTACAACTTCGTACCCTCTATTTTTCCAATAAACAGTATATCCATTATAAATGGCAGTTTGGATATTAAATAAAGACATTCCATTTTTTCTAGTCTCTACATTAAAATCTGCATCTGTATCATGATATAGTTTTCCAATCTCTAATAGCTTTTCCATATCTTCATATACTACTGCATGATGTTCTGCGAATGTTTCAACTGTAAGATAATTATTATAATAATTTCTATACATCATTTTTAGTTCTGTTCTAATAGTTCGCATTATATAGCCTCCATAGTTAAAGAATGTTTTTTAGCTTGATTATAACTTCCATCAAAATAATCTAGCACTTCGTATATTGGACTATCCCATGCTACATCTCCATAGCACCTCCAAATTTTTATCTTGTTAGTTTGCTTTAATCTTATATTTTCCATATGATTATTAAACTTAACAATTACCCATGTTTTATCCATTATATAGCCTCCATACTATTTGAGTTAAAAAGTTCTTTTATGAAAGTTTCTGTTTCATGATATTCATCTATTAGAATATCAGTAACTGCCTCCACTCCTTTTAAACTAGATTTTGGTACATCTAGTTTAAAAGATTTATTATATGTTCCGATTTTTGAATAACCGATATTATCTAAATATTCGTCTAGTTCTAATCTATTCATTATAATTTCTCCTTAATTAGCTTGTAATTTGATAAGTCTTGTTTGTGATTGTTGAGTTTACCTCAACTACAACCATATGTTTGTTGATGCGATTAAAAGCATGAACCTCATAATGTTTGTCAAAAATCAAACCACATAGCTCTTTAAAATTTATTTTCTTTGTTGTGTATTGATTCAGAATGTCAACAATTTGGAATTTTTCTATTAGTTTCATTGTATTTATCTCCTCCTTATGTTAATTAAAATTATATTATAAATCATCCTACTTTTTCCCATAAGCTATGTCAACAGAAAAAACACTAAGTAATGAAATAAAAAAGGCTCTTCCTAAGAATTCTTTTTTCCAAAAAATAGAAAATAGAGTTAGCAATGGTTTTCCTGATTTATTTATTTTGTTAAATGGAATTCCACTATTTATCGAGTTAAAATGTCCTATAAAAGGAAATAGGATAAAATGTGAAAAATCCCAAATTGCTTGGCATTTAAGATATAATGCTTGTAATGGTGTTTCTTTTTTCTTGCTCCGAGTACCAAGCACCTCTGATCTATTTTTATTTGATGGAGGCATTGTTGCACGATCCATTGCCCAAAATTGCGAGTTTCCGAAGTCTGCGACTTTATGTAGTCGGAAAACTATTCTTGAAACATTGACCATTGCGACCTCATACCAAACTGCGAATTACGAAAAACAGATCATGAAACAAAAAAAGGTTTATCCTAGCTAGGATAAACCTTTTCAATATAACAATCTCTTTCCATAAAATCTTTTAAAGTATCTATCTCTAAAAAACCATCTCTTTTTAAACATCTAAAATGCCAAATAATAAACTCTTTAGCATCTCTTTTTGTTTTGTAAAGTTCATCACTTAAAAGAATTCCGTCATCATTAATTACTTTATACATTTAATTATCTCCCTTAAATTTTGTTAATGAGTTTTAAATATTATTTGTCTATTTGTGCTTTCCCAACATAAACCACAACTACCACAATTTGGTGTTTTATCTTCTTGGACGGGGCATAAAATAGATTCACCTTTTTTTGGTTTTACTACATCAAAAGAGTTTGCAGAAAACAGATTTTTTAAATCATTAGAAAATCTAATTGCAAATCGTTCTTGATGAATGCTAGTTAAAAAAGCGATAACACTAGCAATGGATCGTGAATCTTTATATTTTGAATTAATGTTATTTGCTGTATATCCATAAATAGCAATGTTTGGAAAATCTTTTAAAATCATATCCCAAAACATTACATATGAAACACTAAAAAAATCGCCTAGTATATGCAATCTTATTAATGCTTTTTTTCCATTAAGATTTTTTATATCTTCATGTATTCTATTTTTTAATAATTGTTCATTCTTGGCACTCATCCTATGAGCGAATGGCATATTATTGCCGTAGCATGTTTCCCAATGGAAACAATCTTTTGGGCAAGTTTCCCTTTCAACTAAAGTTAAAGTTAAAAATTTATAATCTTTAAACTTTCCCTTTAAAACTTTTTTTCCTAGTTTTTTATTAGTACTTGGTTTT
>VTLG01006227.1_pt1 | contig 19494 bp, 18 predicted proteins | sample 4694571 | NCBI WGS metagenome assembly VTLG01 (sample SAMN12604809, study PRJNA352737) | marine metagenome | biome: ENVO:00000447; feature: ENVO:00000209|ENVO:00000569|ENVO:01000036; material: ENVO:00002151; isolation source: viral sequences binned using virsorter ...
GAAGAAGTTGTATAGTTATTTTTCCAATTCTAAATTTAAACATGATGTATATTTTTGATGATTAGGTTATCAAATATGCTAGTTGCGATATGAGCAACAGCGTATTCTATAAGATTCAAAGTTATAGGAAAATAATTTAATTATTCAGCAATTTTTGGAAGTAAAAAATAATATAAATGGGATTAAATCCAATTTCATAAAGATAGAGTATGGTAAGGGTATCTTATACTCTTAAAGATAAAGAACAAGATATAGTTAAAGATAAAGTTATGAATAAAGACAGGTTAATAAAATTTCTAAAAATTTCGTAGGAAATGAAATATATTTTGTTTTATTTGTAAAAAGAGAAATTATGGCTATTTACCACCCACCCAAAATGATTACTAATAATGCTGCTCCTGTATTGAGTGCAGATTTAGCTTATGAGGCTCATGGGAAATGTGGATGTCAAACTATATTTCTTACAGAGGAGGAAGGAGGAACTACTGAGTGGGAAGCAAATAACCCTTCAGGACAGCCTGAGCTAGAAGGTTGTACGGATTATTCTAATGCTTATAAAATTGTGGCATTAGAAAACACCAAATTTAGAGAGATAACAGCAAATAATATAGCTGAAGGACAGCTTGCAAATTTTATTTTTGGAAATACAGGATTTAAACTAATGACAGGAAGTGAGATATTGGCTGATTTTACAAAGATAGATATAATTAGTGGATTTCTAATGATTTATAGAGACTGCGAACAATCATAAAATAAAAAAAATATAAAAATTAAAAAAAAGAAATTATGCCTTGCGAAGAATGCGAAAACGGTGGATATAAATGGGGAAAAACAGGAGAGTGTCAATATGAAACTCTTGAGGATTGCCAATTAGCCAATCAAGATGCTTACCTAGAAGAAACATTAAAACCATCATCTGATAAGCCAATAGATTGGGCTTATAATTTTACTAAAGAACAAATGGATGAGCTTCATGAAGAAGGAGAGCTTATTGTTGAAATAGAGAAAGAAGATGATGAAACAATGGTTCTTTTATTTACCTATGAAAGAAAAAAAGAAGAAGAAGAAATAGAGGAAGATATAGATGATGAAGAAGAATTAGAGGAGGAAATGTATGGAATGTATGCGAAATCAAAATTAAATAGTAAAGGATATGATAATGCTACATCTCTAATTGAAAGTGATAATGTAAATAAAGATTCTAATTGGTCATTTAGCTCTGAAGATGGAAATGCTTTACTTGGAGAAGATGGAGACGATTGGGATAATTATGCAAAATGGTTCTTACTTGAAGATGAGGATGCAAATGAAGAAACTAAAGAAAGATATAAATTTCCATTTGGCAAAGAAGGGAAAGTATATAGAAGTGCTTTATCTGCAATAAGACAAAGAGCAAGTCAGTTTGGATATGATGATGTTTTTGAAGCAGCAGGAAAACTAATAGAAATGATAGACGAAGATGATGAAGCTACAGAAGAAGGATATGCAGGATTAACAGCAGCTATGCTAGATAATGAGCTTGACGAGTATGTCACTAGATTGACTGAATCAATAAAAAAATTATAATATGAGTGAGGATAAAAGATATAAACTTAAAGAAAGTAATATTAATAAACTCAACCCATACAAAGAAAGTGCAGAAAAGTATTTTCCAAATGGAGGCAAGATAAACACAGAAGGAAGAAAGAAAGGAGAAAAAAATAATATTGTTGTAAGCAAAATAAGCAGGAATGCTTTAACTTGGGCATTAGAAGGACACTCTACTAAAATAAGAATGGCACTAGATAAATTATTTGACCAAAATCCAGAAGCATATATAAACGCAGTTTCAAAACTACTTAACTATACAGTTCCAAAATTAACATCTTCTGAAATAAACGATAACACAACCAAGAAAGTTAAAATTGAGTTAAATGATGATGTGAGCATTGAGGAGCTAAGAGCCAAACTTGATGACATTGAAAACAACTGATGAGGTACTTAGATTTGCATTAGAAAAAAAATTATGTGAATTATCATTCTATGAGTTTTTTAAAAAAGCTTGGCATATCGTTGAGCCTAGTATTGAGCTTTCTACTAATTGGCATCATAAATATCTATGTGATGTTTTACAAGAAGAAGCAGAAAGAATAATAGCAAATAAACCAAAAACGAAAGATATAGTTATAAATATCCCCTTTCGTTCTACAAAATCACTTTTAGTAACTGTTATGTTTCCAGTCTGGAGTTGGATAAAAAATCCAAAATTCAGATTCATTACAGCATCATACTCCGCAGAACTTTCAATAGAACACTCAACAAGAAGTAGAGATATAATAAACTCAGAATGGTTTAAAGCAAGATGGGGAGATTTATTTCACATCAAAAAAGACCAGAATCTAAAATCAAGATATGAGAATAATTTTTTAGGAGTGAGGAGAGCAACATCTGTTGGGGGTACAGTTACAGGGCAGGGGGGAGATTTCTTAATAGTAGACGACCCTGTTTCACCTCAACACGCTGCCTCAGAAATAGAAAGAGAAAATGCTAACGAATGGTATAGAACGACATTCTACTCAAGGCTGAATAATCCTCTAACGGGAATCAGAATAATTATTATGCAAAGAATACATGATAACGATTTAAGTGGGTTTTTATTGTATGGAAATGATAGTAGAATGAAATATAATCATATTTGCATACCCGCAGAGCTTTCAGATGATGTGAAACCAAAAAAATTAGAAAAAAATTATGATAAAGATGGGTTGTTTTGGTCAGATAGATTTAGTAGAGACATTTTAGATGATTATAAGCAAGCATTAGGGAGTTATGGATATGCAGGACAACTTATGCAAACACCCACGCCTTTAAACTCTGGAATGATAAAATCAGAGTGGCTGAAAATAGATAAATTCAAAATGATAGATATTGGAGAGCAAGTAACTGTTGATTTTGTTATAGACCCCGCATATACCTCTAGCGAGAAGAATGACCCCTCAGCATTATTAGCCTATATATTTAAAAACAATAAATGGCAGATAATTGACTGCGTAAATGTATATAAAGAATTTCCAGATTTAGTAAAATTTATACCTCAATGGGTACAGAAAAATGGATATAGCAATAGAAGTAGGATATATGTAGAGCCTAAAGCTTCTGGAAAGTCAATAGTTCAAACTCTTAAAAAAGAAACAGGGCTAAATATAAGAGAAGATAAACCCCCATCTAAAGATAAAGTAGCTAGAGTACAAGATATTTCTGCGTCTTTAGAGAGTGGAAGGGTTAGTTTGTTGAATGGAAAATGGAATGAGGAATTTGTGCAGCAGTTAGTGAAATTTCCATCTGCAAAACATGATGATATGGTAGATTGCTTGGTAATGGCTATAACAAAAAATATGTGGAGTGGAAGTAAAGTGGTTTATTTTTCCTGATTTCCAAAAACTTCTAGTGTAATATAAAAAAAAATCATATAATTGCGAAATATTAGGAAGAATTTTATGGACATAACAAGCCTTAATAAAAAACATGAGCAAATTTTAACGAAATATGTAAGATTTATTCAAGGGACTGTTTATAACGCAACAGAAGATTATGAAAGTAAAAAATTCTTAGATTTTAATGAGATTTTAGAAAATATTGTAAATTATACTAACGCTTTTAGTAAAATAGTAAAAGATAAAAACAAAACAACAGAATGGGCATATATGACTCCAAATTTAATGCTTTATGCTACAATGGGCTTTTTATCTGGCATTAAAAGGAAAGAAAATAGTAGTTATATTGATGAGTTGTCAGAATTAATGTTTGAAAAAACTGTAGATTTTATTGGAGAAACTACAGACATTTTAGAAGATATAAAAATAAAAGAGAAAATACAAGAAAAGATATTAAACCTAACTAACCAAAAAAATGAGCATAACAATTAGAGTAACACAAAATGAAGAATGGATTGATTTTGATGTTCCAACAGAATGGAAAGATATTACTATAGAATATTGGGCTAAATTATCTATGATAATAAAAACCCACCAAAAAAATAGTGAGCTAAAAAAAGAATCACATCAAGAGAGATATGGAGACTTTGAAGATATAGAAAAAATATTAGAAGATGTAGAGTTTGTAGATAATCTTTCTTTAAATAAAGATATTTTTTGTTTTTTATCAGGATTAGATAAAGAGGACATGAAAAAAGTGGATATGGCTCAAGTAAATAAAGTTATAGACAGTATAGGAGTGCTAACTGAGGAATATCAACCAAAAGGGATGAGGTCTTTTGAGTTTGAAGAAGAAACTTATTATTTCCCCTCAGAGTTATTAAAAGAAAACACCTATGGCGATTTTATTGAAGCCACACAGCTTGATATGACTGTAAAGCACATGAAAAACGGAAGATATGATATATTGCCTGAGCAAATGGCTATTTTATGTAGAAAAATAGATGAGGATTATGATGAAAATGCTATACCCGACAAGGCTGAAAAATTTAAGAAATTAACCATGGACACAGTATTTGAGTTCGCTTTTTTTTTGACCAAACACAGCGAGAGATTGCTAACAATTTCAAATACATATTTGGAGAAAAAAGAGAAAGTATGATGGCTGTAAAAACACAAGGGCTTTATAATAATTATATCAAGCCTTTTGGATGGCTGAATAGCCTCTATATCCTTGCTGAAAAAGGAGTTTTTAAAATAGATGGTAAAAATAATATAGATAGCGTAAAAGATGCGAATTTATACAAAGTATTGACTTATTTGAGTTGGATTTCAGCAAAAAATGAGTATGAATCAAAGGTTAGCGAAAAAATTGCTAATCCTAATAAGGTAGAATAAATATGGCAATAAAATTAACAGACATAGTAACAGTAATGAAAGACAAATGGACTTATGGAGATAAGTTCTTTGGATATACAGAGGAATTTAATGATAATCATAATACTCAATATCCTTCATTACTAATAACGCCTCCAACATCAATATTTCCTGAAGTGGGACTAAACAATGGTTGGGAAAATTATACATTTGAGATATATTTTTCAGATTTATATAATAGGACAGCACAAGCAAATGAAGCTATAGACCAAAGATGGGAGAATCTGCAGGACTTAGCAACAGAATGGTTAGATAACTTCTTAAAGTATTACCAAGCAACAGCTCCAATCCTAGCTTTCCTAGAAGATGAGAGTGTTACTATTGAAAGAAATAAAGAAGTGGCTAATGACCAACTACTGCAAATAAAAATGACATTTAGTTGGAGAGTTTTAAGCAAATGCTTTAGACCTCAATCCACATCTCCTAACGAAATAGCTAACCTAGCTGTTTGGCTGAGAGCAGATAGTGGTGTTACATTTAGCACCCCAACAAAAAAGGTTTCTGCTTGGGAAGATAGCTCAGGGAATGGTAATAATGTTGCTCAGACAGATAAAACAAAGCAGCCATTAAGATATAGCTATAATGGAGCTTCAGATAAAACGCAACTAAGCTTTAGCGGTACTGATGAATTTGAATCACTATCAAATAGCCCAATAAATAAAGATTTTGCAATATTTACTGTGGCTAAAGCAAATCCCGTAACACCTCCATTTACAAATGATTATTCAGTAAAGTTTGACCCCTCAATCACAGGGTTTTGTAATATAGGTAATCCTGCCCCTAATGTTTTTTCATTTACAGATGGAGCAGGAAATGATGAGCCTTTTAGTGTATCAGTATGGTCAAATGGAAATCCTTTAGAGCCTTGGAGAATGTGGGTTAATAAATATTCAGGGGGCTCTGACCATGAATACATATTTGAAGGGCATTTTAGTAGTGGATATATAAAATTTAGGCTTTTTGATGGTACGGGTGGTGAAATTTGGGCTAGAGTAACAACCTATGCAGCAGCACAACTAGGAGAATGGCACAATTATACAGCTACTTATGATGGTAGTAATTTAAACTCAGGTTTAAAGATATATATAGATGGTGTTGAAAGTCAAGACTCAACAGGAGGGACTTATAGCGGTATGCCTGCTACTACAGCAGACTTAGAGATAGGTTCTAATTTGAATGGCTTTCTTGATGAGGTAAGTTTCTATACTAAACAGTTGTCTGGAACAGAAGTAATTGAAATTTATAATTTAGGAAATGCTCCTGACCTAACCACATTGACTAGCTCTAATGCTAATTTACTTAGTTGGTGGAGGATGGGAGACGGAGCAACATTCCCAACAATACCTGATGCTAGCGGAAATGGATATGATGGAACACTAGATGGAAGTATGACTGCCTCAGATATAACAGATTTTCCTCCAAACTCAGAAGAAAGTGCTTATTTTACTTACGAGCTAGGAAATGTAAAGATATGCCTAGGGAGTTCCTCTGAAAGACTTTATTGTCACATAGCAGATGATGCTCAGGGATATGGAGAGTGGAACGCTAGAAATATATGGAATGGAGATACATCAAAATATCATCTATGCACAATGAAATTAGATTCCACTACAGCTAATTTAAGCCTGCAATATAACAACACAACCCCACAAGAGGGTACAATGTCAGGATATAATGCCGCACAAACTTATAATGGAGCTAAATTCAAAATAGGGAATGGAACCCATTTAGGAAACCTAGATGGTAGTGTTCAAGAATTAATAATTTATAATAGAACATTAGCTTCATCTGAAGTGGCACAAATACAAGATTACTTAAATAAAAAATATAAAATATATTAAGATATGCCTTACAATATAACAGGAACCCTATATATGGGAATTGACCCCTCAGATAGTTCTACTTCTAGTTTGAATAGATTTAAACAATTTCAGGGTTCTCGGAAGCATATAGCATCCGTAAATGAACCTCTAATCATAAGTGCTTATTGGGGTGGGTTAAATGAGAATGAAGAACCGTTACCCTCTAATTATTGGCCTGCATCACAGCAGGGAGATGTAGTTAATTGTATATTTGACATTTATCAATGTAATGACCTACATACTGTGGGTGCTTGGACTTCAGATTGGACTTTAGTTTCTTCCATCAGGAAATCAAGAGACATAAGAAATATAAGTGAAAGAGATATAGTGGCGGGAGGAGATGGAACAGCAGTAGCTGCGGGACATAAGTTTACTGTTGATATTAGTGAGGTATGTAAAGATTTATTGAGTTATTCTCTGCTCCCTCATGGTAAAGGAACTTGGGCTACCCCAGAGTTTGGTGGGCTTAATGGTGGGGCTTCACAACAAGACAATGTAATGCAATTTATAGCACAAAATAATTGGATTTTAACAAGAAATGGCTCTTGGAGAACAATTAGAGTAAGAGTAAGAACAGAGATAATTGACTCTAATGGTATTATTAGAGAAGCAACTGCTGCGGGGAGCTTTAAGGATATGGCTAATGAGATGATTATAATAAATTCAGCTCCAGATTTTGATAATTCTAATGTAGACGCTGTGCATTCACTATCTGATTTTTGGGGTTATTTTGGACATAGGCAATCTACCAATTATCCTCGCAGTATGATGACTCACGCTAGAAATGGGATTTGGAATACCTATGCGACTTCGGCACAATGGGCAAGAGTTGCTAAAGATGTTAGAATGGATGAGAGCATGGAGCAATTACAATGGGTTCACATGAAAGGGAATCAAACTGCACTATGGACAGCTTCAGGGTGGAACCCAAACAATACAAACGATTTAGTAAACAATGCCTATATACAGGTTACTGCTTATAATGCAGCTTTTGTGGAGCAAAGAAAGGGTAGATTGTTTGATTGGAACCAGAATTTAATTCCTAAAACGACTGTAGCAGGATTATCAGGTGTATGGCCTAGAGGACAAAGAAAGATGTGTGCACAAAATGTTTCTCCTGTTTTTATTAACGCAAATATTATACATGAGGATTCTGCTGTTCAAGATATTTGGGAGAATGGAGGACAAACATATACAAGGAGATTGATTGATGTAGATGGTAATGCCAAAGACACAACCGCTTTATTCTTAAATGATGATATTGAATATTATGAAATACAGATAGTTACAGAAACTAAAAGCCCTGTAGTGGTAAATGACTTTATGAGTGAAAGAAGGTATTATAAAATTGATAGAGAGAGATGGGGACTAGGTAGTGAGTATTATAGCAACGCTGAAGATGTCTATGGTGGAATTTATTATACAGAACTAAGAGATGATTACGCTACTAATGCACTTAGGATAAGATGTAAAGGTTATTTATGGAATAATAAACCTTCGGGAGATTTCTTTAGGATTTATTGGCTTAATAAAGCAGGAGCTATAGATGCCTATACAATAAAAGGAACAAAATCTATTTCCTACAACGCTGAGAGAGATATTATACAAAGGCAAGAACCTAATAGGTTTAATTGGCAGCCAGGCGTAACAGTAAGTGCAAATCCTTATCCTTCAGGAACAGGACTAGAACCTGTATCTGCCAGTTATCGTTCAGACATGATGGGGAGAGGAGATAATCATAAAGGAGGATTAGAGGTTTTAAGTGTTAATGCAACAAAAAGTGGTATAGTAACAACTAGGCCTTTAAATGAGAGGAAAGCAGAATGGCTAAGAGAGATATTGACCTCTCCAAATGTATGGACAGAAGTTCAAACTCAAGGGACGGGTCAGGCTCGTTCAGGGGGTGCTACATTAGGGTCTACGGATGCTGTTTATTCCAAAATTGCTAATAGAAGTACCTCTAATATTTCCCAAGGAAAAAATATGGATGGTAGGACTCCTAATAACATGGAGTATGTACCTATTGTAATAACAAACTCCTCAGTAGATACTTATGATAATGAGCAGGGATTAATAACAATGACTTTTGAATATACTCACGCACACGCAGTTGTAACTCAACGAAACTAGACTATGGCTAATAAAGATTTAAGGATAGAGCTATTACAAGATAGAGAGAATGTAACAATTGGTTATCAAATGCTCTGGAACTCAGAGTTTAGCACTTCTACAGGATGGACAACTCCTATATCCCCCTGTACGGGAGCTTGGGATTTTCCAACGGGAAAAATTAGGAAAAATTTTACAGGTAATTGTGCTAGAGCTAGTAGTAATCTGGTTCTGGTAGAAGGTAATTCATATACTGTTAAAGTAGCTATAAAGAATTATAATAGATTGGGGAGCATACTCTTAGCTAATCACGCAACAGGGAATGCTAATGTTGACGTTGTAACTTCTGCAATAGTTCCCGCAGGAGGAGCAGGAACAGGGAGTGATTATGGTGTGTACGAAGCAACTTGGGTGCAAGGGGCGAGTTATACTGATAAAATAATGCTCTATGGAGCACCAGATGCTAAAATTGAGATAGCTTATCTAAGAATATATAGAGCTGCAGTAGATAAAAGTTCTGTTTATGGAGTGTTAGACGCTACTACAACTGAGGATTTCCCACTCTCCCTTACTTTTGCAATAAACGACCCCTCAAATATTGATGCGAGGAAAGGAGCTTACAGTAAAACTTTTCAGATTCCCGCCACAGCAAACAACAATAAAGTTTTCAAAAATTATAATATTGCTAATTCTACTCATCATGATGCTCCTATTCACGATAAGATAGAGTGTAGAATATTAGTAGGAAATCTTTTTTCATTACGGGGGCTTATTCAATTACAAGATGTGGAAAGATTAAATGATAAGCCTATTTCTTATAGTTGTATTTTTCTAGGAGATAATCTTGCGTGGAGTACGGTGTTAGAGACACAATACCTTAGTGATTTACAATTAGAAAACTCCACAAATTTAGAATTAAGTGCCGAAAATATTATAAAAACTTGGGAGGCAGATAGTGCTGTTAGCACAACAACAAGAGCAGGAGTTAATACTGTTAATACTTCTCCTGTAGTATATCCACTAGTAAGCTATGGGAGGGTTAATGAAACAGGATGGGATTATGGAAATGGGTTTCAACTCTATAGAAGGAAATGGGAACTAGACTATATGGCGGGCAATACTTGGTACAATACTGCTCAAACAGGACTGCAGACTAACACAGGGCTTGGTGGAAATGTAGAGCCTGTAAATGATTGGAGACCTCTTGTTTGGATATATAATATGATACATAAAATATTTAATGATGTTGGGTATAAAGTGTCATCTGCTTTTATGGAGACAGATAATTTTAAAAAGCTTGTATATGCTACACCAAACTTTCTTTTTAATAATGCTAGTGACAGAAAACAAGCTAATACATATATTGGTAATTTTAGAGATGCTACTTGTCCTGCACTATCTACTAATTTGAAGATTCTTTATGTAAACTCCGCAACATGGACATTTTCTGTGCCTAATCAATCTGCACTATATACTGCTGAGAATACATTTCAAAGTCCTTATGACCCTCTACTATTTAGGAATACTTGTGGGGCAGGTACTTCTACGGGTAGTGGAAGATTCCAACCTGATGTGGGGGTTATAACTACAACAGCAGGGACACAGCAAGAGCTTTTGATAGAACAAGCAGGTGGAGGAACACCATATAATAGGTGGACAATAGCAGAGGCAGGGTATTATGATATAACAACAGAAAATATAATGTATCATTTTAGTTGGGATAATGGTGATTGGTCAGGTAGTGGAATGCTAACATCTAGTCAAACAGGGATGACTGTGTATGCCAATCTGATTGTCCAAGTACGGAGAGTTGGTTATGTAGCAGGTACTTGGGAAACTCTTGGTTATGTAGATAATCAATCGGCAACTTCGTTAGGTAATTTTAAGGACAATAGTGGTGCGGGGTACCACTATTATGGAGGTACTCTCCCAAAACATACTTCTACATTTTATTTTAATGCGGGAGATAAGATTAGGATAATATTTTCTGTTGCACCTATAGTAAAAATACTAGCTCCTCAAGTAAATTATACAGGTTCAACCTCGGTGGCAGTTGAGACATGGCTTTATGGGACTAATTATACTGATTGGTCAGCGGGGGGTTCAGAGTCAAATGGATTGGTGTCAATTAGCCTAGCAAATGAGGATATACCTGTTTATGGAGGGGTTTATAACCTGCAGGATGTTCTTCCTAATGACCAAAAGCAACTTGATTTCATTAAAGGTGTTGGTCATTCCTTTAATCTTCAGTTTTTTACCGAAGAATCATCAAGAACAGTATATATAGAACCGTATACTGATTTTTATTTACCTCCTAAAAATGCTATTGATTGGACACATAAATTAGCGAGGAATTTATCAGATATTCAACAGTTTGCAGGTAACGACTTTAAAAGAAGGCTTGTTTTTAAGTATCAAACTGACGATAAGGATTGGAGAGTAAGCAAACACAGAGGGCCGCTTTACTTTAATGATATATTAGATGAGTACCCTGAGTATAGAGATTTGGGGAATACCTATCCTTCAGGAGAGACTATATTTGAAAACCCATTCTTTGCAGGGACATACGATTCTACAATGTTTGGTGCAGGAGAGACAATAATAGAAAATACTAATTTCTATACAGGAGCTTTATGGAAGGCAAGTTATTGGTATTCATCTACAAAAGGTTATGAATTTAAACCTAGAATGTTGTATTATAATAAAATGAATATGCCCGCAGTTCATAACCCGCTATGGCAAGGATTTAGAGCACAAGTTGGCAATAATGCAAGTTCTTTATTTCAGGCTAAGGCTGTTCAAATTTCAGATGTAACCTCACAGGCACAAACTTATTATACAAGTGGAGTACAACATCTTACTAATTCTGTTTATAATTCTGCTACATTTATAAATAGGTATAATTATACGAATCAGTTTGGACTTTCTTATGGGAATTATTGGGCTAAAGACTATGACCCTTCTGACAATAGCTATACGATTGTAGGAAATGAGATTGGGAAAGGACTTTATGAGAGGTATTATAGAACTATGATTGATAACTTAATAGCTAAACCAAAAACTAGAGTATGTTATATGGATTTAAAGATAACAGATATAACTAAGCTTGATTTTAGAAGAATGATTTATCTTGATGGTGTTTATTATAGGCTTGTTAAAATCATAGACTATCAACCCCATAAAAATACTCCCACTAAGGTAGAGTTACATCCATGGACTCCTGCGGTGGGAGATTCTCTACCAACTCAAGGTGTTTGGATAAATAATCAGTCAGGAATGTACCCTACAGGAGTAAATGGAGGTCTATGGCCGCCAGAGCCTATAGGTGAAACGCCAGGATAAAATAAAGAATAAATTGATATGCCAAAAAGAAATATAACAGGTAGAAATACAAGAACAAATGGTACCAAGCTTAATGCAGGGCTAGATACTATGAGTGACTTTAATTTAGTTACTGCTGTTGAGAATAGGGAATTATCTCATAATGTAAGAATGAGGTTCAATACTAGTGCCTCATTACCAAATGATTATATGTCAGACTACAGTCATACGCCACAATTTAAAATTAATGCGGGCTCTGTCATTGTAGATGGAAATTCTTATGCTAATAAGTGGGTTGCCACTAGTGCTCAGTTTATAGCCCCATACGATTGTTTTTTAAAAAGTGTTGATGGGTACCTAACTCCCAATTCGGGAAGTGGCTGTGACGAACAGTCGCTATATATATCTATATGGATGAAGGATGTAGATGTGGGAGGGACATCAACAACTCCTGTAAAGCAGTTGTTTACTCAGGAGTTCCCTATTCCTGCTTCTCCCTCTAATAATTTAGCATTACAAATAGACGGAACAACTGACAGTAGAGTTAATAACTCAAGTGAGGATTATAAAATAACAGCACAAAAAGCTGTTATAGTTTCAGTAAGGAGAAGTGTAGAGGATGCTTGTGGTTATTTTAATGCAAGTTTTAATATGGTTTTCCAAGCAAAAGATACTCACTATACTAGTGAAGATTTTAAGTTCCAAACTATTAGTGTGGCTAATCATAGGTATGATAATACAATTAGTAATCCAGATAGATTTTATATACCTACAAGTGAAACACCTTCTGCTAAATAATTATGAGTCAATATAAATTCATAGAAGATGCCTTAAAAAAAGAAGCCCCTTATGTGATAGGAGAGCTTAGAAAGGAATTAGAAAATCAAAAGCATATAGCTTCAGGTAAACTATATAATGGATTTTATGACAAAATAAGTATTGGCTCTAATAGTATATCTCTTTTGATTACTAACGACACTCCATATATGTGGCTTGTTAATGATGGTAAGAGTGGAGGGGTAACTGCAGGTTATGACGCTTTAAGGGATTGGACTTTTGCTAAAGAAAAAAGAGGGGAATTAAGTTTTTCAAATGCAATAGAAAGAAAAAGATTTATAAATACAATTAAAGCAAATTTAGAAAAACAATATTTTAGCAAGAGTGGAGATAGGAATGTAGCTCCTTATGGAGAGAAAAGATATTTCTTTATAGATATAGCAAAGAATAAAGTAGAGGCTAGTAATATTGATAAAAGAATTAGAGAAGGGGTAGTGGCAGAAATTGAGGATGATATAAACAAAGCATTACTAAAAGAAAAGATTACATTAACAATAGGATAATAAAGATATGGCAAAAAATATAGCAATAGATATTCAAATCAAAAACATTAAAAAAGTTGCTGATTTAAAGAAAGAATTACAAGCTTTAAGAAAAGAGCAGAGGGATTACCAAAAGAAAGTAGCTGATGGAGAGAAAGTTACCGCTAAAGCTGCAAAGGGATATACTAATTCTGCTAAAGCTATTAAAACAAAATCTAAAAATTTAAGAGATTTAAACAAAGATTTAAGTGGTGCAAATAATGCCACTAAAAAGGTTACTAAGTCTCAAAATGGAATGGCCAAGCAATTCGTAAAAGGGGCTGCAGCTATTGGAATTGTTGTTGGTGCTTTTAGAGCTGTAAATAGAGTCCTTAGTTCAGTAGTAAGCACTTTTACAGAATTTGAATTTGTAATGTCTAAAGTAAATGCTGTTTCAGGAGCAACAAATGAGGAGTTTAAAGCCTTAAATGAGACCGCAAAAGAATTAGGTAGAACAACATTCTTTACTGCAACACAGGTTGGAGAGTTAATGTTAAATTACTCTAAATTAGGATTTACTGCTGCTGAAATACAAGACGCAGTACAGCCGACTCTTGATTTAGCAACAGCAACAGGTAGTGATTTAGCAAGAGCAGCATTAGTTGCAGGTGCAGCAGTTAGAGGGTTTGGTTTAGATGCTAGTGAAACTGAGAGAGTAGTAGATGTGATGGCAGTTTCATTTAGTAGCTCTGCTATGAACATTGAGAAGTGGCAAACATCTATGACTAAGGTTGCTCCGATTGCAAAGGCAGCAGGATTCTCTATTGAAGATACTGCAGCAATAATGTCCAAACTTACTGATTCTGGTATTGAAGCTTCTATTGCAGGTACATCTTTAAGAAATATTTTACTTAAAATGCAAGACCCTTCATCCGACCTGACTAAAGCGTTTGGAACAACTATTCACTCTTTAGACCAATTAGTCCCTGCTATGAAGAAGTTTGTAGCAGAAGGTGGTAGTATGGCTGATATTATGGAGGTAGTAGATTTAAGACAAGCTGCTGCTTTTGAGCAAATGCTTACAACAGCAGATGGAACAATAGAATTAAGAAATGCTTTATTGGATGCTAATGGAGAGGGTAAAAGAATGGCAGATATAGTTGGAGATACATTGCAGGGGGCAATGTTAAAATTCACTTCTGCATTACAAGGTTTTGCTATTGCGTTTATGGAGAATTTTGCAGGAAGCATGCAAAAAGGATTAGAGAGTGCAGCAGATTTTATGAATCGTCTCACCGAGAGTGCAGCAGCTATAGCAAAATTTGTTGAGAGATTAGTTCAAGTAATTAAATTTCTGGGTATATATAAAACTCTTTTAATAGCTACTACAGCAGCAACTTCAGCTTTATCAATTGCAACAGGAACAGCCTCTGTAGCTACATTAAGATTTATGGCTAGTTTCAGGAAATTAACAGCGACTATGATGGCTAATCCTTATGTTGCTGTTGGGGCATTACTTATAGCATTAGCTACCGATTTATTTAATTTAAGAAATGAGGTTAATCAGACTAATGATAGTTGGGATGCAATGAACAAAACTATTAAGGGAAATCAGGATGCTTTTCAAACAAGACAAAAAATAATAGAAGCTTTAAAAGGAGAGTTGGCAACATTAGACGACTTAAGAAGGGGTAAGATTGCTATGGCTAGGCTAGATGAGGAGATAGCAGCAGGAACAAAGAGCACAGAGGCTATAAAAGCTGAGGCTAGAAAAGTTGCTAATACTATGTTTAGGGAAGGCGAAGAAGGCTTAAAAGATGCTTATGTAAACCAAGTTGTTAGAGACAATGAAACTGATATTCGCCTGAAAGAAAGACAAAAAAGTGAACTTAAAGTTGCTCTAGCTATAGGGCAGAAAAATATAAAGATAGATGAGAATACTCGGGGAATTAAAGCTTTAACCAAGGCTACTAAAGAATTACAGGTTGCTGAGTTAGATAATACTTTTGTGACGGATGCTACGAGAGATGCTTATGTTGCTTTAATGAACTCTGTTTTGGATGGCACTATGAAAATGGAGGATGCTGAAAAAGAACTATTTGATTTTAGGGTTGATTTGTTAGAAAACTTAATAAAAGATGAAAGCCTATCTTATGAGGAGAGAATGAAGCTAGAAGAAATGCTTACAAAGATGAAAGTAAAAAACTTCAATGATGAGCAAAAAAGAAACAAGAAACAACAAAAGGAAATAAAAGACCATGTTAAAGATTTAGGAAAGTTAGGAAGTGCCTTACAAGAAGTTGCAGGAGATAATGAAGCTTTAAATGGAATTAGAAAAGCAGGAGAAGCTATTACTAAAGCAGCAGCAATAGCTGAATCTCTATTAAATTTACAAAAAGCCATAGCGGTTATAAGAGAGGGTAAGTTAGCGGGTCTTACTTTGCTTGGCACTAAAGCAAAAGTAAAAAATACAGCAGCTACAGCAACGAATACAGTAGCTACAGGTGCAGACACAGTAGTAACGGGAGCTAGTTTAGGTGTAGACGCAACTAAATCTGTATTAAGTAGTGGTAAGATGTTACCTTGGCCTGTAAATTTAATAGCGTTTGCTGCAACTATACTTCTGATTAAAAAAATTATGAGTATGTTTGAAGATGGAGGTATTATTCCTGACGGAGCTAAGAAATTTGCTAAAGGAGGAATGGTTCAAGGTAAATCTCATGCTCAGGGTGGAGAGAAGTTTTCGGTAGGAGGTAGAGTAGTTGAATTAGAAGGAGGAGAAGCTGTTATCAATAAAAGAAGTACAGCAAAATATAGAACTCAATTATCAGCTATGAATGCAGATGGGGGTGGGGTTAAATTTGCAGATGGTGGATTGTTAAATAGCCCTCAGTTTGCTAATCAACAATTTAATGCAGGAATGATGCAGTCACCTGCTATGCAAAAGGTATATGTGGTGGAATCGGATATAACAAGCAGTCAAAGAACAGTTAATGTACTAGAGGCAGGAGCAACAATTTAATGAAAGAAGAATACAAGGTATACATAACTTATTTAGTTGTTTTGCTATTGGTTTTACTCTATGGTATATTAAATTAACAAATGTTTGTTAGTAAAAAAGTAAAGAAAGAGAGGTTAAATGTCTGTAAAAAATGCGACTTTTACAGAAACTTCTTAATGTTAAAAAGCCCTAAATGGACTAAAGGAGCAAGGTGTGGTAAGTGCAGTTGCTTCTTAGATGCTAAAACAACTCTTACAAAAGAGTATTTTGGAGAGTGTCCTTTAGGCAAATGGCCAGAGTAATAACTAAACTTTATATATATGGACTACAATGCAATAATCAAAAACTATAGCGAAGAAAAAAAAGAGAATATAGTTAGTTTATCAAAACTAAACAAGCACAAGATGCACAACGAAAACACATATCATCCTGCAGCATTAAATACATTTTTTGACTTATGGAGAGAGCATTTTCCGAATGTGAATCAATCTAAAACTTGCGTTAGCTGTAGGAAAGCTGTCTGCTTGTTCTTTCATAAGATTGCGGATTTTATATCTAGCGAAAAATTAAAACCCGTTGAAACTGCCAAGGTGGTTAAAACAAAAAAAACCAATAAGAAAAAACAAAATGTCAAGACAAAATAAGGCAGATATAGTTTATGAGTATATTCAGGTAGCAGAAAAAGAAATACTAAAGAGATGGCACGACCCAACTGTTGTGGATATTTTAAGACATTTAACCGAAAGAGGAATAGTAGACCCTAAAAGATTAAGAAATTATATGATAATCTATGATTTTGATACTATGCTGAGGTTTAATGAAGGCAACAGGACACATACTTTTATGGACTTATCTATCAAATATGATATATCAGAAAGGCAAGCTCAGAGTGTGGTATATAAGGAGAGAATTAAAGAAAGAGCAGACTTCAACATAACATATTAAAGTTTTTTCCAAAAACTGCGTGAGATTGTCATATCATTAAAATATTTTTGCTTTTATGACTAAAAATTGGTACAATATAAGTGGAAAATCAGCAGATAGTATTGTTGATGTTTACATATTTGATGAGATAGGCTCTTATGGAGTAAATGCACAATCTTTTATAGAGGAAATAAAGTCGTACACAAAGAAACCTATGAACATTCACATAAACTGTGTGGGTGGGGATGTCTTTGACGGTATGGCTATTTATAATATTATAAAGAAAAGAACTGCAGAAACTACTGTTTACATAGAAGGCATTGCTGCTAGTATGGGTAGTGTTATTGCTTTAGCTGCTGACAATGTGGTTATGGCTGAGAACTCTCTATTTATGATTCACAACGCTTGGGGTGGAGCTATGGGAGAGTCTAAAGAACTAAAAAAGACAGCGAATCTTTTAGAGAAGATTAGTAATGAGATTGCTGACATATATATAAAGAAAACAAATCTACCTTATGATAAGGTAAAAGAAATGATGGATGAAGAAACTTGGTTAAACGCTGAAGAAGCGTTAGAGCTTGGGTTTATAGATTCTATCTCGGATGCTATTAAAGTAGCAGCCAAATATGATGTTTCTAAGTTTAAAAACATAACAAACGAAGAAATTAAAAGCAAATTAAATATTAATCTAAAAACTAAGAAAATGACTGATGAGTTAAAAAAATGGTTTAATGGAAAAGTTGAGGATATTATCACAAGAGTTAAGAGTGATAATTCTAATGATTCTGTTGAAGCAGAGGGAGTTAAGGTAACTATATCTGATGAGGCTGAAATTTTAAATAAATTTTCAGAATTAGAAGGGAAGGCTACAGAACTCAATATGTCTATCAATGAGTTAGAAGGAGAGAAAGAAACTCTTACTGATGAAGTTGAAAGACTTACAGCTTTATTAAGCAAAGCAAATGCAAAGGGAACTGAAATCTCTACAGATGGTGACCCTGCAGTAGTAGTAGAAAATAAAGTAGAGGATAGTGATATTGCATTCTGGAATGGAATAGTATCAAAAATGAATTTAAAATAATAACTTAAAAATAAAAGAAAAATGGCAAATGTAGCATTAGACGGAATTGGAGCAGGGTATTTAGGTACTTATGCGTCCAAGATTTTATTAGAGCCAATGTTTCACTCAGATGATATTATGAGTAATTATACTATCTATCCTGCGGTGAAAATGAGGCAAAATATAACAATGGCACCTTCATTGAGCAGTATTACAGCAGTACACTCAGGGTGTGGAACAACTAACACTTGCGACCCTGCAGGATTTACTGTAACACAAAAATATATTACAGTAGAAAATGTTTCGGTAAAGCAATCTCAATGTTGGGATGAGTTTAAAGACCAAGTAATTGTAGAGTCTTACAAGAATGGCGTTAATATGCCTGACTTAACAGGAACTCAATTAGCAGATGTAATTATTGATAGAGTAAGAAATGGTATTCAGTCTGACATGGTAAGAAATATGTGGGCAGGAGATAATGCAGCAGGAGTTGTAGCTATTGACTGTACTTACGCATCAATGGGAGATGGACTATGGGTAACATTATCAGCAGGTGGAGCAATTAATGGAACTCAAATGAGAGAGGTAACAGGAACTTTAGGTGCAGCAGCAACTCAGTATATTACTGTAGGAGCTACTTTACCTGCAGCAGATGCAATTCTTATATTAGAAGATGTTTATAATACTGCATCATCAGCATTACAAGCAATTCCTGCATCAGAAAAGAGAATTTTCTGTAATCCAAACATTTATAATGCTTGGTATAGTGCATTAACTCAAGTTGCTTCGGCAGGTTCAGTTGATTATGTACATTCAGAAGCTCAAGTAGGTAAAAACAGATTATACTTTAGAGGTGTAGAGTTAGTTCCTATGTACGAATGGGATACTGCATTAACTGCTTTAGCAGGAGGAACTTTCCCTGCATTATTTACAGCAGCAGTAGCAGGGATTGACGCTACTGCAGGATGTATATATACAGCTAAGTCTAACTTATTTATTGGTACTGACGTATCAAGACCTGAGAATGAATTAAAAATGTTCTATGATGAGGTTTCTGAAAATATGTATG